>Ga0315282_10001194_pt1 | contig 49952 bp, 52 predicted proteins | sample YL17G07_20_MG_FD_203693 | JGI IMG/M metagenome (GOLD analysis project Ga0315282, IMG submission 203693) | Sediment microbial communities from Yellowstone Lake, YNP, Wyoming, USA - YL17G07_20 | ecosystem: Environmental > Aquatic > Freshwater > Lake > Sediment | place: USA: Wyoming | collected...
CCCCCTGATTGTGATATTATCCCCCCCCTCGTTGATGATCTGGGCATCCATATATGTGGGGCTGCTCTCAGTCTTAGGAGCGACGGAACTCACCATAGAATCCTCTCTTAGAGCTTCCACTGTCGAGGTCGGGAGACTTGCCCCAGATGCGGAGACTATCATAAGGCCCGTGGGTGGTTTTCCTGAAAAGGACTGCGATGGTCGACCAGATGCCACTGCCGTCTGGATCTGGAAGGAGGTGAAGACAGTGAATCCGAAGACGAGAGTAATGATGGAGATGAGTATCAGAGAGGATCTCAGCCTCCTCCTCTTTAGATTTCTGGTGGCAATCGAGAATGTGGAGGTCAGGCTCGATGTAAGTGCAACTCCTGAGGGTGTGACGACATCTTTCCTGATGCGGGGTAGCATTAGGGCAAGTCCGATCGCCATCGATGCCGCCACGATACAGGATGTCAGAAGGAGCAGTGGGTCTGCGAGCCTCCATCCAGGAGAGATATAGTAGTAGAAACCGAGGAAGAGCAGGCTCGTTAAGAAGCCAGCACTTATCCTCACAGCGTTCCTCTCGATGAGGACACTGGCAAGCCCGAAGCCGGACAAGACGAGCAGGAAGGAGAGGGGGATCGGAGAGAAAGTCGCATCCGAGGATATGTTCGTCACCCTGGTTTGGACATCATCGTTGATGATGTAGGCTGCTCTTAGATTAACGAAGCACTGCGAGTAGCTGCCTTCGCTGAATGACACCCTTGCTGAGTTGAGGAAGTCGTATGACGTGTTCAGGTCCTTCATCTCGGCATTGACGTCTATTCCGTTGAGCGAGAGTTGTTTGGCCCAGTACCATGTTGTGGTCAGCTGATCTCTGACGGTTGCGATGTTACGAGTTGTCACAGCCTTGCCTATGTCGACTGTCGTTTCGCTTCCCTGGGGGAATCGGAAGTAATAGCTATCGTTATCCTCGGTGAAGGAAAGCCCACTCCCCCATCCAATCAAAGATACGGACATGTCTGAAGGGACGACCATGCTTGCCAGCCCGATCCCCAGGAATGAGCGCATGTCGGCATAATAGGACGAGAGAGTTTTAGAGCTATATTGGTCATAACGCGGATCCATTGTAGAGAATCCAGTATACATCGGATCCGGCACTCCCCCGATCTCCACGAACTCCGGCGATCCAGTGATGACGACCGTGGCACCGGGCAGTAGCTGGAAGTCATCAACGATATCCATTTGCCCTGGGCTTAGCTCTGATAAATCCCCTAAATCGAAGATCTGCGGGACGTAGTCCATGCCTGGTGTATCTGGGTTGTCGTACCAAACCAACCCACGCTGGTAGTATCCCTGTGAAAGACTGGTGTTGTAATATCCCGTCTCGTTCGTATAGATATAGACGTTGTATCTACGCCACGTAGAGGAATGCAGGGACCAACCACCGATATGTATCGTTGCGCCCACTAGCGGCTCGCCCGTTATGGCATCCGTCACTCTTCCTTTCAGGACCCTTTCAGATTGCGAACTAACAGCTACGATCGAGGAGACCAGGAGTGTCGTGAGGAGGAAGATCAGAACAGGAAATAATCTGTGCATGTTGCAACCCTTAATGACTACCGGGAAGGATGAATCGCGCAAGTTAGTTGCCGAGTTGAGTGTAGGAGTGGTTGGGCGGATATAAGGATTCCTTCATGCGCGATTATAACAGATGCTCTTTAAGACGAAAGGTTTAACAGGACCTTCAGTGTGTCATAAAATGAAAATCATTTTGGGTAATTCGCTGAAGGAGTTTCTAGAGTCACAGGCTAAGAAAAACCCCATAAGGGCTGATGGCTCGAAATTCTCGTGGGAAGAGAAGAACGTTCAGAGCGACAGGGTTGAAACTGGGAGCTCAGGACTACTAGACGCGATCTACCTCAAAAAGCCCGCCGAGGGCACAGTCGTCGTGGAAAGATCCGTGGCCGCTCTGATTCAGGAGAGGATCTCCAACTTAGAGGAGGAGATAACACACCTCAGGTCGAGGATCAGGTTTTTCAAAATCGCCATTTTGATCTTCTTCGTGGGCGCGATGATGCTCGTGGGAGAGGTCTTCATCCTATTAAGGGGTGGTTGATCGATGGGGAATCTCAGGGAAAAGTTTCAGGGATTGGAGAATGAAGTGAGCGCGAGGTTCATAGGGAACAAGGATGCGATCCATGCCATCATTCTGGACCAGCTTCATCAACGCTCGGCCACTCTGATAAGAGCTCACAGGGGGTTAGGGAAATCAACCCTCATGTTGTTACTACTGAAAGGCCTCTGCGGTGACGATCTGGTCGTGATCTCCGGTGCATCCGAAGTTAAGAGGGGCGAGGTAGTAGGAAGGCTTCACATCCCGTCGCTTGAGAGAGAGGGCGTGGAGAAGGTACTGTGGGCTGCATTCACCAAGTCTAAGGGAAAGGGCTTGGACGAGGTCAATAGATTGAACCCATACACTAGTGCGAACGTCCATCACATGATGCAGTTCGGCGAGGTATGGGCTTATGGCCAAAGGACAGCCATTGAGGACTATGTCCTGCTGGCGAACGAGAACCCTGGCGACCCAACGACCTTCATGCACCCGCCGCCTTTCTACGATAGGTTCGACATCTGCGTCTATCTCAGCTCGCTGACATGGCGGGAGAAATTCCTCCTGCAAGAGCTCATTGAGAAGTATGAGGGGCAGCTTGTCGGATCCATGCCACAGATGCTGAGCCTCGAGGAGCTACAGGAGGCGAGGAAGGAGGTTTCGTCGCTAAGGCTGAGTTCGGATATCCTTGGTCAGATCAACCTACTGGTGAGGGATTTTCAAGTTTGTATACGTAATCGTGAGGAGTCCGAGGTCAAGCCCCCAGCTCTTTGCGAAGGGTGTCACTTCATCAGAGATATATGCAGTTCGATCAAGGAACCGCCCAGTGAGCGATCGACTGCAGTATTGACTCATCTTGCAAAGGCCATGACTTGGCTCGATGGGTCCGTGAATTTCGACAGCCTTCTCAACGCGGGTCTGTGGATCTTGCCGCACAGGATGGCCTTGGTAAGGGTGAGGAACCTCTTACAGGACCTTAACGCGCTCCTCGATCGCGAGAAGGCGAAGACCGACGATAGGGAAGCCAGAAAGCAGTGGGCGATCTTGAACGAATTGTACAAAGGCTATACCCCCGCCCTCTATAAGCTAGGCAAGGAAGCCGCTTCGGAGGACATAGTGTTCGCTGAGGAGCTGATGAGGCTGGAGGACAGATGGGTTAAGGAGGGAAAGGTGAGTGGTGAAGAGACCATCTCTGTTCAGATGGGGTGGAAACTCCCGGGTTCGTGGAGGGGCGAAAGGGCCTAGGCTCGTAAGAGCTCAGGACATGTTCAGCAGGGCTCGTGAAGAGCTCTATTGCCCCCCATGTGTGTTCAAGGTGGCAACCGGTAAGGAGGAGAGCCCAACAAGTCCTGCGCCACTTCCGGTGCTGAATGGCGTCGTCCTAGTTGGGCCGAGCATGGTGCCCCCTGAATGTGACCAGGAGAAATTCCTGCTCTGGCTTTTCCGCCATGAACTTGCCCATGCCCACCACTGTCCCTACGACATCAAGACGGCATACAGCCTGGAGAACGCCGCCTTCAGGGTAATAGGTCAGTGGGATCTGGCATATCTGGCAACTCTATTATTCTCTGACTTCCAGGTCGACTTCGGTTATCTACCAAGGAGGTTTCATGAAGAGCCCTATCACATCCGAGTTCTGGCGGAGGGTCCTCAGGGGATCGGTCTACTCACTGTTGCAGTGTATGTACAGATGCTGCGCGGTGAAGTGAAGCACACGCTCAGAAAGGCAGTCAGGGACGCGGCCAAGGAGATCGATGTGGTCATGCAATCCAGCAGATCATGGCACACGAAGGTTCAGATGTTGGCCGTGATCCTTGAGAGGATGAGGATCAGGGACCCGAAGCTGTTCTCCAAGAAGGCGGTCTCAAGGTACATCCGGGAACATCCATTAACGGTGCGCGAGGATTTCCAACCCGCGAGCTTAAAATTGTTCGATGACACTATAGGCAGCATCTCAGACGCTTCTGCCGCTGAGGCCTTCTTCAAGCAGTGGATCCTCCCAAGGATCCCACAGAAGATGGACAAGCGTTTCCAGGATTCGATGAAGTCGAGATCGAAGGAGGAGAAGAAGAAGGGCGGTGGTGGTGGATCAGGCAGTCCAGACGAGAGAACTCCATCAACGCTCTCCGGGGAACAGAGGGATCAGGAGTCGATGGATCAGAAGCTAGGCAAACCCGGTCAAGAGCCACTTCTGTCGACTTCGATCTCCAAGCACTATCGCAAGCTGGGATCGAAATTCATCGATGATGCGTTCTGGAGGAGATTCTGGTACAAGGCAAGAGCCGAATCGACTATAATGCAGTTCCTAGCAGATAGTGCAACAAGGCGCCCCACATGGGCTGTGGCCAAGTTTCCTGATGACTGGTATATCGAGGAAGATATAGAGAAGCTCGATCTCGAGCTGACTTTGGAAGACGGTCCCATGATCCCCGAGATCACAACTATGAAATGGTACGAGGAACCGTCATCGAAAGGGCAGACGGTGATCACCGGTTTCGTCCCCTCGGTCATAACAGTGCTCGACGGCAGCCTCAGCATGTCGAACATCCGCGACGAAGCAGCAACAGCGGCATTCATAGGTTATCTTTGCGCGAGAAAAGCGGGAGGGGATACCGCCTCCATCGCCTTCTCCACGAACTACGTGAAGAGTGGTTGGAATGATTCCGAGGAATCAAAGGAGATGACGCTCTCGCTCAGCTTGAAGGATTACACGGTCTTCCCTGTTTACGCGGTAGAGGATCTGATATCCAAGGCAGCGGGTAACTGCTTTGTGATGATCATAACCGATGGTGGATGGCAGAACATCGGGGAGGCGATCCCCATGCTGGAGAGGATCGTCGACAGGGGACACAAGGTTATGATATTCCAGCTTCCAGGCGGGACATATCCGGAGAGGATAGCGGCCTTGAGAAGAAGCCCGAAGTTCATAATACATAAGATCGAATCACCAGAGAGGGACCTACAGAGCTTGGTCCTGTCCGAGGCCATGAAGACATATCAGGCATTTCTCTCTTAGGCTATCGAGGTATCAACGACAGTAATTATCACAACGAACATATAAAAGGAGAGATTAATTAACGGATCAGGCGCCTTCGATTCAAGTTTCATTCTCAGTCTTAGAAACTGGTTGGGTTCTCTTTAGAAGGGCGTTAATGGCATTAGTGAGGTTTTCACACGCAATTCGCCTATCTTCTACGGAGTCATCGATCTGTGAAGCAGTTTCAAGTCTCTCGATCTCTCTCTGATCATTTGTGGTCTGTTCAAGGATTTTTAGCTTCATGTGCTCGTATTCCCCTCGAAGACCCTCTTCTTCAGCACCAAAAGTTCTTATTGCCTCCTCAAGTTCCTTCTTTGCTGAAGTGAGCCTTAGGGTTGCTTCTTCCTCTTTCTGCGCTTTAATCTTCTTTGAGGTACCTCTGAGGAAGCCGGTTCGTATTTGTAGTACACCATCAAGTTCTTCTTGGAGCACCTCAACTTTTCTCATCAAAGGTTTAATTGTGTGTTCTTTTCTGTCCGCGATCTCCTTCATCTTTACGATATATTGTTGCTCTGTTTGTAAGAGTATGTTTTTCGAACTGAGGAGGCTTCGAATTGCTTCTGCCCGTGAGACTTCTTTGAACCGTTTATCCCTCAAAGCCGACTCAATGCCTGAGAATACCTGCGAACGTTTCTCCCTGAATTGGTCGTCCACGGTAACCACTTGATTGGATTCAAAGTCAATTAGAACGTTTTGCAGGTTCATAAGCCAACGATCGAAATGTTCGTAGAATGGGGCCAAGGCGAATACTTGGTGCCCAAGGTTACCTATGCTATTGAGTGCCCGGCTAACGACTCCATTTAAAGATGAAACATTCTGCTCTTTTGGATTTGTCTCCATCAGTCGCGATTTCTTTGACTTGGTTTTCGACCTGATCAGCTTAGGTCGTTCAAAGCCCCTCGGCGTCCTCGCCTTCGGCCTCGGTCGGTACCCCCCAGTTTTAGTTATAGTATCTCATCTCCACTGTTATAATTCAAAAACTTAGCTAAAACTCTTCCTATTAGTCCAATTTATAAAAAAACCGCAGACATCACCTTCTTGGTAGGTTATGCTAGCCTCTACCAGAGGTCAGCTCATGGGCTTCAACATCCGGCTCGGAAGAGGCATCATCGAGACCCCAAGCTTCAGGGCTTCATTATAGCTGGTAAGGTGGCACTCGGTAACGAGATGTTTGACGTGCAGGCTAGCTATGGCTCCGAAGATTACAGCCTATCCGGTCTTGTGGATAGGGAGAGGTTAAGCCTCCTACCACCTGAGATGTCCAGCAGATGGGAATCCAAAATAATCGAAAGCGAGGATCACTACAGTTTCGGAGCCCATCTGGCATTTCTCTCGCAAGGTCTCAAGGCTTTTAACTGGGGATTGACCTCAACTGTGCGATGAGCGACGAAGACATCGAGCTTAATCTCCTAAAGCTCAAGAAACTAAGGAAGATGCAAGAGAGGGCTCGGGACAAGGGGAAAGAGAGCGTTGAAGGGAGCAAGGGTACGGATGAGAGCCCGCGGAGTTTGGTCTCAAAGCTGCTGGACAGCAAGGCATCCGAGATACTCGATATCGCCAGTTACCAATATCCAAAGGAGACTGAGGTCGTAATTAAGATGCTCGCGAGCCTCATCAAGAAGGGAGACCTAACTGAGATGATAGATGGCCCCACGCTCTATAATCTCTTCTTAAGGCTCGGAATACCAGTGAAACTGAAGACCAGGATAGTCTATTATGAGGACGGGAAGGTAAAGAGCCTCGAGGAGAAAATGAAGGAACATTAACGCAATGCAGTTCGAACCCATGTTGCGAATGGAAGACAACGCTTTTATTTTTCGAACAGAATGGGCTAGATGAAATCGATGCATTCGATGACAAATAGGGAGAATTATCTGAGATCCATGGAATTCAGGAATCCAGAGTGGATTCCGTGCAGGATTTCATTCCCAGCAGCTACATGGTCCAAGTATAGGGATGCACTGTATGTGCTTGTAGGGAGACATCCTGATATTTTCGGTAAAGTTACAAACAGGGCAAACTACGATGACTTCGGCATTCAAGTTGATAGCGTACCCTGGAAGGATGAGTGGGGGTGCACATGGCGCTTTCCGATCAATGGACTCGACGGACAAGTCGTCGAACATCCACTAAGGGATTGGTCAGCACTTCGATCATTTAAAGCCCCAGATCCACTTGATGCAAGAGACTGGGAGGAGACAAAGGAGAACTTCAGGAAAGCGAAGGAAAGGGGTCAACTCGCATCGGATGGACCACCACATGGGTCGATGTTCATGCGCCTCTACTATTTAAGGGAGTTCAGCAATCTGATGCTCGACTTCGCGACCGAGCACCCACTCCTACAGGACCTAATAGCGATAGTCAGTGACTACAATAAAAAATTCATTGAGAAACTCGTTGAATGCGGCGTCGATATGATCTCCTTCGGAGATGATCTTGGGAATCAGGACAGGCTTCCGATAAGTCCCAAGGTCTTCAGGAGGGATCTATTGCCGGCGTACAGCGATATCTTCAGGCCTGCGCGAGAGGCTGGGGTTCACGTCTATTTCCATAGCGATGGCCACATACTGGAGGTTATAGATGATCTGGCGAGTGCGGGCGTTACCGTCATCAATCCACAAAGCAGGGCTAATGGTATAGATGAGATAAGAAAGGTGTGTTACGGGAAGATCTGCGTCGATCTTGATATCGATAGGCAGGTCGTGCTCCCATATGGCACAGCCGATTGTGTTCGAAGGCACGTCGAAGAGGTCATCCTTAAACTCGGATCGAAAAGGGGTGGCCTCTGGATAATAGCGGGATGCTACCCCGACACGCCCATTGAGAATATAGAGGCGCTATGTGAAGCCATGGAGGAATATCAGTGCCATTATAGTCGTGTCTAAGGTAGAATAGTCCACAAAGATCCGATATAAAATCTCCAGATCAACGCACCTCTAGGGTAAAGCTTAAACATATCGGCCTGAAGATGGAATATCGAACTGAAATGGCAAAAGTCGATTACACGAAGAGAGAGTTACTGATCCTCGCATTCGATCATCGCTCGTCTTTTGTCGAGAAGCTGTTCGGGATTAAGGGTCGAGCACCAACGGCCCAGGAGAAGGAGCAGATCTCCGACTACAAGTGGAATATCTTCGAGGGATTCAAGTTGGCGGTGGTAAAGGGCGTCCCAAAGGATATCGCAGGCCTGCTGGTCGACGAGGAGTTCGGAACGAGCATTGCTCGAGAAGCAAGGGCCAAAGGCTACAACTTGGCAATGCCAGTTGAGAAATCAGGGCAGGAAGAATTCGACTTTGAATATGGTGAGAACTTTAGGCAACACATCGAGGCCTTCGACCCGGCTTATACGAAGGTACTTGTGAGATACAATCCGGATGGCGATAAGGACATGAACAAACGGCAGCTCTCACGCCTGAAAGTTCTAAGTGACTACTTGCACTCCAAGAGGCGCCCCTTCCTGTTTGAACTCCTCGTGCCTGCGACAAAGGAGCAGCTGGAGAAGGTAGGCGGATCGAAGGAGGAGTATGACGCTGCAGTTCGGCCAAAGCTGATGGTAGTCTCCCTGAGCGAGATCCAGAAGGCGGGTGTTGAGCCGGAGATCTGGAAGTTGGAGGGCACCGAGAAGGAGAGCGATGCGCTGGCACTGGTGAAACAAGCTCAAACCGGAGGGAGAAAGGCGGGGGTGATCACATTAGGAAGGGGAGAGAGCAAGGAGATGGTCCAGAAGTGGTTGACGACGGGCGCGAAAATTGAAGGCATAATTGGATTCGCGGTCGGTCGAACAATCTTTTGGGATCCGCTCGTTGAACTGAGGGCTGGAAAGGCCAGCCGCGACGTAGCAATCGGGAAGATAGCGCAGAATTACTTGGACTTTGCCAACCTGTGGATGAATGAAAAGAAGGGTTGATCTAGTCGCTTCAACGATAGTCCTCGCTCTAGAACGCAAGTAACTTCATGCTGGCCTTTTAGGTTGCCTATTTATTCATCTCTTTCTTGAGTAGGGCTATGGTTTTCGGCACTGCTGTCAGGGCGCTCTCCTTCCCCTCGTATTCAATCGAAACATATCCCCTGAACTTTATCTCTGTGAGTATTTTGAAGATCTTGCTATAATCTATATCCAAACTATACCATTCACCCCCACCATAGTATGTCTTGGCATGCACGAGGATCGCCCTAGGGGCTATCCTCTGCAGTTGGTTATATTGGTCCTCCAAAAAGTTACCGGTGTCCATGAGTACCCTGAGCCACTCCGATCCGACTTGCTCAACTATCTTATTGACTCCTTCAGGCGTGCTCGTCAAACCCCAATGGTTCTCGAGAGCCATGACTACGCCGTGCTCTTCAGCTGTTGGAAGGCACTTGTTGATGCAGTCGACAACCCACCTGAAGGCATCTTCCTCTCGGTATCCTGGAATCGGAGGCTCGAGGCCCTTCCTCGCCATGAGCTCGTCGAAGCTCTTAATCGTATTCCATCTGCCCGAATTGAGCCGTATGCACGGAGCCCCGAGTCTGTACGCTATCTCGAGGCACCTCTTCGTATGTTCGACCTGTTTGATTCTCTCCTCTTCACTCGGACTTACGAAGTTCTGATGTATCGCCAGACAGATTATATCTAAACTAAGTTCTACTGCGTGCTTCTTCAGGTCATTTATGTAAGATGGAGCCTCATTTTCCATCTGGAGATGGAGGATCTCGACCCCATCCAATCCCATTTCATAAGCCCTGTCCATGACATAATCTATAGGTACTTTCTCTTTTGTGAAATGCCAGAACGAATATGTTGAAGTCCCAAGCCTCATATTCTCTATATTGATTTGGATTCATGATAAGCCTTTCCATTGGTCATTATACGAATGAAGAGCATATGAGGTAAGAGATCACATAATTCGTTCGGAGTCACCCGTTAGAGTTGCGAGCTTATTATGGAGAACAGACGGAGGTTCCTAGGAGAAAGGGGTCGAAGGCAAAGAAAAGAGATCACATGCTTAAAACGAGGTTCATCGATACTCATTCTAGACAGCTTCCTTAACCTGTGTTTTGCATGATTGTAATGAGAAAGGATATTATGGGGTAGCGAACAGCTTTGCCACATGAGACTTGGCGATCAAGATGCCCAAACTAGCTCTTGAGTTATGTAGACCTAGAAGAAGTCTTGGACGAGAAGGAAGTCTTCCGGCATGAAGGTTGAGCGAACACGACTAATAGTTCTGGTGGGCCTTATGGCGGCACTCGACATAATACTTTCACTTATACCGATCTACCCATATGGTCCATCTATTGCTGCTATAATGAAACCCTTTGAGGGGATTATGCTCGGTCCATTCGGTGGCGCATTTGCAGCGTTTTTAGGAGGCGTGATCGCAACATCGATTTGGTATGCGAGCGCTCCACTTCTCTGGGCCACTTGGATTCCCGGCCTTGTGGGAGCCCTAGGTGCAGGCATGTTGTTCACTCGGCGTTGGTACGTTTCTTTTGGATTGCTTGGGCTTATCATCTTGGGGTTTCTGCTGCACCCATGGGGAAGCATGGTCTTCATCTACGCAAACTGGGACAAGATTATCGCTCTTGCAAGTATTATACCTGCGTCACGCATCGTGGCGCGAACGCTAAAGGATCGTATGAATCTGAGATGGCTTTCTTGGAGTATTGGACTTGTATCTTTCATCTCGACTGAGATGGATGCAGCTACTGGAAACCTGATCTTCCTCTTCCTGGCTCAAGCGGGATTGTATGGTCCTTTGACGCCAGAGGGCCTAATACCGCTCTTTCTACCCTATGTATTGATTGACCCAGCTGTCCGGTTTGGTGTTGGCATCGCCGGGGCACTCATACTAGTCCCAGTGCTATTCACAAGTGAGAAAGCGAATCTCCTGAAATGGCCTCTCACATGATCGATCCGTCATAGATTGAGATTCGGTATTGAATGACTTTTTGAAAAAGCTATCCAGCGGTGAAAGCCGCAGAGGATGTCATCAAGAATCCGAGGTTACTGAGCGAGTTTGTAGAAGGGGGCGTAATACTTACCCGAATAGCTCACGCTTGAGAGACGCATAGCTTGGTAGTAAAGATGCTTGGGTTCAACAGACCCATGCTATTCCATCTCCAAGGCGAGAGGTGGTTTCCACTATGGAGATCATCGGTAATTGGGGACAAAGGTTTAAGGGGGATGACGGATGTCAATAGTGGAGTCCCTTGGTAGAAAAAGATTCCGCGACAATTGGGAGATCCATGGAAGAGACAAGGGAGTATCATTCTCGTTATCACAATGCCATCAACAACCCCATCAGGAGGCAAATCCTCAAGGCCCTAAAACAGGAACCCAAGGCATTCGAGTCTCTACGCAGGGATACAGGATTAGATCCCGAGATCTTGGAATGGCACCTGAGTATCCTTGAGAATGGTTTTTGCGTCAAGAAGGAGATCCGAGATGGCAAAACCGTTTATAAGATCACCAAAGAGGGCATGGTAATCGATTATTTAGACGAAAAATAGTTCATACTTGAGCTGTAACGGAAATTCACAAATTATTGCCTTCTTCTCGTTTGAGTTTCCCGTTATTTGAGTTAGTAATATTAATTCAAACTGATCATTAAGGTAGCGTTCGAGTGGTTTTTAATAATGGAGTTGCGAATCGGAGGATCGATATGATGGTAGTGGATAAGACCATTGGTACTTACCTGGTCAACGATGCGCAATCATCCCTGCGTTACGGCGAAGTGAACCTGATCAACCCACCTAGACGAGAGCGACGAGGGCTTCCCGAGAAGATAGGCAAGCTATGCCGTACTGTGATCGCTGGCTTTTGCGGCACGGATTGGGAATTGATGCAGATGGGAATGCAAGGTCTGTTAACGAAAAAGTTCCCGCCAGGTCAGAAGCGCCTGATTAACGGACACGAGGGCGTGGTTTGGGTCCCGGATGAAGAGCGCTATGCCATTGTCCTTATTCGGGGCGGTGGTGCCCATGATCCAAGCAGGTTTGAGTCGGACGAGAGTTACTTCGAATATGGATGTGACGGGGCTGATGGGCTGATGAGCCTGGAGAACTATTACAACGCCGATATGTTACTGAAGATCCCTGAGATATATTTAGCGAAAGGCAAGGTACTCGACCGCAAACTCGCGCAACGTCTGGTATTTTCCGACCCGATGGCCTGCATGCTCTTCCAGTGCGAGCGCTTGGGGGATCTGTTAATGGGCCACAACTGGCGAGTATACGGTGCACGCGGTCTTGATAAGATGAAAGCCATGAATGAGGCGGTTAGGGATGGTTTCGCACGCGTGGTGATCTATGGGTTAGGCAGCACGGGCATGATGGCGGCTATGGCCATCAAGGATCTGTATCCACATGCTAACATCGTCACTGTCGGTCGTACACCACCTGGGGGCATAAAAGATCGTTTCCTGCGCAAATATTGGCCAGACATTCAGTATCTGCAAGCGGAATCCGATCCCGCAGAGACGGCTAGGGCCATTATCAAAGGGCTCGAAGGGCGACCTAGGATCTTCATGGCAACTTCTGGGAATGCCATCGAATCCAATGTCGCTTTCCAACAGGGCCTGCTGGACAACAACGGCATCTATACCAGCTTCAGCCTTGGACCCATTGTGAGCTTTGATAGCATGCCCTTTGGCTTTAAGAATCAACTCGTCTATGGGGCGATAAACTTCAGGCGCGACCACATGGAAGCCGCCGTTAACCTACTCTGTCGTTTGCCTATGGATGAGCTGGTTCGGGAGTATCCCCTTTCGAACCTGACTAGCGATCCCTTAGGATTCTATGAAACGATATATCGCGGCTCCAGACGGGCGGTCAAGTCGGTTGTCATATGGAATGAGGAGCTGATCAGATGAAGATCGATGCCCACCAACACTTTTGGCACTACAATGCCTTTGAATACGGCTGGATCACAGAGAGGATGTCCAGCCTTCGGAAGGATTTCCTGCCGGAGGATTTGAAGGCATTACAGGTGCCTTTGGGTTTTGATGGTAGCATCGCCGTCCAGGCCAGGCAGACATTGGTCGAGACGGAGTGGTTGCTTGAACTCTCGGATCTGCATCGGCGCATCCTGGGCGTTGTAGGGTGGGTGGATCTGTGCTCCCCTCAATTGCCCGCGGAATTGGGACGATTGTCTCGATTCCCCAAACTCCGCGGCGTGCGACACATCTTACAGGACGAACCCGATGAGCACTACATGTTGAGACCCGACTTCCTGCGAGGGATCGGAGAACTAGCTCAGTTGGGGATGACCTACGACATCCTGATCTACTCTCGCCACTTGCCGACCGCATGCGAGCTCGTGCGGCGTTTCCCTCATCAGCCCTTTGTACTTGACCACATGGCCAAGCCGCCCATCAAGCGTGGAACGCTTGAGCCTTGGGCAACGGACATCAAGCGCCTAGCTGCCTTCCCGAATGTATATTGCAAACTCTCCGGGATGGTGACCGAAGGGGATTGGGAGTGCTTGAGACCAGAGGATTTCAGGCCTTACCTAGACGTCGTTTTTGAGGCATTTGGGCCCCAGCGTCTGATGGTCGGATCAGACTGGCCGGTTTGCACTCTTGTTGCGCCTTACTCCAGAGTTATATCGATCGTGGACGATTACATCCAATACCTCCCTGCTTCTCAACGGGAGATGATCCTTAGCGAGAATGCGCGGACTTTTTACGGGATGGAAAAATGAAAGCCATTTCTTTGGTTACGCCCAAGTGCGTCAAGGTGATCGACATCCCAGAGCCCGTTATGGGCCCTGAGGACGTGCTCATCGAGCTTCGCTATGTGGGACTATGTGGTAGCGACCTGAGCGCTTACCGTGGGCTTTCGCCGATGGTGACTTATCCGCGCATCCCAGGGCATGAGGTAGGCGGAGTCGTCATCGCCAAGGGCGAAAAGGTGCCCGATCGCATACGAAACGGAGCGGCTGTTACGGCTTCACCCTACACCAACTGCGGGCTGTGCCCGTCCTGCAGGAACGGACGGGTCAACGCTTGTCAGTATAACCAAACGCTGGGTGTACAGCGCGACGGGGCATTGACCGAGCGCATTGCCATCCGATACGATAAAGTCTATACGAGCGATGTGCTCACGCATCAAGAGCTGGCGTTGGTCGAACCTCTGAGCGTCGGTTTCCACGCAACCAATCGTGGTCGGGTGAGTGAAGTAGACACGGTGTTGGTGCTCGGATGTGGGGCAGTCGGGCTTGGAGCTGTGGCTGCCTCTTCGCATAAAGGAGCGAGGGTCATCGCTGTGGATGTCGATGATGAAAAATTGGAACTGGCTAAGAGATTCGGTGCGGCACATGTGGTTAATTCGAAAATCGACGACGTAAAAGTCAGGATAGACGCTCTTACCGAGAAGGAAGGGGTGAGTGTAGCGATCGAGGCCGTTGGATTGCCTGAGACATATAGGATGGCCGTTGAGAGAGTGGCCTTTACCGGACGGGTGGTCTTCATCGGTTACGCGAAGGAGGAGATTGCCTTCCAGACTACTCTATTCGTCAGCAAGGAACTAGATCTATACGGTTCTCGCAATTCGTTGCATACGTTCCCCTCAGTTATTAAAATGCTCGAAGGCAGAGAAAGGCCTTTCACCGACATGATCAGTCGCGTTATGCCGTTTCCCGAAACCCCCCAGGCATTCGAGGATTGGTCATCTACACCGCAACGCTTCACAAAGATTACAATCGCAGTACGAACGTAATTTGTTTAATGGCCATCCTCGAATTTGGCTCTACTAAGCCATGACGTGAGCTACGGTCTTGCCAGATTTTAAGGAGAAGGTATTGTTGTTATCGCCAATTATATAAGATGGGTTCCCATTGGACTTAGGAGGTGAAGTTTGTGAAATTCACCTACATAGGGATATGCGTCAAGGATATGGAGGAATCGATCAGATTCTACACCGAGGTTATTGGCATGAAGTTCCTTGGCAGGCAGAAGGTAGCTACCACGAAGGGAGAGACAGCAGGGCTTCAAAGCCCAGGCTCCGAATTGATCTTGGAATTAAACTATTACAGGGAGGGAAGCCCCTACGCAACTCCCTACGAACCGGGGGAGGGTTTGGACCATATGGGGTTTAAGGTAGACAACGTAAAAGTTGCGTTTGAAGAACTCCGGGGCAAGGGAGCAGAGGTGGCGATTGCACCCTTTAACGAGATGGGTGCTCCTCTAGCCTTCGTCAGAGATCCAAACGGCATATGGATCGAACTCTACCAATAAAGACAAATCCAATGAAGGGTTATTTGGACATATCGCGTGTGTGGATTTTCTTTTTCGCCATTTGCTCTAGCTCATTGGCCTTCGATTGCGATATTATGCCCCTTTTTTGTAAATCGGCGATGCACATATCCGCATACTGACACCAGGTTACACATGAGGGCGTGGCTTCGCGGTGTAGCATTCGGCCACATTTTGGACACTTGGCCTCTGTCTCATCGCTGAAGAACTCCACCTCCCCCCCACATGACGGACACGTCCTCGTCAGTATCTGCACGGGGCCGATAAGGTCCTTGATTCCGGGGCAATGATCTAAGCTCATCAATTCTCACCGATCTACTTTAGCACGAGCACTTATGAATAATCTAGGAGGCTTTTGGTTCTCATTCATCGCATTCTATCAAGGTATCGACCGTTTCTGTATAATATAACTTTTCATTTACACTCACAATCTCCAGGGATTCGATATCCTCTTGAAAGGAAACAGTGCCGCTCAATCCAAAACATCATATGATCATTCAAAGGTATTAAGTGGAGATCACTCGAAGTTTTAGCAGGCTAAAAGCCTCAGGAGGACCATAGGACATCAAGAGAGCTTGTATGAGAGTGTAAGTTCAAGTGATGCTAGGAAATGTTTAAGTAGTTTTAGGATGTTTTTATTTTTCAAGGTGCATCTTAAGTTATGCATCTCAAAAATCTTAATTTCAGTCTGGGATTTCTTCACTGGAAAGCGTCCAGGGAAGGAGACGTGAGCTTCAGCATCGATGAAGCCGAGAAGGCTTTAAAGGCAGTCTCTCATGGAGGAGCTTGGTCAATAGAACACAAATTTCTTATGCCGGTCAAGGCGGGAGAGCATTACGTGTTGAGTGCGAAGGTCAAGTGCAGTTTTGCTCATAGGGATAGCACTACGAACCCAAATCATGCTACGATAGCTGCTGACATGCTTGATCAAGATATGAAAACAGTGCAAGTCAGGTTTCAGGAGTGGTTATTCGGGGATCCCGGAGAGCCATTTATGTTGACGAATGTTGGTGATTGGAGATGTGGCGAGATCAGCCTGAGTGGGAATTGGGGCTGGAGAAATGCTCTCAGCTTCTTCAGGGTCCCTGAAGGGACAAATTTCATGAGGCTCAGCCTAAGGGGTAGGGGGAGCGGTGAATTCCTTGTCAGAAATTTGAGCATCGAGAATAAAATCCTCGAAGGGACATTAACCAAGGGGCGCTCTCATATAAATGGAATCCCTGGGGCAAGGATATGTAATAGGATGGCATTGGGAGACTTTGCAGCCAAGGTCATAAGAATTGGCGATCTTAATGGCGATGCGAGGCCCGAATATGTTTTTGCCCAAAATGAGATCGTCGGTTCGACATCCTTCGAGGATTATAGGCAGATCTCGTGCCTCACAGCCATCGATGACAAGGGCAGCATTCTGTGGCAGAAAGGCGAACCGAACATTGCCAATTTCGACGTAACATCGGATCTCCCAGTTGCGGTTTTGGATATAAATGGCGATGGAAAGGATGAGGTTCTGTGCTGCTCGAACTTTGAGCTGCAGATACTAAATGGAGTTGACGGGGAGGTCCTGAGGAGCGCACCGACTCCGAACGCAAAGCGAGGTGAAGGCTTTATGATAGGCCAAGAGAATCTCTTCTCTCGCGTCCTCGGGGATTGCATAACGTTCTGCGATCTCGGCGCTGGAAAGAACTGGAACGTAATCCTCAAGGATAGATACAACGATCTTTGGTCCTATTCAACCGATTTAGAGCAACTGTGGAGCTACAGTGGGAAGCTCGCCCATTCGCCATTGATCTGGGATTTCGACGATGATGGAAGAGATGAGGTCTTCGCTGGGGACGCCTTGATAGACGATAATGGCAAGGTCCTATGGAGTATCGAGCTGTACGATCACTGCGACAGTGCTATCTTCTATAAGCTGAAGGAGAGGCCTATCCTTTGCATAGCCAACCAGAATGGAGGCTTCTACTTCGTAGATGCGCTGACGGGGGAGCTAATGAAAGAGTGGCACCTAGGACATGCCCAAGTCCTCTCGCTCGGGAACTTCGACCCAGCTAAGAATTCGCAGCTCATATGCGCTCAGACATACTGGGGCGGGATCAATCAGTTCCTCTTTGACTTGGATGGGAACCTCGTCTTCGCGGGATTTGAAGAAGTTTATGGATGGGTTCCGGTGAACTGGATTGGAGATGGCTCCGAGCTTCTGGCAGCCCCCAAGGGCCTGTATGATTGTTATGGGAACCTCGTTGTGGAGTTTCCGGATAATATATCTAGAGGGAAAAGTGGGGCGAAGGTGTATGCCTGGAATGTGTGCGGAGATATCAGAGACGAGGTACTGGTGTGGGATGATAACTATTTGACGATCTACACGCAGGTTAATCAAATAAAGGGTAGAATTTTCAAACCGTATAGAAGGCTTTACAACCAAACCTTTTATGGCAATATCATCTCTGTGCCAGGTTGGAGCGGGACTTAAAATCAATGTCGTGTGCAATACAGGGATTAAACACAAGCTCGATCGAGGTTACAAGCGGATAGAGAGAGAATTCTTAAACTGATTCGGACCCAGTGCGCTAATTGCCTTAGAGGGATGGTATAGATTTACATCAAACTAGAACCTCAAACCGATGAACCGATAGAACTTAAAAGAAGATCCATCATCGGATGATATTGAAATGACGCGGTCGATAAGGCTTGACTCTGAAAAGCACAGTCATTACTTTCAACCAGATATTAAGCCTGCTATAAGAGTTGAATCCAATACAAAGATCATTCTCCATGTGATGGATGCCCTTGAAGGGCGAGCTTTCAACCCTCCAGATAACTTAAGACCAGAGGACGTAAATCCCGCTACGGGACCTATTTTCGTTAAGGGCTTAAAACCCGGTGATGTACTTGCTGTGAAAGTGCTCGCGATCAGACCCATTGGAACCGGTTATGCGGGTGCTGGTTCAGGAGCAAAGCGTATTATGAGGCAGTTCTATTTCAGTGGTAATGGAATCAGATTTTCAGATTATATTTCACTTAGAGCACGCCCAATGATAGGTGTCATTGGCGTCGCCCCACGCAAGGGGAGATACAGCAATATGATAGCGGGGGATCATGGTGGGAATCTGGATTGCAATCTTGTCCGCGCCGGTTCTACGATCTATCTCCCCATCTTTGTCGAAGGTGGATTGCTTGCCATAGGGGATGTTCATGCAACGATGGGTGACGGGGAGGTCGGTGGCCAGGGCATAGAGGTCGCAGCAGAGGTGGAGGTTCGAAGTCGACATTAGGAAAAATTGGTCGCTGAGGAGGCCATTCATAGAAACGGACGAGGTATGGGCAACTGTGGCGGCCGCGAGTGACTTTGTAAAAGCGGCTTGGGTTGCGGTGGGGGATATGGCTGATTACTTAGCGATAAAGTTTAGGTTATCCGATATGGAGTCATTGCTGCTGTTGAGTACGGTAGGGGATGTGCGCGTCTGCCAGATCGTTACGAAGATGCCAACTGCAAGAGTTGAACTCCCTAAGAGTATAATGAGGAATATGTGAGTGGCAGATCTATCTTGCGCGTGTTAGGTCTAGTCACCAGCTAATGTAACTGATCTCGTTTCAATTGGTTGAGTGAAACAAGTAGAGTGACATAAATTTATCGAGGGAGATGTGCTACGTGGCATACGCCTCGACTAGGTCGTATGCTGTGACGATGTCCTTTACCAAATGATGTGAACAGGTCTCTCTGTGAAAATGCCAATTGGCCGCACTCTGCAGATAAAATGAGGATTTTGTGAACGAAGAACCACTATGCTCGCGTTAGGCTTAAATGCGTTCATGGTTCGAATCTATACAAGGTATTTCAACTTTGAAAATAATCGACGTAAGAGTTCGCGAGTTTCACTTCCCTCCCGCAAAGGCCCTAGGGAAGCCCTTCTATAACTCCATATTATACAATCAGCCCTCGAGGGAAAGGTGGGCATCGATAACTCAGGTAACGACAGACGAAGGTATAACAGGTTTCTGGCCTGGGGGCAATAAGGAGATCGTTGAGAATAGCATTAGACCGAAGCTCTTAGGCGAGGATCCGTTAATGATAGAACGCCTCTGGCAGAAAATGTACATGGGAGGTAATCGTAAGCCAGTCGCGAAGGGCGATTACATAGTCGCGATGAGTCATGTTGACAATGCGCTTTGGGACTTAGCCGGGAATATTCTTGGGCATCCGGTCTATAAGCTCTTGGGAGGCTTCAATGAGCGTGTACGTGCGTATGCAGCGGGTGGTTATTACGCCGAGGGGAAAACAACAGAGGACCTTGTCAAGGAGATGGAGAGCAACGTAGCCGAAGGCTTTACGGCGGTCAAAATGAAGGTGGGTGGCTGGCGCTTCGGGATTGATATGAAGGCGGATTTAATGCGTGTTAAAGCGGTTAGGGAGGCTCTGGGTAATGAGATCGACATAATGGTCGACGCGAATAACGCCTGGAATGCTTATGAGGCTAAACGTTTCATAAAACTCATTGAGCCTTACCACCCCTTTTGGTTTGAGGAGCCGGTGCAACCTGACGACCTAGATGGCAGTCTTGAGTTGAAGGCCTTTACCACAATCCCCATAGCATCTGGCGAGAACGAGTTCACGCGGTATGGCTTTCGAGATCTGATCGCTAAAAGGGCTGTAGACATAATCCAAGCCGATCCAAACGTAGCTGGCGGTCTAACGGAAATTCGAAAGATCGCAGCCATAGCGGATGCATTCCACATCAACTTCGCACCACATGGTGGCCACATCATCGGAAGCCATACTGTGGCAGCATTTCTAAATGGAATTATAGTGGAATGTTATGCGATCAAGGCCAGCCCGTATATGGATCCAGAGCCCCAGCTAATTCTCTACAACGAGCCTTTGGAGATCAAGGACGGTTGGATCGAGATACCTGACAAGCCCGGTTTTGGCATGAAAATCGACGAAGGGATCGCAGGGAAATATGAAGTAAAAATTAATGACCTTTAATCCTCGGCTTTTCTATTGATTACAAGAACCTCTCAACTCTTATCATCTTTGAATATATTTGTATGTATAGGACGTAATACACCTCTGTTTAACACCAATCCGAGATCGTAAGAAAAAGAGTTAAAATGGAGAGTTCACAGCATAGAGGGGATGTATCAAGAAAAGGTGACAAAGGAAGTGGCGAACAGCATCCTTCGGAGTGTTTCGGAGGAGAATGCGTTTAACTTTTATAAATCGATCAATACGCCAATTGGGATAAAGGCGCGAAGCCTTGTGGAATTCCTTGACCTTCTAAAGAGCGTGGAACCATCATCGCTTGAGTTTCATACTGCTCGAGGGGATTTCGAGAATTGGATCAAAATGTTGGGGGATGGAACATTGGCCAGACAAATAGGATCGCTGAAAAACAAGGGATTGCCTGACAAAGAACTACGAAAGCGCTTAACTCTCTTGATTAGGCTGAGGATTGGACGACTCCGCAAAATCGCGACATCTGGATGAATGATAGCGAGCTGATTTAAAGTAATCTGGGGGTTTGCATTTATGAGGCCTATACTTCTTAAGGCTTAAATTCTAGAAGCTAAATCTAAGCATTTATGAAAAAAATGATATTGGCTAAAGACAATAAGACCGATTATAGGATTGTAGTTTCAAAATCTTGTTCTAAATCAGAAAACCACGTCGCTAACGATTTAAGGTATTACCTGGGTTTCATATCGAACGCCAATTTTGGTTTTGTCACCGATCAGACCGAACAAACGGACAAAGAGATCCTGCTCGGGGAGAGTGAACATCTCAATAAGCTTGGCCTTGGAATTGATTATTCTGGACTGGGGAACGAAGGCTTCATCATAAAAACTTATAGGGACTTTTTGATAATCACTGGTGGGAAGCTCAGGGGGACGATGTATGGGGCCTATACATTTCTCGAGAAGTACCTAGGTTGCAATTGGTTATCATCAAAGGTAAGTAAAAGTCCAAGAAGTAAAGAAATCGCGATAGACCAAATCGACGATACTGAAGTGCCTTCTCTGGAATATAGGGATGTGTATTATACCGATGCGTTCGATGCGGATTGGGCTGCCAGAAAAAAGTTGAATGGTTCATTCTCAAAGTTGGATGATAAAAGGGGGGGTAAAGTTAGCTATTTCCCCTTCGTTCATAGTTTCGATATGCTCATACCCGGAGAGTTATATGACAGACACCCTGAATATTTTCCGCTTATAGATGGTAAACGCGCAAATGGCTATGTACAAAGATGCTTGAGCAACCCCGAAGTCCTTAGATTGGCAAAGGAGAGAGTGCTGAAATGGATTCAAGAGCATCCAGAAGCTAGGATAATATCGATTTCGCAAAATGACACCGGGAATTGGTGCCAATGTCACGAATGTAAAGCTCTCGACGATTCAGAAGGTAGCCCATCGGCGTCCATCATACATTTTGTAAATGAGATCGCAGAAGAAGTTCATAAAAATTATCCGGAAAAGTTAATCGATACCTTAGCCTATCAATATTCTAGAAAGCCCCCTAGGAGTCTAAAGCCGAGGGAGAACGTGATAATAAGATTGTGCACAATAGAATGCTGCTTTTCCCATTCTCTTGAGGGATGCGACTCAGAGCAGAACAGGAAGTTTAAGGAAGACATAGAGGCATGGTCGCGAATAGCTCCTAAGCTATACGTGTGGGACTACGTTACAAATTTTGCGAATTACATAATGCCTTTTCCGAATCTTTATGTCTTAAAGCCCAATATCGAATTTTTCATAAAACACAATGTGAAAGGGATATTCAAGGAGGGCAATTATTCATCGGGGGGAAATGGCGAATTTGCGGAATTGAGGGCGTATATCCTGGCCAAATTACTATGGAACCCTGATGATGATGTTGACATCATTATAGAGGAATTCCTAGATGGATATTATGGGAAAGCTTCGAAACCCATAAAGGATTACATGGAATTAATGCACGACAAGGTAAAGAGATTTCACATACATGTTTCCATATATTCGCCCCCCACTTCCGAATATCTCACTAAGGATTTGTTGGCTGAAGCAGACGGATTACTGAAGAAGGCCGAAAGGCTTGCTGAAGATGAGGAGACCAAGACTAGAGTTAAAATCGCACATTTACCGATTCAATACGTCATGATCGAAAGGGATTTCATCGACAAAGACAAAAGTAAAGAAATGCACTTAGATTTCATTCGGACAATCGAAAGGACGGGCATCACGAATATTAGCGAGGGAAAAACGATAGACCAGTACAGAAAGGAGCTTCTTAATACAAGAGGTCAGCCTCAGGGGCATAAGTAATGAGTACGTAGAAATATCCTCGGCATTCAGGACTGCATCCCCAGAGTGAGCTGAAGGTGAGTAAATATCACGGGGGCCTTCAAGATCATGCCCCCCTTGCTTTTGCATTACAACGTGGACGCTGAAAGGCTGATGCAGATAGTCACAATAACTACGACTACCAATAGCTTTTTAACCTATAAATCCAAAATTCATTACACTTGGTTACTAACAAGGGAATCCCCATAATGATGAAGAAGGGAGGAAGATTGAAAGGTAAGAAGTTGCTTCTAATGGGAAGTTCCATCCTACGAGGGAAGTTCATCTATGGCGATAGCACAACCCCCGCGCACCCCTTTTTTCCCCTCATATCGTTTTAGATGCCCTTACGGGCCAGCCTGCCTTACTGGGCCTTTGCGTGGCCTATATTTCTGCTTGCTCGGGTGTCATGGCTGCCCTAAGAGTTCGGTTTGCATGTTGGCGCCGCTGGAGGAGGCGGGGAACGAAGCCCTTTCTCCCCACACCGACGCCTTGTGTCCCTCGGGCAGTTTCGCCATGCTGGCCACCTTGGTCATGAACTTTCCCTAAAATTGGCCTCCTCAGGGAGGCCGTGATGTTCTCGGGACGGAACGCGCCTGGGCCATAATCCAGCTCCCTTCTGCAGGAGGGGCATCTTTGCTATCGTTTTACGGTTGATGAAGCAGGAGGAGGTCAAGTCCTTCAAGGGCAAGAAGAGGGAGCTGACCGACTTGAGGATCGTGAAGGGGATGACTGGTATGAGGTTCTTGCGCTCGGTTCGAATATTCCGAAGATTTATCAGCACCGCATAATCAAACAGATATATACCATATATGCTTGGCAAGAACGTAAAGGAGTTGTTGTCTAGCTTCGATAGATTTTTTATCCCAAATAGCTTGAATAATTATGGAATGAAGGTATATGTATGGTATGTCGATTCAAACCATATCTCAGGTAATCCTAAGCAGGTCAATCACGCGATAGTTGAGGTCGACTTCAAGAATGGATATGAATAGATACTTGAAACGACGACAAATTATTTACTTGATTATCATAGTTGTACACATAGTTATCAATTAGTCTATGGTTGGCAATACGATGTGACAAATCAAGGCATAGGGGGTTAGATGAGATCATGAGTCTAACTTTGTGGAAGGTTTTTCTTATATCTGGAATTGTGCTCTGTCTATTCGCCAGCTATGCTTACCTTGCTCCGCCTACATTAAAGTTAAAAGACCAAGTCAGTCTTGAAACTTCTCCTTCCTATCTACAACTATCACTGAAAACATTCTCTGGTTTTCTTGCTACCAAGAATATAACGTTAGGAAAACTGGAAATTGGGGACTTTGTATGGATTAGGGTCGATCCCATAGACTCCCTCTGTTACGGGAACAGATGGGAGAACGACGATGTCTATATAGGCTATGTAGAAGACATAGGAGCATACCTAGATATGGCTAAGATCAATGGGTTATGGTTCTACGTATACCACACTAGTGTGGTTGGCGGGGATGTTGTAGCTCGCCTTGAAGCATCGCCAAGTGTATGGGCATCCTTGACACTTTCAACTGAGAATGGGGGGGTTATCGATTCGAAGTCTGCTAACTGGAATTACTCTACGAAAAGTGGTCTGTAAATTCAGTATAAGGTTGATGGGAACTCGCCTAAAGGAATAAACTACATCGTTCGTTTCAAGGGTTCCTCGGATTTGCCCTTCGCAGAATCGATTTCCTTTGAAGTACATTCATTTCTTCTTCGCGATTATGCATGGTTGCCGTTGACAATGGGACTGGCTCTCTTGGTAGCTAGTATATTCAGCAATCGAGCGCAAAGACGCCGAAGGCCCTCCGTCGCCTCCCTAGGAGAGGAGAAGGGGCCAAAGTGATTTGAACAATGTTAAGACAATAGTGGATCTCGCGGCTTATTACTGTGACAGGTGCAAGAGGACTTTCCCAAAGAATGAACTTTGGAAGTTCGCCTTCAAAAAGGGTATCACATGGCGCGGCACACAGCACGTACGCGGCATGAAGCGCTTACAATACTTCATTACAAAACCAAGTGAGAGATGACAGGGAGCGCGTGGGTAGTTTGCTATCTCAAATAAGTGCACAGCAAGTCCAGATAGTATCGTTGCAGAACAACAATACAGTTTTACAGGTATCTCTAAAGAATTTGCAAAATGCACAGACTCAGGTAACATCTTTAGAAAATAATAATAGCGATCTAAAGAGGCAAGTAGATAACTTGAGTGCACAAATCTACAAGCTACAACATCCAAGCTATCCAATTCTTGCATCGATATCTGGTTCAGGAGGTTGGAGCATACAGCTGGAGAAAGAGACCGAATCGATGGGGATCGGGCTTTGAGGCTCGAACCTGAGAAGGTAAAGAATGCCTTAAGCGCGATCCCTGCTTCGGTATTAGGAAGCACCTTCTTCGACGACATCGAAGCCTTCAGATCGATCATGGATTACTTCCATTATGGAGAAGAGACTTTAGAAGGTTACAAAGGTGATAATACTTATCTGGTGACCTTCACGAGAAAAGTAACACTTAGAATAACCCTACAAGGTGAAAAGATGGAAGACAAGGTCTACATAAACGTGCACAAAGCAGGCCAGTACGGATACATCTGCAAGATAGGTGAAGTCCCAGAAGTAGTAAGAAAGGAAATTCTACAAGCTTGCAGACTGTCAAGAAGAAAAGTGTTGGAATTATTCATATCACTATGAATATTTGGCATAACCAGATACGAGTTACTCTAAGAACCTCAGTGTGAGACTAATCATCTCTATAATTGCTTAAACTTATATTGCGCTATCGTATTCGAGATCCGATGATTTACTTTACTTCTTTAGGCGAGAAAACATCAAATATATCCCATCTATTTCTCCATTCTTTCGGAAAACGAAGGTAGGGCCACTTTGATAGTTTACTCTCAAGGTCAGGTGCGAATCTTCGTTCTCTGTTTTTATAGGGTGCAAATGATTTGATGTATTTACCGACCTGCTTCTTGGTTGCTATCCAATAAACGGGGGACTCTTTCAATTTAGGGCTTCCTAACCATACAGCTATTAAATAGTGATTATTTGGTGCATTTATCCAACTGTCTGCCTTTCTCCCTAAGTCGCATGAATTAGCTCTATCTGGGTGCATTGACTTCACCTGAATGAATCCTTTAACATCTCCATTATAGTCGGTGAAAGCCACATCTGCGTCTGGGAAACCCTCTGGTAAAATATTGGGTAGGATACCTCTCTTTGCCAGTTCAGCAGCCACAAAAAGAACTCCCGCGTGACCTGACAAGGTCTTGATGTATTGAGGGGTTTTCATGTGTCTATGGAACTATCATTCTAGAAGCTGTCTCAAAAATAGACTAAAATAGATTCTATTTGACTCTGAGGGCCAGGGGGCAATTCTCTGGGCTGCATCTGTTCCTAACTTCCTTGCACCAGCCTCCCTTCTCGAAGCGGCATGCCTTCCTCAACCTCTGGAACGTAAGGCTCACGACGGCTGCTCCAAGCTCAACGACTCGCCCGGATAGGCTGTACAGGACTGTTGGCCTGCCTCGCCCACGCCCTTTGACCTCCCTTGACATAAGGCCCGCCTCGACCAAGTGCTTGAGGTGGCTGTGGACCGTCTGGCGTGCGAGTCCCGACTCTTCTATGAGGTGGCTCAGGCTAACCCCGCTTCTCCTGCAAACTACGACCAGAATATTGCAGGCCCAGTCCACGAGAACGGGTGGGATTTTAGTCTATTTAAATCTAATTTATGAGATAGCTTCTAGTATTTATGCACTATCTTAAGTATCTTCCAAGCAGGTCTTTATGTGGTGCAGATCATACAGGGAAAAACTCTTGGATAGACATTAGGGGCTATCAGACATTACGTACCTTTTATTGAAGAAATAGATAAAGTAAATGTTATATCAAAGTTTCCAATACCGAAACTCTATGGTTGATGAGGATCTAAGTTGGATTGATGAGGATGTTTGTGTAGGCAGTGGTGGACAAGCCATATTGTTTGGTAATCTGAAGAAGAAAGGAGTTGGGTTGATTGTCAATCTTGAAAGAACATATCACTTACAAGAGGAAAAGGCTGCACAAATAAATAGGTTGCGATATTTTTACCTTCCTGTCCGCGATCTCTCTACTCCAAAACAGGATCAGCTTGATGCTGTAGTCGCTGAGATGCGTAAAGCTGTCGACGCGGGTATGAAAGTATTCATTCATTGCGGTGCTGGTCAGGGTAGATCACCGACGTTTGCTGCGGCCTACCTTATATCTCGTGGTATGAAAATGGAAGATGCAATAAAACTTATAAAAAATAAAAGGCCTCAGGTATGGAAATATCCCCTCGACCAAGGAGGGCCAAATAAAGCACTTCCTGAATATGAACGCCGTAAGAATAGTGGATCGATTTGGTCAATATAGTTGGTCTTGATTTAAAAAAGACTGTTAGGTTAGTTCTTCAGGTTCTTTAACTCTAACAATTGAGACAAATTACAGGATAATATGATTAACGGAGTGATAAAACTTTAGGACAATTAATAAGCACTAATAAATATACATTATAACAAAGCTAACTTTTAAAAACTAAGCCAATTTAGCAAAATTATCTTGATTTTCTTTCCCTAGAGATGGGATATAACGAATCCATGTTTCTGGATTATTTTTTCTGCTTCCCCAATTGTCTCGCAAAAGTTAAGAGTTCATTCAATTGCTTCTGGGTTGCATTTTTATAATATACAGCATCACATGGTTTTCTTCCCATGCTTTTTACAGTTGTCAAAGCCTCTTCATCAGAAAGGCCATAATGATACGTTAACCATGTCGCCAGTACATGTCCTGTTCTTCCATTCCCATTATTACAATGTACAACGACTGGTTCCTCATTTGAAAAGGATTCATCCAAAAAGTTAAGAATGTCTTTTATTGTGTCATAATCAGAAAGATGATCTCCTTTGATAGGTTTATACAACACTTTACCTTCGAAAGCTTGTTTATATTGAGTAACAAGCGTATCTGCGTCCTCTGCGTCCTCTAATAAACAGACGACACGCCTTATACCTTTTGATTTCATGTATTTAATCCAATCATTGATTTCATGATCATCAGGTCGACGAGCACCAAATACAAACGTCTCATCTGGTGAAGCGGGTCCAAATTTAAATTGATCCATAAGTTGTATATGAGATTTCTTTACAACATCTTTATGGACTTTACCTACTTCACCATCGACCGTTATTATAGTATCTTTTTTAATAACCTCAGTAGCAGGCTCCTTAGCCTTAACTACTGAAGCTTCAAGAATATTTTCGAGCCTATGCGGATCCCTACAGAGTATGAGCTTCCATTTTCCGAATCCACCGTTGTAGTTTACTGCGTCCACCCATTTTATTGCTGCCATTTGCTTCGCTCTGTCCTGTTCGCCTTCATAGCCCTTGACTTCTAGGATGACGTTTAATTCTTTGTTATTATGCCTGTATCGGATTATATAGTCTGGACGGTATCCATGCATGACTCCACTGAATTCATAAGGGATTTCAAAGTCCAAATGGTCGTTCTTGACATACGCAATCACGTTTGGATTTCTTTCTAGTTGATAGGCCACTGAGTGCTCCCATCTGCTATCGGTTACGACATGGCTGACATGACTCTTTGTGGTTCCATAGCATTCTTTGACTGTACGGAACATCACTTCTCCAGAAGATCCCACTGGACGGTAACGTTCGATTATAGGAAGTATCGGGGCTTCCCCTGCTTCAGTATCTGGTTGAATGGCATCGCACAGCCTTGATATAATCCAATCCATGTATTTGCGAAGTGCGATTTCCTCTATTTTGGCCTCGGGCTTGACTTTAACTCTTTTTTCGATGTATTCCCAAACTATTTCCAATACTTGAGGGAATATGAAAGGCCTTTTTTCAGGTCCAAGTTTGTCTGTTACTTCCGCAGCAATTTGATAAACAGTAGTTTGAAGTCGATGAAATGAATGGAATGGATTTCTGTCTTGTACGACTTCGAGCCCTGGCCCTAGTCTGTCTGGTCTGCCAATTCTGTAGCCGACAAAGTCCTTTGCTATGACTTCAGTTGGTTCCCTTGCGGGATCTACTATGAGTCGGGGCATGGAGTCTATGTCAGCTTTGATTTTTTGCTTAACGTCAAAGACGTAGCCTTCGACTCTTGGGAATTTAATCTCTAGATTCTTTCTTTCGGGCATGGCTCGGACCAAAGTGGAAAGCCTTTGTTGCTCTGTAACTGTTTGGATTTTCTTGGCTACTGGAATGACCTCGAAAGGTATGCCATAGACATCCACATATTCAGGGTGTGTGAAGTCGTCATAGTTGGTACGCCTTAATCCTCTGCCCACAACTTGCTCGCATAATAACTGAGAGGTGAAAGCACGCAGGCCAAGGATTTGGGTGACGTTTTGGGCATCCCATCCTTCATTGAGCATTCCTACTGAAACAACGCAACGGATTTGCTCGCCAAGTTCGCCCTCTTTACCAACAGAAGACACCGTTTTACGTAGAAGCTCGGCCTTGTCTTTTCTGGGTTTATCTGCTTCTGGTTTAGATTCTGCTTCATCAAGGAGTTTGGTGTCTATGCGGAGAGTGTACTTCTTGTCTGTGTTTTCTAGTTCAGGAAATCGTAAGTCACCACCTGCAATGTGCTTTGTTATCAATTCGGACAAGTTTGTGTTGTCGCAAACGACTATCATGACTGGCGGTATCTTTACACCATTCTCCTTAAAGTGGTTGAAAGTTTTTTGCCATTCGCCAGCCAACATTGCTAGGGCCCCCTCTCCTTCTCTATAGATGGCTTCTGGTTTGGCTCTCCGTCTCACGGTCTGCCTATCGGCGTAGGGAAGCTTTTCATTGATCCACTTCCATAATTCGAAATATTCTGGTATATATCGTCCACTATTACTGTCAACGGGGACTCTTGGGATTTTGACTATTCCAGATTCTATAGCGTCAACCAGTCCAAAATCGGATACTATCCACGGGTGCGGCATACCTTCCTGGTAGCCACTGCCTTTGATGTAGAAAGGTGTGGCACTCATATCAATGCAGAAGTTGATGCCAAACGTCGTGTTGATGCGGTCTAAAGCGTTTATCCAGACCGTGGCCTCTTCATACTCTTCTTCGATTTCTTCTTGCTCCAATGTGCCCTCTTTGGTGAATTTAGCTTGGCTTGGTTCTTCCTGTTCTTTCTGTTTGGGACGGTAAGCATGATGAGCTTCATCATTTATGATCAAAATGTTTTTCTTACCTGCAAGTTTTGGAAGAATACGCCTGCAAAAGGCTGAATCAGTTTCTTCTCCTCTTTGCATTACGCCTTTCGTCCTAGAATCGTCTTGCGGGTTAAAGGCCTGCCAGTTTGTGATCACTATTTTGGCCTTCGCAAGCATTGAGAGTAATGATCGGGGAACTAGATCGAATTCCTCATAGTAATTCTTTGGATTAGGCGGTTGCAGTACTTGAAGCCGTTCCTTGATTGTGAGATTCGGGCAAACAACTAGAAAAGCATCTGTGAAACGTTTGTCTTGTTTGTTCTGGAGTTTGTTGAGTGCAGACCATGCGATTAACATTGTCATGACTACTGTTTTGCCACTGCCAGTGGCCATTTTGCAGCAATATCGCCTGAGAGCTTTGTAGCCCTTTGCGATGCTTACTGGATCATTAGGCTCGTCTGACGGAAATGATATTCCTTGTTTCGCAGTTGGAGCTGCCTCGGTTAGCCAGATGATTGTCTCAGCTGCTTCTTTCTCGCAGAAAAAAAGTCTCTTTCTTCCCTCTCTTTCGGGATCGTTCCAATGTCTAAGCAATTCTAGCGTTATTCTTGTCGTCCCTGGATAGCCCTGTTTTCGCCATTGCCTAACCCGCTCTCGAATCTGGTTCACGTGATCTATTTCAACGAATTCTTCTTCGGCAAGAGGTTTTATTCTTGTTGTCGTTCGAGCTGCAAGGTAGTAGCCTGAGGGTCTTCGTCCTGGTTTTAGCTGAGGCTGTCCTTCAGTATAGAGCCAATATTGAGTGGGTTCATAGAAGGGGTCGTTAACTATTGGGTTGTCGACAATTAAATTTTGACGGTCTTCTATGCTCATTCTACTCTCATCCTTTTGTTTCTACGAGTTTCTTGACAACTATGACTTCGTTGCCCCTTTGATCGATCACTTTAACTGCCATTCGTTTCTGGTCTCCTGCTTTGAACGATAGAGATGTTGTTGCTCTGAGCTTCTCCATTCTCTCGTTTGCAATTATGCCATGCAATGCATTTTCGAGCTTGTCCCATGGATTACGGTTTGTGGCTTCCTTTGGGAAAAATGCTTGAGTTATGCAGAACGTGTAACCATCATAGTTTTGATCTAGGAACCATGCTGCTATGTCTTCAGGTCTTGAAGCGTTAACCTCCCCTTTTACAGGATCGTATATGTCTACACCCAGAAGCTCAACATTATATTCTTCGCCAACTTTCTTGATCTTCACATCGGGCTGCCCAAATACTGTGAAGAGCTGGCTTCCTTTTGGTGATTTCAACAAGTCACTCATTTCCACATCTGGACGAATGCTAGCCATGTGAATTTGAAGATTTGGATGCGGATTCTTCTGTATCGTAGCTGAAGCTTCTGGATCAAATGAAAATCCTGCTAAGACCAACACATTGAATCCCATCATATATGCTGATCTGACAGCCTCTTCCACTTGTCTAGCCGTCACTGGACCGTGTCTAGGTCCGAAAGATACTGCAACTTTAGTAGTCCCCCCATTTTGTCTAATTTGACCCTCTGCATGCATGAATCCCGCTGACTCGATGGGTCTTACGTTATCGAGTGCCATATGTTTATTTCCAGGAAAAGTTACGCCATCCCTACGTATCAAGTCAATCATTGTACTTACATAATCCTCTGCTATGTTTGCAGGTAAGCCTTCGACAGATCTTTCTGGTTCTGAGACCGCGCGTAAAGATGGGTCTTCTATAGATGGAACAGGAATAGCTTCCACAGTGAATGGACCAGAAACACGGGTTATCTCTTTGTCGATCTTAGGACGATTAAAGAGTGTTTCTTCTAGTGGGCTCTCATCTTTAGCAATCGATTCAAGCGTGATATGTGGAACAGTTTCATAAAAGAAGTCGGAGCCTATGCCCTCGTCTGGGTGGGCAAGTTGGTAGTATGGAAATGCCGCAGTCAATATTCTTTGTCGCGCCAAAAATAGTGCCACTCTGCTAGTGTCACAAGTGATCCAACGACGACCCCATTTTTCAGCGCAATAAGCAGTGGTTCCACTGCCACATGTGGGATCCAACACTATATCACCTGGATCACTGGTCATCAAGATGCAGCGTTCAATCACTTTCACATTTGTCTGAACAACAAAGATCTTGTCCGAAGCAAAGCCGCTTATTCCAGTGTCAGTCCAGAGGCCTCGAAGTGGTTGAAGTGGAAAATCTGTAAAGTAACGTACGTAGCGTAGAGTGTTGCCCAATGCGAATAGACGGTTTGCTTTCGCGAGTTGCTGTAATCCGGCTGAAGATGTACTCCATCCTCTTGAGGCTTCAGGCCTAAATTCTTTACCCATGAAAACGAAAGGATGTGGAGGCTCTTTTCCTCTGGTTTGAGAGGATGTTCCGCTAAGTGCGAAGACCTTCCAACTTGAAGGGATGGAACTTGGGTTCTCGATCTCCTTTGATGATAACGCACGTCGCTGCCCGTTAGGCAACTCGACCCAACGATAGTTTCCAGAAGCTAGACTCTCTTTTTCAAAGCGTCTCTCAGCGAAAAGTTGATGATATTTGATTTTGTCTTTATTTTTTGCGTACCATAAAAGATAATCACAGACTGGAGCGAGTAACTTTGAAGTTTGACCAGTGGTTTTTACAAAAGGAATTAGGCCACAGAAATTATTGCATCCAAACACTTCATCCAACACTTCTCTGACATGATGAATGTTTACGCTGCTAATCTGAACAAAGATGGAACCCATTTCTGACAAGAGTTCGTGGCTAAGAAGAAGTCGATCGCGTATGTAGGTTAGATACGAATGCACCCCTAACTTCCACGTGTCTCGATAGGCCTTTATTTGCTCGGGCTCCCTTGTGAGAGAATCGTCAAGTCCATCTTTTACGTCCCGCTGAGAGATATCTGGCTGAAAATTGGAATTGTATTGGATGCCATATGGTGGATCCATATATATCATCTGCACCTTACCAGCCATCATCTCCCTTTCCAAAAGAGAATTCATAATTAACAGCGAATCCCCAAGAATCAGTCGATTCGTCCAATCCATGTCATGTTGATAGAACTCAATCCGCTTGTCCAGAGGCAGTTCAGGTTCACCAAACAACTTTAATTGCTTGAAAAGTTCTTTCTTTTCGACAGTCTTCAAGATAGCCTTGGTGCTGATCCTCTCGTGGATGTGCAATGCAACAATGTCCAATTCAAAGCTCGGATGTTCAGTTTTTCCAGACCACACAAGTTGCGGATCCAGATGAGGATCATACTCATAATGTCTTTGCTCACGCTTCTCCTTGTAAAATGAAGCTAACCCCGCATCTGGGATATTTGTACGCTTGTCCTCTACAAACCGATAGTCTCGTATCTTGTTGTTTTCTTCAATTGCACGCGATGACCTTTTTGAATTCTTTTGGCTAGACTTACGCCGTGCCACAAGAATCACCTACAAATAATAATAGATCCTTCCTCGCTCCTATCATATTGGTTACTGAAGCATTCAGCTTAGCCTATAAATATGCCCATAAGCTCGTAATAGTGCTCGTTATGTTGGAATATCGCCCCAAAGAGTCATTTTCAGCCTAGTAATTTCGCCACTACTCGGGATTTAACCCTCTTCTCTGACGATGAGAGTTGTGGAAAGAGTGTAAGCTATGACATCTATTGGTCGATCTCGACTTTTCCCAGGGCATTTCCAGTTCTACTATTTGACAATATCTGATCAATATCCATGGTCGTGGCTTGCATCAACCCCCTGAAGCTGTCCCTTAGATCTAGATGGACATCGAGGACGAGCATTGAGTCACAACCACCCAGGGTAGGAAACCCAGCGTGACCGTTTGTCCTTACAAGGCCGATGATTTTCATTGAAATTCGCAAATGCTCCATAGAGGCAAGTTTAATGGCGTTTTTCCAGAAAATGCTCCGCGCGCTAATAATTAAAGAAGGAGGGTCGCGCGCGAGTCTGCGGGCGCGAGGGTAATTGACGATGCTGGAAGGTTCAGATTCAATATGGCTTTTTGACTTCGAGAAATTCTAGGATAATATGCCAGGATAAACCCAAAATCATGCTCATTGGCGATTGTGTGGTGAGTAGATCCTAATAGTTCGTCTAGATCCCTAGAATCTTGAATAAGATAAACAAGATCAATAAAAATGAAATTAACATTAATCCTTTTTTATTTTGTTTAAGACTATAAAGCCCTAACCTATCTGCTATCTTTGGAGGGGGCATACTTGATAAATTTTTAATTAGCACTTCTGCGTACATTAATCCAATATTCCTTAAACCCAAATTGACCCTGTCATATTTAGACTTTATCTTATCCAAAAGATCATTTGAAAGGCCAAGGCTTTTTCTCTCCTCCCAAACTATATTCTCTAGGACCAAAAGAAGCGACCGCCCATGCTCTTTTTCATATTTCTTCAATTCTTCATCGAAATCGTTTAGGCTCCTTTTCTCCGATACGAATTTCCTTAAAAAGTCCTTGGCTAGATATCTCTCATATCCCCTGTTCATGGCCATTGGATATATATTAAAATTGACGGAAGAAAAAGTTTCACTTTCAAATTTGTCATGTAGATCACCTACAACTATGGACACGTTATCGCCCTCCATTATTCTATTAACGTCCTTTATCGAATCCACGGGGACGTGCAATATGACGGGCGGCCCAGGATCGACTAGCTTCGGCAGCTTTTCCTCGACCTTCAGATCTAGGGTATAGATATCACGCCATCTATTAGTTCCTGATCAACGAGATATTCCTTAACTGTGGTCAGGGATAAGCCCCTTTTCCTCTGAAGATAAACGCGCCATATATTGAAGGGCTTATTCCCTGGGGTTATTTCTATTGGAATATGCTGGCGATGATCTAAATTCTCCTCCTGAAGATCATACTTGAACTCATCCCCCCACTTCAATGAAGTTATTTTGGAACCCACTTTGATGGAATCCTTAGGGATCTCACTTATACCAGCTTTTTCATCATCGAGGATGCCAGGTAAGGCCCACACAGTCGCCTCGACTTTGTATGTCCCATAACGCCCCTTTCTCTGAACCTTATCCTTTCCTGTTACTATCTTCTTCTTCTCATTTTTCAATTCTTTGAGATGCTTACGAGCGTGATGCTCGATAGCTTCTTTTCTCATTCTTGGAAAGATTTCCTTCAACTTATCAACTACGTCTTTAGTTTCTCCCTTGCGAATTTGTTTTATAATCTCATAAACTTGGTCTTTAGTTATAATCTCATAAACTTGGTCTTTAGATGTCTCTTTCACAGTGTGAACCTTGTGTTCATTATATAGGGTATAGGTGGTAATAAGGGTTACCTGTAAAATACAGGAGTTGTGAAGAATGAGAAGCGAAGAGATTGTACGCCCCTTGGGGCATTTGAAAATCTGAGATATCAGGGGTTATACATACCTCCCAAAGCTACTGCGAAGGGAGATCGGAGCAGAAGGGACGGATGCGATTCCATTCCTAATCGATGCCAATTGCGTCCTTTTAATTAGAAAGCGAGCAACCATCCGTGAAATCCTCAGAGGGTTAGATGTCCTCAAGGAAGATTTGAAGCTCAGGCAATCTAAGGCAGCTAACCAACTCGATGAGCCTGCAAGCGTAACTCGAAAGGGTAAGGTAGCTAAGGAGGCCACCAAATGAGTGGCGAGACGCCCGAGGACAAGACAGAACCAACCGCTCTGAATATCGTCAAACTAGCAAAGCATGAAGAGACGGCCAAGCAGCTTGAGAAATCCCAGCTTCCTGTCCAGGTCTTCCAGACGCTTGAGAAGAGAGATGAGGATCAGATCTTAGCCGAGATGCGAGGTGAGCCGTTTGAGGAGTTAGTATACAAGGCGGCGATCCAAGGTAGAGAAGGTTATCGAGGGGAAAAAGGAGGCAGAAAGGACCACAAAAGGCTGGGTTTTCAGACTAACAAGCATCAAGGAGAGGGCCATCTAAGTGAGCAAAGACATGGGCAAGGCCGAAGAGGATCTATGGCTGCGGCTTCTCCCGCATGAAAGGGGCTAGGAGGCTCACCATGAGCGAAGATGGCGCAGGAAACCCCAAGCCCGAGGGGAAGATGGAGATGGTAAGACGTCTCATTAAAGAGCGCAAAACGTACAGAGAAATTGCCAAGCTCATCTACGGCGAACAAACTGAGCATGGGCAAGCTAGAGTCAGAGCGATCGTTTCGAAGCTGCGCAGGTCTGTCAATCTTAGTAGTAGTAAGGGAGTCGTAACGGAACGAAGGGGGACGAAGAAGGGAGCAGAGAGGGTAAAAAGACCAGAACTGAAGGAATCACCGCAACCCAGTTGCGATGGTGAGGGTGTTGCGCAACTAAGTTCGCAACCTGCCTGGGCATCGCCTGAGGGGTATGATGGGGTCGTGAAGGCCCCTCTGGCTGGTTTTGGTTCGCGTGTGGGTTGGGTTCTAGAGAGGGACGTTGTAACGGGAGTAATCTGCAACAGCGTAGCGGCTGGAGCCGTTAAGAAACTTGCTTCAAGGTATACGAGAGCGAGGTTCTATTTGTGCTATCTTGGCAACGTCACGTTCATGGCCAAGGGCGATGTCGTTTCCGCCTCCGACCCCGACGGGGACTTGGGAAAAGCTGCGGGCGCCCTACGCTCTATTCTCGCAGAGACTGGGGTCGAGGCGGCTGAGATAGACAGGGTCGCATCGAAGCTGCACCATCCAGGAGAGATAAGCCTCGATGAACTCACAGTTGTCATAGAAGATGTAAGCGCGATATCGTCTATACGTCGTTGCGAACCTTACATACCCGAGCCTGGACACGGCATCTACGCGATCCATTCGCCCTCGCCCGTGATACCAGGGCTCAAGGTCTACTTGGAGGATGACTCCCATCTTCGCCTGGAGCTTATGGCGCATAATGTCGCGCAGGCGTATAATGCTTTCTTCATGAGGGCTGAGTTCGTCGGTGATGTGTTCCCTCATCTTGCAAGTTCCCCTGGCGTCTTCGACGAGTGGCGATCCCAGTACTGGCACCCTTACAGCCATCCGATCGTCATTAACTTGGATGTGGTTGCACGCTCCCCTCTGAGAGTTTTGAATAACAGGGAAAGTTCTCTTGCTGAAACAGGAACTAGCTTCGACTCTCTCCCCCTAGATTTGCGCGAGGCCATCAAGAACTTGCGCGACAACGGCCTTCTATACTACAACGATTTTCGCATGATTCTGTCGGAAAGGGCGAAGCAATCCAACCGAAGGGACCCATCCGAGCTAATCAAACAGCTTGAGTTTGCTGACCCTCTGGAAAAGGAGATCGCACTCATCCTGCTCCAGAAGGTTGTCATAGACTACAACTTTCTTCTGGACCACCTTAGAAAGCAAACATCCAAGGGAGGGATTGATTGAGGCTTGACCACTTTTGCACATGCCGACGTGATCTGTCCAGAAACGGTGGGGTTGTGGGCTGGGCTGCACAGGATCGGTGAGCATAGCGGGTTGGTTCGGGTAAAATATCACAAGATCTTCCTCAATGCTAGGCTGGTAGTAAGGGAAAGCCTCGACCAATTAGGGTAGGCATAGTTGAAGGCTATAGGGGAAAGGTCTGGTCTTCCGTGTGCGCCTGAAGCGCATACTCGGCAAAGCGAGTGCAACGAGGGGAAGTCGGATCTGGCAATCCGCTCGCACCAGCCCCCCAAAGGAGCAGCCAATGGATCTGCTTCTTACTGCCCCCAGTGTTCGTCTCAAAAGCTGTGGAGAGATGGGGTAAGGAAGTTCCGCGATGGCAAGGTTCAGCGCTGGCTATGTAGGACTTGCGGTTTCAGGTTCAGTGAGAATGCTGCGCAGCTTAAAGCTGAGGTCAGTCCTGGATCAGTCGATACGGCTCAGGGCTGCCCTGCGGAGCCCGTTCTCGATGATCCTTCTGTCCTGCGAGAAAGCCAGTCCTTGACCGCCTCCTCGAAGGCTATGCTGAGAGCGCCCCTCTTGGAGCCGAACCTTCTTTTGACCGCCGATCGGAAATCCGACTCAACCTTATCCGACAGCGACACTATCATCTTGCCCAATCCATCAACGCCTGTAGATATCTTAAGGAATACATTAAAAAGCGTTCCTTGCAATGGTGTAGAACGCCGAGTATGCGCCGAAGGCATAGAGGCGAAAAACTTGGCCAACAGCGTAGCCCAAGACATAGAGGCCCTGCGGGGGGCCGTAACAAACCAGACGGCGAAGATCGAGGACTATCTGAAGGGCTTTGCAGCAAAGCAGACGACGATGGGCCTGAATGGGAAGACCATCGAGGACAGGACTAGGGCGCTATCGTTGCTCCATAAGAGAGGAGCGGACCTTTTCAACCCTGAGACGGTGTTCAGGGCAATAGACCACGCGAAGCGCTTCAACCACAAGACTGGACAGCTGAAAGATGAGGATTGGAGCGACGGATCCAAGAACAAAGCGGCACAGGCGTACGCAGCGTTCTGCGCCATCGGCAGGATTCACATACCAGAGCACGTGAACTTTGACAAGTGGTCTCGCCAGCCGCAAAAGCTACCATGGATACCTCTTGAGAGAGAGGTCGATGAGCTGATAGCAGGATGCAGCCGAAAGGTCGGTGCCTTCCTTCAATTGCTGAAAGAGACAGGCGTGAGATCAGGGGAAGCATGGCGCCTGAAATGGCAGGACATCGATGTTGAGAGGGCCGTCATAACCTTCAATGCGCCCGAGAAGGGAAGCAATCCGAGGCAGTCAAAGGTCAGCTTCAAGCTGATAGCGATGCTGAACTCGCTACCAAAGAGTTCGGATAGGGTCTTTGGCGATGGCCAACTGAACTACTTCAGGACGAACTTTTCTCTGTCCAAGAAGCGGATTGCGCAGAAGCTACAGAACCCTCGGATCAACAGGATAACGTTCCACACCCTGAGGCACTTCTACGGCACCATGGAGTATCACAGAACCAAAGACATACTTCACGTACAGGATAGGCTCGGTCACAGGAGCATAACGAGCACGATGGTCTACACTCACTTAGTCAACTTCGAGGGCGATGAGTTCCACACAGCTACGGCCAAAACACTGAAAGAGGACGAGGATTTACTCAATGCAGGCTTCGAGTACGTCACCGAGCGCGACGGAGTGAAGATATACAGGAAGCGCAAGTAGCGGGTGATGTCTCCACCCAAGGGAACTTCTAATGGGAAGTAGTGCCTATGACTCTCAAAAAAAATTACCAGCCAATGTAAAGGAGAGGATAAACGAGGCCATTGCACGCAAAATGAAGATAATCGTTGGAGAAGCTTCAGGGGCATGTAGAGCTTATCAAGACTACTTAAAATCTAAAGGGTATCGAAATGTGATCGTTGGACACGCCATTAAGATAAGGTATAATGCGGGCAACTGGAAAGACGTGCGGTATGGTAATAACCTAAAGGAAAGAGAGAGGAAAATGATCGAAGATTGTGACTCCGCAATAATAATATGGGTCAATAACAGTGGCGTGATAGCTGAAAACCTTGAACTGCTGAAGAGGTTGGGGAAACCCACTTACCTGTACGAATATTCTAGCGAGACCAACAAGGCGAGAGGAGGTGAGCTCGATCCAAAACGGACTTACGACCCTTTTTATTACATGAAGGAGTATTACAGGAAACAAAAGTTAACTCGAAGAGGTTTAGAATAATTTTGGGGGAATTACTATTGTCCCATATAAGTCGAAAAGTGAGCGAAGGAGCAATTCATGTGAGCTCAAACGGACGTTACTTTGTAAAAGACGGGAAGCCTTTCTTTTGGCTGGGCGATACTCAGTGGGAGCTCTTCCGCCTATTCTCACTCGATGACGTGAAGGTGGTTCTTGAGAACAGGAAGGATAAGGGGTTCAGCGTCATTCAGATCATGCTAACGGGGGTTGGCGATGGCACGAAGCCCAATCTGGCAGGACAGACCCCTTGGGAGGAAAACGATCCCGCCGTCCCCCATGAGCCTTATTTCAAGAATGTCGATGCCATGATCCGCATGGGTGGAGAGAATGGGCTAATCTTTGCCATAGGCGTCTTTCACCAGTTACAGACTTGCTACATTACCTTTGCCAACGCTAGAAAGTATGCGAGGTGGATCGCTAACCGTTATCTTGATGAGCCGAATATCATTTGACCATGTATCCACAGGCCAAGATGGAATTCACACCCATCGTCCGTGAGTTGGCCGCAGGCCTTCGAGAGGGGGACAACGGCTCCCACATGATCGCTGTTCATCCCGATCCTTCCCCCGCCTCGTCAAGTTACATCCACGACGAGAGTTGGCTGGCGTTCAACATGATTCAAACCTGCGTCAACTATGAATTGATTCCCAAGATGGTTGCCGAGGATTTCGCTCGCAAACCCCAAAAGCCAGTGGTTATGGCCGAAGGGGGATATGAGGACGTGGAATTCGGAAGGCTGCAGACGCCTCTCGAAATCCGTAAACAGGCTTATTGGTCCCACTTAGTAGGAGGGCATCACAGTTACGGCCATAATGATAGTTGGAGCTCCCCTTCCTCGTGGAGATCGTGGTTGGATTCCACAGGCTCATTGCACATGCGGACCTACAGAGAAGTTGTCACTGCTTGCCGCGAGTGGTGGAATTTAATTCCCGACCAGTCGGTCTTCGCCGATGGGGAGGGCAGCGGGCTTGCGCTCAATGTGGCAGCTCGTTCCGCAGCTGGCGACTGGATGATGGCCTACTTAAGCAGCAGGACGACCATTTCGATCGAGTTGGATAAGATCGCCGTCGGCAGTGAGGTTGGAGCGTCCTGGATTGACCCCACTACGGGCGCGAGGACGAGAATTGGGAGATATGCGAATCACGGCACTCAATCATTCACAACCCCTGCAGGTTGGGAAGACGCTGTGTTGCTCTTGGAAGCTGAGTGATGATTGTTCAGCCTACCAAGTCCAGAAGGTTGGAAGGGTATGACACCGCGTGGCGAAAGGAATGGGCACAGCAGACGAATCCTCACTTCATCTGGATGTCTACAGCCATTCATTTTGGGTTTTGGGCTATCGAGACTGGGCCTATCGAACCAAACGCCATCGCCCTTTTACTAGACAATTCTAATATTAAATAAATCTTGAATGTAAGCCTTAAATTAATTGGAATGGGAACCCCACAAAGGATTTTAATATGGGTTGGGCAATTCCGTTCAAACCTGCCAGGAAGGAGATATTACTCTGGTTAGGCCTATTCATGGGCACATCCTACATCATATACTTATTGCCTTCTATCATCCCGATCTTGGGTGTTCCTCCGGCATTCGGGTACCCCTACCCCTTCTACGACTTCAGGATCGGACCGCAATTCTATATACATTTCTTCCTAATAGACGCTGTTGTTTGGTATGTCATCTCCAACTCTATTTCCCAAAAAGTAATCATTAAAAACAGGATAAAATCGGCGTAAGCCCATCGCCCTAGTGCCTAAATCAGCGTTTCCGAGTAAATTTGGGATTTTAATACATCTTATTAAATTAAACTACATCGCTGTGTTCTTTAAAATAGGGAATTACCTTCCTTCCCAACAGCTCGCAAGTCTCTTCATACGGACTGACTATCTCAAACTCGAAGTGGGTGACCCCGTTTCTCATGTACTTGTCAATCTTGTCGATACAATCTTCAGGAGTCCCATATATCGTGACATCCTCGCAGGGTTTATCGGGAACCTCAGATATGTGCCCTTCGATAAGATTCGCAGTATCTTTTCCAACTTTTAAGTGGTTCCAATCGAACTCCGCCGAAATAAGATGGCCGTATAGCTGAAGTTGTTTGGGCCACCAGAGAAACCTCCGTTTGGCTTGGAAGATGGCAGCCTTCCTCGCTCCATCGTAATCTTTTGATATGGCCGTTGTGACGACGCAGGTCACATCGATATCGTTTATGCTTCTACCGACTTTTCTCGCAGCAGTCTCCACCTCTTCAATGTCAGCTCTATATCTCTTGGGACTCATCATCTCGGCTAACCACCCATCGGCATAGATGCCAACCAAATGTCTTGTCATCGACGAGTTGGCGGCCAAGTAGATGGGAACCCATGGCTTTTGAGTAGGTGTTACCTGTATGAAGGCTTTGGAGAGGGTGTAAATTTCTCCCGAGTAATCGACCATTTTGCCTTCCCAGAGCCTCTTGATAATCTCGACGGTTTCCCTAATTCGGGCGATTCGCCTGTCCCTCGGTATACCATAGGGGTCGACGTTCATGGCCTCACCAGCGCCCAAGCCCAAAACCGCCCTACCTCCTGAGATCTGGTCTAAAGTTGCTACAGTCTGTGCTAACACCACGGGATGCCGCCTATATGGATCTGTTACGGATGTTCCCAAGGCAATTCTTTTCGTGCACGTTGCCAATGCAGAGAGGGTGCACCACGCCTCAAGGCACAATTTCCTATAATTAGTTAGGACGATGTGATCCGGAACCCATAGGGAATCGAACCCAAGATTTTCAACTATCATTGAATGTTTCGCCATTTGCTCGTACTGAGCCAGTGAAAGCATTACGCCGAACTTTACCATAGCTGTGCCCTACGCTCCATCATTGCATAATTATAGCTTTCATCCAATGCATCAGATCATCTTCGTGAATGGAGCATTTTACACGCATGAAAGTCGAGGATAATTGCACGCATTCATCTATGATGATGAGCATAGAGTCTTATTAACAAGCCATTTGCTCATGAATGAATCGTTGTGAGCAATCTTATATCGCCACAGTGCGAACTGCGCTGGCATGTCCGAAGTAGATAGGAAGCTGAGGCTCGGTTTGATCGGAACCGGCGGAATTGCTCAGATCGCACACCTTCCAGCTGCCAAGAAAGCGAAAAATGTTGAGCTCGTAGCGATATGCGACATTGCTACCGATCTTGGCAGGACTTTGGCATCTAAATATGGCGTGCCAAAATTCCATTCGGATGCGAAGAGCCTACTCAAGAGCGATGAGGTCGACGCTGTTCTGATAGCCGTTGCAGACCAATTCCATGCCGAGTTGACGGTTGATGCCCTAGAGGCTGGGAAGCATGTACTAGTTGAGAAGCCATTAGCCTCGTCGATAGACGAGTGCATGAGAATTGTAGATGCGGTCAAGCGAACTGGCAAAAAGGTCCAGATGGGATGCATGAAACGCTTCGATCCAGGCCTTCAGTTTGCCAAGAGGTTCTCAGACGGGAGCCTAGGGGCCAAATTCGCATCTCACTTCTGGTATTGCGATTCCGCATTCCACAGCGAATATGTGCACACCCATGTAGGTGAGATATCTTATAGTGTGATGTCGAGAAGGCCAGCGACAGGTTATGGTAACTCTGGCATTGCGATAATAATGGGTCACGGCGTTCACCTTATCGATACTGTCAGATGGTTTAAGGGCGAGATAACCGCTGTAACGGCTAAGGCAAGCAAAGCGGGTGAGAACATCAGCTATCAAGCAGTTCTTGAGTTCGCGGACGGCACAACTGGGACTATGCAGCTGACCTCGATAGTGAGGATGGATTGGTTCGAAGGATTCCACATTCACGGTGAGAATGGCAGCCTGGTCGTTCAGATTTATTTCCCTTACTGGAGGAGGCCCGCCAAGGTATTGGCTTATGACAACTCGCTCAGGGAATACAGAACTCCCGCCGAAGGCGATACGGATCCATATGAAAGGCAGCTTGAGGCGTTCGCGGACGCCATTCTTAACGACAAACCGACCGTGCCGAATGAACGGGATGGCCTCGCAGACGAGCTTGTGCTCTTCTCCATATACGAGTCCGTAAATAGTGGCAAAAGGATGGATGTTAGTGGAGGTTGAGCAGGATGATATTGGGCATTAACTCTTATTGTTATAGACACCTACCTGTTAGGCAAGCCTTTAAGGTCATTAGTGAGCTCGGGTTCAAAGACGTTGAGTTGGTCTCGTTCTGCCACCTTCCATTCAGTCCACTTGACGAGGCCAAGATCGATGAAGTAAAGGAGATCCTTAGGCAGAATGGCCAGAAAGTCTACTCATACTACTCAGCTGGGTTCGATCTGAATAACGTCTCGACTGCCGAGAACGCCTGTATTGTCGCTGAGGAGCTAGGGGTGAATCTGCTGGTCGGGACTGGGACCTTCGGCAAAGAAGGGAATCGGGAGTTGGTTCAAAAAGGCCTTCAGGTGCTTGACAAGATGCTGGAACGACATGGATTGAGGTTTGCGCTCGAGAATCACTGGAGGAATATAGCTGAGACCCCGGAGGACATGAAGGGCTTGGTCCAGGGATGTTCCGAGAACATAGGGTTTACAGTTGACACGGGTCACTTCGTCTCCTCGGGCATAGACCCGATAAATGCCCTGTCAAGCCTTCTGCCAAGGACATACAATATCCACCTTAAGGATGTTAAGGGACACGGTGCTCATGAGAATGTGCCATATGGCGATGGAAAAGCCAAGATCAGAGAGGTCTTACGCATTATATCAAATGAAGGATATTCAGGACCAATGACAATTGAGTACGAGCCCGAAACAGGAGATCCAACCGAAGGCATTAGAAAATGCATCCAATTCCTAAAGATGACCGGATATGATTTCCAGCTTTAATATATGAGTCGAAAAACTAAAGCATCATTGATTGGAAACTGAGAATGGCTATGACAGACAAGGAGGCCAACTTTTCAGAGATAATTTTTGCTTGCCATTTACTTTAAGACACTTTGCATAGCCTTCTGCAACGTCTATCATTGCTTCACGGGATTGATCTTGCCGATGAATTTGGCCAAAAGCAGCTTAGATCCTCATAGTATAACCCTTATGTCATTAATTTCCAAAGACCCCTCCCCCTCCCCTTAGGTGCTATGATACTTAAGAGCATAAACAGATTCCTAAGTCGAGGGATCGCCTGGAAGTGAGCCTTCACCGCGGAATTGCGGCTCTTGCTAGGCGATCCAGTTCCCAATTATGCTTCGCGAAGAGGGATTTGAAGACCACTGCAGGAGCTTATCCTCATGACTAGCTCAGAGAAGATGAATGCCCTCTGTCAACTAGGCAGATGGGATGCCATAGATACTGAGGAACAGGATGCAACTCAAGGAAGGCAACTCAAACATTCGGGGAATATAGCCGCGCAGGAGCTTCTGACCAAGATGTGGACCCTGGGCGAAGGCACAGAGCGCGACAGATGCGGTCCATCCAATTCCCCAAGACAGGTATTGAGCAATACTTTAGGGTCTTTGGCCAATTCTGAAATATTCCAGGCGGCCACGCCCAGGGGCAGCTGCGCTCTCCTCAAAACCCTCTACACGAACGTCTGCAACTCTGACTGTGCCTACTGCATCAACTCCACCCACACCAGAGAGGCATACAGCTACACTCCTGAAGAACTCGCTAAGGTCTTCCACAACCTTAACCTCAGAAATCTTGTGCAGGGTCTCTTCTTGAGCTCGGGGATGGGCAGTGACCCTGAGACCACGATGGAGGAGATGATGCAGTCAGTCGAAATCCTGAGGGAAAAGTATAGGTTTCGAGGGTATGTCCACCTGAAGATACTCCCCGGAGCAAGTCGCTACAACATAGAGAGGGCGATTCAGCTGGCCAACAGGGTAAGTCTGAACGTGGAGGAGCCGAGCGGATCCAGGCTAGGAGAGGTGACGACGGTCAAAGACTATGGGATCGATATCCTCAGGAGGCAGGACTGGATAAGGGACCTGGCTGACAATCTGCCCTCAGGGCAGACCACCCAGTTCATAGTCGGGGCGACGGGTGAGTCGGACTGGGAGGTCATAAGTCGGATGGGCCAGCTATACGAAGACATGCGGATGCGGAGGATCCACTATTCGGCCTTTGAGCCCATTCCCGAGACCCGACTCCAATCACGGGGGACAACACCTGGCTGGAGGGAGCATAGGCTCTACCAGGTTGACTGGCTCTACCGAGTATACCGCTACCCGATGAGAGAGATACGGGAAGCATTGGTCGACGACTTCCTGCCAAACAGGGATCCAAAGGTCACCTTGGCGCGCCTCTTCTTAAAGGAGGGCCCCGTGGAGGTTAATGATGCGAGCATGGTGGAGCTCCTCCGAATCCCAGGGATAGGCCCCCTTGGCGCCAACAGAATCCTATCTCTCAGGAGGAGTGGAGTCAGGATTAGGTCGAGGAAGCAGTTGGCCGAGATCGGAGTCGTGCTATGGAGGGCACAGCCCTTCCTTAAGATCGGCGGGACTTATCAAGCCACACTTAAAAACTGGTTTTGATTGTTCTCATGATCATCAAAGGTAGCAGTTACAGACTTGTCCCAATCAAGAGAGAAATGAAAATCTTCATATTCTAAGTTAACGGACATATGACTTAGTGCTTGATGAACCCAAAGTTAGATGAATTTATGACTACAGGGTACGGCATTCTAATACAGGGTATAGCATGGCTTGTATTTTGGGTTATTAGCCCAGCTTTTAAATTATACGAGGCAGATCCGCGATGGGCTCATAACTTTGCCATGGCCATAGTTTTTATCACAGTTGGGCTGACTTATCGCTTTCGTAAACTGTCTTGCCAACTAGTCGCGGTCTTCGCATCATTTCTGACAATCCCGACGTTCTTGGCGTTCTGGTCTGGGATCGAAGCAACATCCATGGCAGGCACCTTACTGATCATTACCATCATACTTTACCTGATAGAAAGGCGACGTAACATTGAACTCCTAAATCCGAGGCCGAGGTTGAAGGCATGGCTAAGGATACACTTCCTTAATTTTGCGTACATAGGACTGGCGCACATGCCCCTAATCTTCTTCCTGGTTAGATGGTATAACCCCCAACCATTTTTAATGTATCTACCGGTAGAAAGCAGAATTGCGGATTTGTCAACAGCTGTGTTTAATTTGATGTTTCTGTTGCTGACGCCTCTTGCCGCGATGGAAAGGTATGTGAAGAAGGTTGGAAGGTTAGACGTTTCAAAGTTAGGTTTTTTCTGGGCTATGCTGATGATGGCGATGCCCCTGATAATCATTGCCATGCAACTGTGAAAAAACCAGAGATGATGCCTTTCCCCAAATAGCTTGCGCTCAAGCAAACATTTGAATCCCAATAATGATCCACAACGGAATCGTAACTACTGCCCATACTTTGATACTCCACGATATGACTTTCTGGCCGTCCATACCCCCAAAGGGAATCATGTTGAACCCTGCAAGCCATAGGTTCACTTGAGAACCCATCATGCCGACAAGACCCAAAAGTCCACCTGATCCATATATAGCCAAGTACATTGTGGCCAAAACAACATTCGTCAATGGACCAGCCAAAGATATCAAACCATTCTGCCTCCTGTTCGCCACACCTGAGGAGTAACGCGGAATCACGTACGTTGCACCCGGGGCAGCGAAGATAAAAGTCCCACCTGAAATTAACGAAAACACCATGGTCATTATGAGTCCAGTAGGCCAAAGCCTGAATTCTGACCAGAAGCCATACCTCTGGGCGCTGAACTTGTGCATCAACTCATGAAAGATAAACCCAGTTCCAACAGTGCCCGAGGAGATGACGAACATCAAGGGCAGTATCGAAGGAGCGTTGAAAAGATATCTAAGGGAGAAGCAAAGGCTCAGTACGAGCCACGCCACTAAGAGATGAGTTAACTCGACCTTACTGGAAATCCCTAGGATTCGGGGTTTGCTCGGTGTTGGAAGGGGAACATCAGCGTATGCTGGTCTGCGCATCCTGACTAATTGCATCATCGGGCAGTTGTGCGTCTCTGGAAGCCTATGATCGGCGCAGAATATGCCCTTACAATAAGTGCAGGTGAAAGGCATGTCCTCCTCTGAACCGCAGTAATCACATCTTGCCATTTGAAATTGTGTAACCTAATAGAATCGGAATCTGCTTATTATGTCTATCTCTATGTGGCGTTACTCATTTAGGGTAGGCAGCAACCTCACTCTATATTTTGGGATTTAATCTCTATGAAATTTATTGGGGTCATGTATTAGAGACTTCAGTATACCTTCAGTATTCCTTCATTCTTCTCTTTTACAGGTTTCTTAATCTAAGTCCAGTCAACACTTTGATTCAGGGTGTAGGGATATTTGGGTAATTCATATCAAATCATATATTTGATTTAGGGGCAATTCGCCTGATCATAGAACCTCGAGCGTGGTCGGTCCTGGCCGAATAGTGGGCAAAATTAACGATTGCTGCCATCATGCTCTTAATCGCGTTTTGGGTCACCAAACAGCTCCGATGCAAGGATTTGATGATGAAGCAGGACTGTAAATGGGTCCCTATCAAACCTGATGGAGTCGAGATCGAGAACTTTGAGTCTTCTGGATATTCCTAATGCGTATTTTAGTATTATATTACTTCTTTGCACTAGAGCACCTATACTATAAATCATTACTCCATTAACAGTCTATTTCTGACTTGATGAGTGTAATTTAATCTACAGTAGAAGTGTTGTTATCCCTCATAATGAAATGGTTAAGATTGGATACAATCGATATCTATATTTCAGCACGCTATTTCCAAAGAGCCCCCACTCGACCCTCACATCTTCACCGACGGCCCAATTCGTAGCAGAGGTCCAAGTAGAACTTGACCGCCTTCGGCGGGGTGTTCCAAGGAATGTGGTTTCCAATACAGAAGACATACCCTCCCGTCATACTGGCCGTCTCCATCATCTGCCTCACCATGGCCTCTATCTCAGCTTCGTCGTTGCGCAAGAGGACGCGACAATCACCCTCGCCGGCTAAGAAACAATCGTGATACTTACTGGCGATAGCTCGATAGTCTGTATATGGCTCGCTGATGATCCCCCGAGTGCCGCAGGCCATGACATCGTCGGCATAGACATCCATACAACCATCGGACATGAAGATGACCTCCTTTCCTGCGGCCTTGACGATCCCCCAAAACTCCTTGTAACGGGGAAATATGTAGCGGTGCATCCATGCTGGGGAGCAGACTGGCCCGCGAGAGTTGACGATGTCGTCGTGGCAGACGACGAAATTGACCGGTAGTCTGGCAAAGACGCGAAAGACGCGGCGGTTGAGCTCCGCGAATTCGTCCATGATGCGGGCAAAGCGCTCATCATGACACGTACGCATGAAGAACTTCCAGCCAAAGGTGAGTAACGGCCACATGAACATAGTGTTGTAGAAGCCAACAGATGCGGTCGAACCATCGGGCGCGCGGTCGCCCCACTCGACAGGGTAGTTAGCTCTATACATGTGGTAGAGTGCCTCCTCATCGCGATAATCGTGCGACTCTACAACGGGAATCTCGGTGAAGTTGCCCTGTTCAAGTGGCGAAAAGGCGAACACTTCTTCTGGCGTCTTGAAGCGCTGCCCCCAATTCCAGAGCCAAGTGAGCGAATCCCCCCAGCGGACATATCGGTGCCCCTGCTCGTCTGTATACGAGCTCTCTCCGCTCACCTCTAAGCGAGACCGAGGGATAGGGTCATCCCTTTCCGGGATGGGCAGTTCCAATTGTGGGTAAAGCTCGGTCAGCCTCTGCCGACACAAGCGAGGGTGCTGATAGTGATCGATACCTGTGAGATAGGTCTCGGCGTCTGGGCATGACCAGTGCTCCCAGTGCGGTATACGCTGTGGCCAGCGTCCCATAAAGGCCAGGTATTTGTCGCTTAACTCCACCATTAGGGATTGCCGCCCTGTTCAAGACAATTGACAGTTAAAGAAGTTTATCGGCGAAACGTACAAGCATGGTCCAGAGACGGAATAAGAGAGTGCACTTTTGGATATGACATAACGCGAGATAATGTGTATTTAATGCAAAAAAGGATGTCTTTGCGCCTCCAAGGACATTTTTATCCCTTCATAGATTAATGCCAAGAAACACCCATAAAGACGTAAGTCTTATAGCCCGAACATTACGTGAGACGTCATAGCTACTGAAGAAGTGAGGAAGATATGAGCGAAGAAGACAAGTGGAGCAAGGAGAGGTTGGAAGAAGAAATAAAGGATGCAAGAGAAAAGGAAAGCCTATTCATCTTTATTTTGATGATTCAACTATCAGTCGGCATACCTCTTATTTACATGTAGAGTGCCACAATTCATGTCCATGTTTGTTGACTGAATTCATGTCCATCTCCACATTGTGTCTTTAGA
>Ga0315282_10001195_pt1 | contig 49919 bp, 46 predicted proteins | sample YL17G07_20_MG_FD_203693 | JGI IMG/M metagenome (GOLD analysis project Ga0315282, IMG submission 203693) | Sediment microbial communities from Yellowstone Lake, YNP, Wyoming, USA - YL17G07_20 | ecosystem: Environmental > Aquatic > Freshwater > Lake > Sediment | place: USA: Wyoming | collected...
CCGGGGCCTCACCATCCCAACCGTACGCAGGCGGCCCAATGCGATAAACTCACCGACACGGTGACACTATCCCGGAACCACTCGAGTGACATAGTCTCGGAACCAAGACAGTGGCTGCGGCTGGCGGCAACGCCGAAGCCGCCGTCACGGCACGGAAGGCCGCTTCCCGGCGGCCTTCCGTGGCACTCGGTGCAGGCGGGCGGAACCTACTCGGCAACCAGCTTGTAGTCCACCAGCTCGGTCACGACGGTCTCGCCGTTCCGGCCCTGCCGCTCGGTCTTGACCGTGCCGACGCCCCGCGCGTACCAAGTGGTCCGCTTCATCTCACGATCGCCGAACTGGGTCGTCGTGACGAGCTTGAGGCAGCCCTCGAACGTCCCCTTGGGCACCGTGACGCTCTCCACGGCCTCGAGCGTCAGTTTCATCGTTACCTGCTGGGTCTGATTGCCCATGGTCGTCTTGTAGGTGGCCTCTTGGACGTCGCCCGCCTTCATCTTCCCGTTGAGCTTCGCCGGCGGGTCGTAGAGGCTCTTGCGCGGCTCGCCGCCGCCCTGTCTCGCGCCAAACAGCGATCCGTACACAATCAGGTTGTCGGCATCCACCGTCTCGTAGCTCCCGGACCGAACCGCCCCATCGGCCGTCTTCGTCACGAGGGCGGACACCTGCTGGCCGCCGATGTCCTCTGGCTTAAGCACTTCCATTGTCGACTGCTGGCCGCCCCCGGCGGTCTGCATGGTCCAGGTCGAGCCCACGGTCCGGGGCATGTAGTCCTTGAGGGTGTACTCGTCGTCGGCCGCAATCGCCGCCCCCATCCAGGCAACCGCCACCGCACCAACCACGACAACCCAGAGCTTGTAGTGCGTCATCGAAGCACCTCCTGATAGAGCGCAAGAGCATGTCCATCGACCCGATGTGGCGCTTCGGCGCCGCTACCCCATTCGCCTGCAGCCGCCCGCGGCTCGGTCCGCGCAGGCGGGCCGACCCTTGGCCGCGAACCGTGGGGCGGCAGCCGTACGGACGAACGCGAGAGGAGGGCGCTCCCCATGACTCTTGCCACGCTGGCTCCCACGGCAGGACTGGCTCTGCTCGTGGCCGGCACGGCCGAGCCCAACTACGATGAGGCGAAGGTCCCGCGGTACGTTCTGCCCGGCCCGCTGGTGATGCAGGACGGTACGCGGGTCACGGGCGCGGGGCAGTGGCCCGCGCGCCGGGCGGAGATCCTGGATCTCTTCCGCGGGAATGTCTACGGGCACACGCCCGCTCCACGCGATCCTCTGGAGTGCGATGTGCGCACCGAGAAGGGCGTGCTGGGCGGCCTCGCGACCCGCAAGCAGATCGCCCTCTACGCGGGTGGCCGCCACAGCGGCGTCGTGCTGAACCTGCTCCTCTACGTGCCGTCGGCGGCCGACGGCCCGGTGCCCGCATTCCTTGGGCTGAACTTCCCGGGCAACCACACGGTGGCCGACGACGATGGGATCGACCTACCCGCGTGCTGGGTCCCCGACGACCCGGGGATGGGGGTCGCGGGCAACCGAGCCAGGGAGGAGAACCGCGGCGAACACGCGGCCCACTGGCAGGTGGACCGGCTTCTCCGTGGGGGCTACGCGCTCGCCACGATGTGCTACTGCGACATCGATCCCGACTATGACGACGGTTTCCGCAACGGCGTCCATCCGCTGTTCTACCGCGAGGGCCAGACGGCGCCGGACGCCGACCAGTGGGGCTCTATCGCTGCGTGGGCCTGGGGCCTCAGCAGGGCGCTCGACTACCTTGTCTCGGACCCGGACGTTGACGGCTCGCGCGTAGCCGTGGTGGGGCACTCGCGCCTCGGCAAGACGGCTCTGTGGGCGGCGGCCGAAGATGAGCGCTTCGCGATGGCGATCAGCAACGACTCGGGCTGCGGCGGAGCGGCGCTGTCAAGGAGAGCGTTCGGCGAGACCGTGGCCCGCATCAACACCGTCTTCCCACACTGGTTCTGCGGGGACTTCCACCAGTACAACGACCGTGAGGCCGAGCTGCCCGTCGACCAGCACGAGCTCATCGCGCTGATCGCGCCCAGACCGGTCTATGTCGCCAGCGCGGAGGATGACCTGTGGGCTGACCCGAGGGGCGAGTTCCTTGCCGCTAAGCACGCCGATCCGGTCTACCGGCTCCTGGGCACCGACGGCCTGCCCTGCGAGGAGATGCCTCCGGTGAACCAGCCCGTCTTCGGCACGATCGGCTATCACATTCGCACCGGCGGACACGGCATCCTGGAGTACGACTGGCTGCAGTACACAGCATTCGCGGACAGGCATCTGCGCCGCTAGCCGTAGGCCGTCAGCGCGTTCGCCGTAAGCTGCGTCGGGGCTGACCAAAGAAGGTGGTCACCGTGTCGAGCCATCATCAAGCCAGGTACCTGCGGGTCAGCGCGGTCGCGCTGCTGCTCGTCCTTGCCCTCGCGTCTCAGACGTGGGCGCAACTGCCCGTCGTTAGCAAGGTCGGCTGCCGGGCCGAGTGGGACGCGCCCACCGATGTCCTGGTGCACACCCCGGGCGACGAGCTGTTCCTCGGCGTGGTCCATCCGGAGGCCGCGCTCTTCGAGCGCGCGTTCGACATCGAGACCGCGGCGACCGAGCATCGCGCCTACATCGACCTCCTTCGGCAGCGCGGCGCGCGCGTGCACACCGTTGTCGAGGCCCTACTGGCCGGCACGGTCGATGAGGCCGGAGAGCCCGTGCCCGGGGCGGCGCTGGATGAGCTGCGCGAGTTCGCCCGCGGGTTCATCTCCATAGACGCGTCCGCTCTCCCCGAAGCAGAGCGTATCCAGCAGGACTCCTACCTGCAGGAGACGCTACGCGCGCTCCACCCTCGCGAGCTGGTGAAGGTCATCCTCCTCCGGCCCACCGTCCACCTGCGCCCGAGCCTTGTCCCCAACACGCGCTACGCGGCCTCTTACGAGCTGTCGCCGGTGATGAACCTGTACTTCTGCCGCGACCAGCAGATAACCACCGCGCGCGGGGTCGTGATGGGCAGGATGAACTCTGAGCAGCGGGCGGTCGAGACCGACATCATGCGCATGGTGCTCCACAAGCTCGGCATCTCGCCGATCTACGAGGTGACAGGCGACGGACGCTTGGAGGGCGGCGACTTCATCCCTGCCGGCGACACCGCGTTCATCGGCCAAGGACTGCGCACGAATGCCGAAGGAGTCGCGCAGTTGCTCGCACACAACGCGTTCGGCGTGCCTCGCGTGGTCGTTGTGAAGGACCCCTGGAAGAACCAAGACCAGATGCACCTGGACACCTACTTCAACATCGCCGGGCCCAAGCTGGCGGTGCTCGTCGAGGACCGGATGGACGTTCGCGACGCGACGGGGCGCGTCGCGAAGCCGGCGCGTGCCGATCGCCGCTCGAAGGTCGATGTCTATGAGCGGGCCGGCGGACGCTACGAGCTGCGCCAGACCGACGGGGACTTCCAGGAGTTCCTCGAGAAGGAGATGGGCTTCACGCTCGTGCCGGTGCCGAACGCGGACCAGCTTCGCTATGGCGTGAACTTCCTCTGCGTCGGCCCGATGTCCATCCTCGGTGTTGCCGGCGTCTCCGAGGGGTACAAGGCAAGCCTCAAGGGCGTGGACGCCACATGGATGGACTTCGCGAACCTGACAGGCGGCTACGGCGCGGCCCACTGCTGTGTGCAGGTGCTGCACCGCGAGCCCGCTCAGTAGTAGAGGCAATGGGCTGAAGCCCGTTGTCTCGTATGCAGGGAGGTGCCGTAATGACCGTCGCCCGAGTCTCGTGCTCTCTCGCCGTTCTGGCCCTCGCGCAGGGACCCGCGCCAGCGCAGGACGCGCCCTTCACCGTCTGGGTCGCGGACGCGATGGACAAGGTGCTCCCCGGCACCACTCCGCCCGACACCGCCCCCGACGGCGTTGAGCTCTCCGCGGCGCGCGGCGAGATCGAGAACGCCCAGGTCGTCGTGCGGAGCGATGCGGCCCTCGCGGGCGTCAGCGCATCCGTTACCGACCTAGTCGGCCCCGCAGGGACCATCCGCGCGTCCGCCGTCGAGATCGGGCACCTAGGCTTCGTTCCCATTCAGGCCAACACGGCCGACACCCCAGCCGAGGAACTCATCGCGACGGCGCCTTGCGAGGTGCCAGACCCCATCCTGCCGGGTGCGACGTTCGACCTGACCTCCGGCAGCGACCAGCCGGTGTGGCTGACCGTGCGCGTCCCTCGCGACGCGGCGGCTGGCACGTATGAGGGTGAGGTCACCATCTCCGCGGCCGGCGCTGAGGTATTGTTGCCGCTGCGCCTCACCGTGTACGGCTTCGAGATGCCTCAGGAGCGGCACCTCCTCTACACCAACTGGTGCAGCCCCGACGAGATAGCGAGGAAGCACGGGCTCGAGCTGTGGTCCGATGAGTACTGGACGATGCTCGGCCGCTACCTCGACATGGCTGCTGAGCACAGGCAGAACATCCTGTGGGTGAGCCCGCGCTCGGTGAGCATCACGGAGGAGGCCGACGGCACATACTCCTTCGACTTCTCGCTCTTCGACCGGTGGGTCACGACGTGCGAGGCGCACGGGGTCTGCGACCGGATCGAGATCCAGCAGCTCGGTAGCTTCGGCCCTGACGGCTGGGGGGGAAGCGAGATCGTCCTCAGCCCGATGCCCGTCAGGGTCCGGGCCACCGGCGAGTCGCGGAGCGTGGCCGCGGAGGAGATCCTCCCTCACTACCTCCCGGCTCTGGAGACGCATCTCGAAGCCAAGGGCTGGCTCGAGAAGACGCTGCTCCACATTGCGGACGAGCCCTCGCAGAACAACACCGCGTCCTGGTCCGAGAAGTCGGCGTTCGTGCATCAGTACGCGCCGCGGATAAGGCACATCGACGCCATCGAGGGCCCGAGCTTCGAGGGGCTGGACGTGTGGGTTCCCAAGCTCACGCACCTGAGAAGCTGGTTGCCGCAGTACGAGCGAGCTCGCGCGAACGGCGCGGAGATCTGGTTCTACACCTGCTGCCACCCGATGGGCGTGTACCCCAATCGCTTCCTCGACCTCAGCTTGCTCAAGACCCGCATCCTCCACTGGTACAACTGGCGCTATGACCTCTCCGGCTACCTGCACTGGGGGCTCAACTTCTGGACCGACGACCCCTACACCCAGGTGACAAGCTCCGGCCTGCCGCCGGGCGACTGCTTCATCGTCTACCCGGGCACCGACGGGCCGGTCAGCTCCATCCGCTGGGACGCCTTGCGGGACGGCATCGAGGACTACGAGTACTTGTGGGTCCTGCGCGACCGCACTTCCGCGGTGCTGGAGCGTCTCGGCAGCGACGTCGTGTCGCCATCTGAGCGCGCGGATGAGATTGCGCGAAGCATCGTGCGCGACTTCGTCGACTACGCCCGAACGAACGACGAGATGCGGGCGGCGCGGGCGGCCGTCGCGGCGGAGATAGAGGCGATGGAGTCCGATCCGCCGCTCGTGGTCGCCACGGACCCACCCATCAATGAGGACCTGATCCCCGGCCCCATCGTCGTCTTCGTGCGCGGCGTGACCGCACCGGGCGCGGCGGTAACGGTTAACGGCAACGCGGTCGCCGTGACCGAGGGGGGGGAGTTCCGGCTCCACGTGTTCGTGTCGGAGGACTCCCCTGTGGTGACAGTCCAGGCGTCAAAGGACGGGGTGTCCAAGACGGTAGTGCGGCGGTGGACGGTCCGGGAGCACCGATGAGCATGGGGCCTGCGAAGAGCCCCCTCACCCCGGCCCTCTCCCCGCGTTGCGGGGCGAGGGAGGCGTTGCCCCCTATCGCTCCTGCGTCGGCCCGATGTAGGACGTGGCGACTGCGACATCGTCGAACCAGACAGAGTTGACGGGGTCGGGGTCCGCCACGTTGTTCTGGCGCGCGGCGTTCTCGGTCACGTAGTGCAGCAGCCAGAGGAAGTTGATCTTGAGGTCGGTGCTGGTTCGCCAGCGGAAGCCCTCGAACGGCTGCCCGCCGTCCTCGACGAGGTCGAAGCCCATGCCGCTCCACTCGCCCCGCTGCACCCCCTGGACGAAGTCGGCGGTCAGCTTGCCGTCGAGCCACAGGGCGAGCTCCCCGTCATACGCAGTTGGATCCGAGTTGAGCTTCAGCATGATCTCGACACACTGCCACCGGTCGCGCGGGACTTGGGCGGGCTCGACGGGGCGCAGGGCGTTGCCCCAGTAGCGCCCGTCGGCGGAGATCCTCATGTCCAGCCAGTAGCAGTAGAAGCTCCAGATGCCGGGCGCGGGGTAGCGGCCGTAGTCGCCGTGCGGCTCGATGCCGACCGTCACCCGCTCATCGCCCTCGGGTCGCGTGCCCGCGCCGCCTTGCGGCCAGCGGGTAGACGGGTGGTAGCCGCCGAGGTGCACAAAGTGGTGGATGTACTGGGCGTCCTCAGGGAACTTCACGTAGAACCGGGCGAAGGCGGTCTCCACCTCGCAGGGGAGAACGCGGTAGAGGTGCCCGCCGGTGTTCTTGCCCAGTGTCGCGGTCATCTGAAGAGAGCGCTTGCCGGATCCGGTGCCCGGCACGTCGTTACTCAGCGCGAGCACCTTGCCGCCCTGGTTGCTGGCATCGTCCCAACGCGCGGCGATGTCATCGAGCGTGCCGGTCTCGAAATCCTCATGGAGGAGGACCTGCGGATCCTCTGCGAGTCCCACGTCGCCGGGGTACCGGTCGGCCAGCCCCGGCCCCTCCGGGAGACGGTTCTGCGTGACCGAGCCCTGGGAGCAGACGAGGAGCAGTCCGACCAGACCGATGCAGGCCAGCATCGCCATAGGCGCGCGCACAGGCCACACCTCCGTCAGGGGATGATGGTCTACAGAGGCGTCCGTGTAAAGGTAGAGCCCGCCACACAGGCCTCTGGGGACGACGCGGCGAAGCGCACAGCGCACATGCGACCGGGACCTCCGGTCGCGCTCACCCCGAGGGGAGCCAACGTACATGGCAGGGCGCGTTCTGATCACGGCGCGCGCGTTCTGGGAGAACGGCCAGGCGGCCGAGGCGGAGCTCGTAGGCGCCGGCCTCGAGGTTGCCCACTCAGCGATCGCCGGGCCCCATCCCGCGGACGCCCTCCTGCCCATGCTCGAGGGCTACGATGCGGTCGTGGCCTCGACGGACGTTTACAACGAAGCCGTCTTCGCCGCGTGCCCGAGGCTGAGGATCGTCTCGCGCTGGGGCATCGGGACTGACAGCGTCGACCTCGAGGCCGCGACGCGTGCCGGCGTGGTCGTGACGAACACGCCGGGCACAACGACCGAGGCGGTTGCCGACTACGCGTTCGCCCTCATGCTCGGCATCGCGCGCCGCACCGCCGAGGGAGACGCGATGATGCGCGCGGGCGGCTGGGGCGAGCTTCCGGGCGTTCTCGTCTGCGGGAAGACGCTCGGCCTCGTGGGCTTCGGGCAGATAGGCCAGGCCGTCGCGCGGCGTGCCTCTGGGTTCGGGATGCGCGTGCTCGCCCACGACCCGATGCAGGAGCTCCTCGACCCGCCGGGCAGGCCGGCTGCGGAGTTCGTCGGGCTCGACGAGCTACTCGCGCGGAGCGACTTCGTCTCTCTCCACGCCGCCGTGACCCCCGAGACGCGCGGCATGTTCGGCGCGGCGCGCTTCGCGCGCATGAAGCCCACGGCCTACTTCATCAACACCGCCCGGGGCGCGCTGGTCGATGACGCAGCCCTCGTCCAGGTCCTCGAGTCAGGCACGATCGCGGGTGCGGCGATGGACGTGTATCCTGAGGAGCCCTTGCCCGCGGACCATCCGCTCCGCCGCGCGCCGAGGTGCCTGCTAACGCCGCACAACGCGTTCAACGCCGTCGAGGCGGCCCAGGCCACGAGCCTGCGCGCCGCCATGAGTATCATCGAGCTGTGGCGCGGCGAACGGCCGCCCACGGTCTGCGATCCCGCCGTCTTCGACTCACCCGCACTAAGGCTAGAATGCCCACGGCAGTAGCCTGGCGCCCAGAAGGGAACACGCACATGCGAACCAACGCGGTCAAGGCCGCCCTGCGCGAAGGTCGCGCACAGGTCGGCACGTGGCTCTCGCTCGCGAGCCCGATGGCGGCCCGCTTCATGGCCAGGGCGGGGTTTGACTGGCTCACGCTCGACATGGAGCACAGCCCCGCCGACTGGGAGACGGCGGCTGCCATCTTCGGCACGATCGCGGACGCGGGCGGTATCCCGCTGGCCCGGGTTCCGCTGAACGACTACCAGAACGTCAAGCGAGCGCTCGACGCGGGCGCGTACGGCATCGTCTTCCCCATGTGCAATACGAAGGAAGAGGCGGAGGAGGCGGTCGCCTCGTGCAGGTACCCGCCCCAGGGGCGGCGCAGCGTGGGCGGCGGCCTCAACGCGCTCAACTTCGGGGCGACGCAGGCCGACTACTTCCGTCGCGCCAATGACGAAGTGCTCGTGATCGTGCAGGCGGAGCACGTCGTGGCCGTCGAGAACTGCGAGGCGATCTTCAGCGTCCCCGGCGTTGACGGCATGTTCGTCGGTCCGAACGACCTGCTCGCCTCCATGCACAAGACGCCGGCCATGTGGTCGGACGATCCCGAGTTCGTGGCGGCAGTTGCGCGCCTTCGCGAGATCGCGATGCGTTGCGGCATCGCGCCCGGGCTGCACGCGGCGGACGCGGAGGCGGCGCGCCGCCGGATAGCCGAGGGCTGGCGGTTCGTGGCGATTGGCAGCGAGCTCAGCTTCATGCTCGATTCCGCACAGGCCACGGCGCGCGCCGTGGTTGGGACGTAGCTCACGACGGCCACGTAGCCAGCCGGCTCCGGGCCACGATAGCAGCGCCCTCGGGAGAGGATGGCAGGGAGCGTTAGCCCGACTCCCGCGGGTTGGGGGTACGGTCCTTGCTTCACACCGGCCTGGTCAAGCCCCATATTGCGGCTCCTCATGCTGTGCATCGAGCGTGGGGTCGACTCGCGAGTGCGTCGGCTACGGCTTGCGTCCCACGATCAGACACCAGAGGTGGAACTTGGCCAGCAAGTCCACTTCGATGAAGCCCGTCTCCCTCAGCCACTCGAGCTGCAGCAGATAGCTCTCGTGGATGTCGTCACCCTTGGCCTTCGGGCGCGCCAAGCCCCCGATGTTGCGCTGCTTCCAGCCCTCGAAGTGGGCGCACCACTGCTCGCAGTACGGCAGATCCTCCGCGGGGACACGCTGTCGCGCCTCCTCGACGTGCTCGACCCAGCGATGAAGGCTCCGGACGTAGGCGGCATTGTCCGGGCCGGTCATCTCATCGGCGTTGAGCAGCCAGCCACCCGCCCGAAGAAGCCGGTAGCACCGGCCGTACAGGCCCCGCTTCTCGCCGGCAGTAAGGTGGTGTATCGCTGACATGGAGACGATGGCGTCGAGGGGAACGCAGATCTCCAAATCCCACGGCTCCTCGAGAGGCGCCAGGATGAACTCCACGCGCTCACCGAAGCGCGCCAAGCGGCGCTCGGCCACCCGAAGGAAGTCGCATGAGTAGTCCACCCAGTAGGCGGTGCTGCCGGGGCACCGGTCCAGTGCCTTCTCTAGGAAGATACCGCTTCCCGCGCCCAGGTCCGCGATCGCGAGTCGCCGGTCGCACGGCGCTGCGGCACGGAGCATCTCGTCCTGTAGGAGGTCGTAGCAAGGGACGAGGACGGCGCACATCCGGTCGTAGGCGTCGGCCATCGTGGACCACCGGCCCGGCTGCTGTGGAGTGCCATTCGCTCCCACGTCCCCTGTCGTCACTCCGAGCGTCGCCTCCTTCGGCACGCGGCTGCCGCACGGGCGAAAGCTGTCACCACGTCACGACACTGCATCCTGGCAGGGCGCGGTGGAACTCCTCGATGCCATCGCCCGTGACGCTTGTACCGGTGACCCGCACCTCGCGCAGACTGGGCACGACCGTCAGGTACTGGAGTCCCGTGTCATTCAGCGCGGTGTTGCCCAGGTCGACTCTCTCCAGTTTGGTCAGGCCCACCAGGGACGCGAACCCCGGGCCTGTGATCCGCGTGCTGATGCAGTACAGCCGCTCCAGGTTGCGCAGGCCGGCGAGCCACTTCAGGCCCTCGTCCGACACGGTGGTGTACGAGAGCACGAGGACCTGCAGGCTCGTCAGCCCGGCGAGGTGCTGCAGCCCGGCGTCCGTGACCTCCGTGCTGAAGAGGCTAAGCCCCTGCAGCTTCTTCAGACCCGCGAGATGGCGCAGTCCCGTGTCGGACGCCCGCGTGTCGCCCAGCCCCAGCACCTGAAGGTTGCTCAGACCAGCGAGGTGCACAAGCCCAGCGTCGGTCAAGGGAACGCTGATGAGCTGCAAGACCTCCAGGTTGGTGAGGCTGGACAGGTGGGCCAGGCCGGCGTCGCCCACGTGCGTGTCCGACAGGTCGAGGTAGCGCAGTTCCGTCAAGCCCGCGAGGTGCGCCACGCCACTGTCCGACACGTCCAGGTGCTCGAGGCGGAGCCATCGCAGGCTTGTGAGACCGGCTAGGCCCACCATTCCCGCATCGTTGACCTTGCCGTAGCCAATGTCGAGCTCCTCAAGGCCACTGAGAGCGGCCAGGCTTGCCAGCCCCGGGCCCTCGACCTGCGTGTCAGGGATGCGGAGCACCCTCAGATCGGTCAGCGGCTCAAGACTGGCGAGCCCCGCGTCCGTGATGGGAGCTCCGGTGAGATCGAGCTCCCTCAGCCTGGTCAGGTTCCCCAGGCTCTTCAGCCCCTCGTCTGTGATCTGCGTGCTCGGCATGGTAAGGACGCGCAGGTCGGCGAGATCGGTCAGATGGGCGGCCCCGGCGTCCGTGACGGCCGGGCCCCCCACCTCGAGCACCTGGAGGTTGGGCAGGCCGGCGAGTGCCCCAAGCCCGTCGTCTGTGACGCCCGTGCCGGCCAGGCTAAGTACGCGCAGAGCGGCGATCCCCCCCAGGTCGCCTGCCAGCTTGGCCAGCTCCGCGTCGCCAAACTCCCTCGCGTCTACCGGCGCCACCGAGAGCTCGTGGCCCGCCGGCACCACGATGGCGCCGGGTGTCTCGCGCAGGTCCTGCCACTCGCCGCCGGGAGTATCCAATGGTCGCACGTACGCGCGCAGCTTGAGGTCGGTCGCGGCTGTCTGCTGCGCGAGAGAACTGCCGCAGGCGGCGCCGAGTAGCGCGACGGTCACAGCGATGGTGCCCCACCGCGATCTAGTCATGTCTTGTCTCCTACAGGCCCGCAGCCCGCAACAAGGCGAGCTTCGCAGACATACCTACGGCTAGAAGAGCCAGGTCTGCCAGGACAACCGCGATGGTGGCCCGGCCCGTCGGAAGGCCATGCAAAGCGCGGATGCCGACCGCCGCCAGCACTGACCCCCAGAGCCCGGCCATGGCGGGCAGGCCCTGCACGATCCGCCCCGCCGGGTTCATCTGCGTCATGTAGAGCAGCCCGATCGGGACACTGACGAGCACGAACGGGGTGACGAACCCGTAGGCCACAGCGCGGGTGGTCGAACCGAACCCGGCCCTGCCTCCGAGGGCCGCTACGGCAAGGTGAAGGAACCCGGCCATCAGGAGGACAACGGCCATCGCCACAGAGACGCTTTGACCCGCAGTCAATGCCGATCTGACAACCGCCAAGGCCCAGTAGCCCGCTGCCGCGGATAGGGGCCAGTGGGCCACCAGATCGGCCACGAGGCTGCCGCCCAGGATGAGCAGGTTCGCCATCGCCGCGCTGAGGACCGCGTAGAGCACCGGCTTCCCCATGCTGGTGCAACCACGCTGCATGCGGAAGAACCGTTGGGGGACGAAGGCCACCCCCAAGACGTTGCCGAGCGACCACGCATCCGGATCGTCCGTCCGGTACGTCGGCGCCCCCGCCACGGGGCATGGGGACGGGCGGCCTTGGGAAGAACCAGACGCGAGCGCGGCCCGCTCAGCCGCCGCGACTTGCTCCGCGTGCTGCAACGCCAGGAACAGGTTGCGCCGCGTGACGCGGCACGCCGGGTCAAGAGCGAGGGCCGCGCGCAGCACCTCGATGCCCTGGTCCAGCGCGCCGGCTCGGCACAGCGCGACACCGAGCAAGGCCTGCGCGTCCGCGGACTCCGGTTCGGCCTCGACGGCGAGACGCGCCGCGGACAGCGCCTCCATCAGCCGACCATCGGCCAAATGCCGGCGGGCCTGCTGCGCGTGCGTCTGCGCCTTCTGGTCCTCGCTCACCGGCGCCCTCTCAGTGGCTGGTCACTCGTCCGTCCCACAGAGCGTCCTCTGATGCCGTATCTCTCATGGCCTCTCGTCCGTAGTCCAGGCCAGGGACAGCTTCAGGAGGGCCGAGCGGCAGGCCGTGGCAAGCGTATCGTAGGCGTCCTGCAGCTTCAGCCTCAGCACCTTGATCGCGTCGTCGCATGCGGCTCTGAAGCCGTCCGGGTCCTGAGCCAGGTCCTTCAATGCGGTCGCGATGGCGCCCCTGGCCGCTGCCTGCTGGAGCGCGACCTCCGCATCGAAGGCCTTCTCGGCTTCCCTGATAGTGGTGTCGGCGGCGGCCACTGCGGCCGAGGTCTCGTCCGCCATTCCGCACAGGTCCGGTACGGAAGGCTGGAGTGAGGGTGTGAGAGACGCCAGGTCCCCGCTCTGAAGCGACTGCGAGAGGCTTTGCACGAGCTCCTGGGACCGCTGCGTAACACGCGACAGCGCACGTCCGTTGTCGGTTGCGACCTGTGTGGCGCGGTTCACCCCGGAGTAGTAATCGCTCCACGCCCGCTGCATGTCCTCGTTCCACCGCGAGTACGCCTGGTACACGTTCGAAGCGAAGAACGAACGGGCCTCCGCGACCTGCGCCATGGTCTGCGCGAACCGCAGCTCAGCCGCGGCCACGGACGCCTCCAGGTCCATGGTCGCTGCCAGGCTGTCGATGGCGAACTGCTCTAGGGCCAGTTCGATCCCAACCGCGCCCGACTTGTCCGCCGCCGCCACCTCGTACCGGAACTTGGTCATCAGGTCTGACATGCCGTCGGCCCATCGACCTATCAGCGCGCCCTCGGTTGGGGCTGGCTGTAACGGCTCCTGGGCGACTCCCGGCAGCGCAACGGCAGCTAGTGCGAGGGTCAGCGCAGTAGTAGTCCAGCGTGAGCCATGCATCTCTGACCTCCTACGGCACGACGGACCGGCGGCAACAGGGCCGACCGCCCCGTCATAGCTACTTCCCGATGTGAAACCCCGCGTCGGAGCCGGCCAGCTTCAGCGCGGCCATGCTGTGCGGGGGTAGTGTGTACCGTATCTCGCAGCTATTCGACCGGACGGTGATGGCAGACGAGCACTCGGCGTTGCTGGTCGTGAGGCGCTCGCTGTCACCTTGGACGTCCCACACGCGCAGGGCCATCCGTCGCCCGTCTTCGCGCCTGAGTCCCCTGAGCCGCCACGTCGCGTCGGCCGCCTGATCGGTCGTGTTGGTGGCGACGACAACCACCGACCCGTCGGGCAGCGTGGCCGCTACGCTGTTACCCGCGGTGTCTGTGGGCGGCGCGTCGACTTGCGGATGGATCTCCACCGTCTGAGCCGCGGAGTTGAGGCCGCACTCCACGAGAAGCAGCCAGGGCCGGCAGACGTTCGCGCGCTTGGGGTCGAAGAACTCATCATAGCTGTAGATCGTGTTGGGTATGTCGCGAGCCAAGAACTCGGTCAGGATGAACCCGTACCAGTCCGCGCCGACCTTTGGATCCTCCCAGTACTGGTTCCACTCCGTTACCCAGAGCGGCTTGTCCTTCCAGGGGGCCGCGTAGCCGACGGGCAGGTTGGGCGCGGTGCCGTCCAGCGTGGCGCGCGTGTGGTCGATGCGATCGAGGAAGGCCCGAAGCTGTGTGTCGTAGTCGTGGATGCTGAAGCGGTCGAGCGTTTCGGGCGTGGACCTGGGGTCGAAGGGCAGTGTCTCGAGCCCCGACCCGGCCCAGCAGTCGATCCACGTGGCCGGCCCGATGATCGGCTTCTTGGTGAGTGGCCTCAGTTGGCTCTCGGCGTAGTGAAAGATGTCGGGGTCGGCCTCGACTGAGCGCACGTAGCCCGTGTTGTCGGCCTTCGCGAAGAACTGCGCCTCGTTGTAGATCTCGATGTAGTCCAGGTCGGGGGCCAGCCGCTTGTACACCTCCGCGCAGATGGTGCCCCACGCCTCCCACGCGGCCCGGTCACCCTTGCGCGGCAGGGAGCCGTTGGCGGTCAGGAACTCGGGCATGAAGCAGAAGATGCCCATAGTTCGGAAGCCCTCGCGCTTCGCCTCGGCCACCCAGGTCATCGGGCTCCAGTCCCAGGAGTCGACGAACCCCGGGTCGGCGGTCCGGCTCCGGAACGTCTCCATGTCGGGACAGAGGGTCTTGGGGACCGCCTCCTGCAGGTGCAGGTCGTTCCGGATCAGCCGGATCCCGTACTGACGCAGCCGCGGCAGGAAGAGCTGCTTCGCCTCGTCCGTCTCCGGCCACTCGACGGTCCCGAAGAACATCGCCGTGTCGATGCGGTGCGACACAGCCGACAGGTCGAACACGTACCTGTGTTTCGCCTGCCCGGCCGAGGCCATCGGCACTGCCGAGGCGAGCAGAGGGGAACCGGCGGTCGACGAGGCGCAGGTGGGTGGCGCGGGCAGGCCGGTCCGCACGCCGTACGTGGTGAGCACGAGGCAACCGAGGATCAGAGCGAGACAGAGCGCAAGGATCACCCTTGCGTTCATGGGCATGGCGAGGCACCTCCTTCCCAGACGGCCACTTGGCACTCCCGCCGACGAGGGTCACCACTCGCGACGTGCCCCCCAGCCGCTGCCGTCATCCAGGGCCGGCGCGGACAGCGCCCGGCAGGCCCCTACCTCTCGAAACAGGCCAGCCCTCCGTGCGTGCCCACCCAGACGCGACCGGTGGGGTCTGTCCGAATCATGGTGACGCGCCGCCAGAGCTCGGGACCGATGGCCTGCGGCCAGTACTGAGGGTCGACGCCGACGACCGACTGCGGCTCCCGGTGGAAGCCCGGCGGGTCGATGTAGGCCCAGGTGTCGTTCCGGAACTCAATGATCCCGGTCTGGTCGGAGGTGACCTCGCCCGGCTTGGGGTCGGCCCAGTCGACGCCTGCCCAGACGACTCCTGGCTCGATCTCGCATACGGCCGTGAAGCCGCGCGCCGGGAGCTTGCTGCTGTCACGATCCCAAGCGCGCCATTTCGCGCCATCGTACATCGCTATTGCGCCGAGTCGCTCCTGTAGCGCGATCGGCGTGCCTCCGTAGGCCACCCAGATCCTGCCCTGCGAGTCGCGCATCAGGTCCCAGACGGGCCCGCTGCCGCCGGTCTTGGCGGACGTGGCGCGGTCGGTAAGCGTGACCGACGTGCCGAACACCTGCGCCTTGTGTTTCACGAGCAGCACATCGCCCTTGTCGGTGCCGATCAGCGTCTCATCGGGCCCGCCGGCCGCGATGGCTGTAGGCGTCTGACCCGCGAGCCACTCGTCCATCCGAGCCTGTACGCCCTCGAGGGGCACGGGCTCGGTGTTGTGCGTCCACATGCACGGCCCATGGCGCGCCTTAACGCAACGAAGCAGACTCAGCGAGGGGCTCCACACCCACAGTTCGCCCGCTCCTCCTTCAGCGAGGAGCTGAATGCCGCGCGCGTCGCAAGCCGGCTCATGAACGCTCATGGCCAGCATTGTCTTGTTGAACGTGCGCCCCGGGACGACGACAGGCTCGTATGTCAGGGTGGGGCCATCGACCCAGAACAGCCCGCTCGAGGCGCCGATGGCCAGCTTTCCCTCGCCCCACAAGGCCGCTCCCACAATGCCCCTCGACCCTCTCGGAAACAGGAGTCCGGGCTGTGCTACCTCGCGGTCCGGCCGTGGCTCTGTCGAGACGTCGACGACCAGTTCCGACGGCTGAGGAGCCCCGCCTGTGATGTGACACAGGGCGGACGCCTCGCCCGACGTAGCGTTGGTCCAGACACCACCCGTGCCGTCGGGCGCGATGAATGTGGTGGCGCCATCCTGGTCCCGACCGAACTCGTGCGCCAGGTACCACGTCACCCGCCAGTCCTGCGCGCGGGCAGAGCCGGCCATGAGGGCCAGAACACAAGCAAGCGGCGATAGCGCGCGAAACATCGATGGGCCTCCCTTGCGTACCGCAGTCGGACGCGCGCCGGGCCTTGCATCTGCGCTCGTCCCGGCTACGCGGCCTCGATCCTGCGTTTCAGCACGATCATGACTTGGAAGAGCATCCGGGTGTAGGCACAGACCTCCCAACCCTCTCGGCCGAGCCCGTTGAGGAGTTCGTCCTGGACGTCAAACTCGTTGGACCTGCCATAGTTGCTGCCAGCCTTCCTGAGCATCTGGCCTCACTTGCCCCCTCCGAGCGTCTTGTACTCCCACTGGTCCTGCATACTGGTCGCCTCCTGGATGTGAGACGCCGCATGGGCAACCGTGACCGACCGCCGACCGCACGACCGCGCTCACCGTGTGCCCACCGTCAGTGTCACCGGCTTGCCCTGCAACTGCGCTATCGTGACGGGGGCATCGAGCCTGTACACTCCGTCCATGGCGCAGACGGTCATGAACGCGTCCAACTCGGTGTCCGCGGGCACCGTATAGACCGTCGGCCCGCCGGCATAACCGCCTGCGGCCACCGTCCTGATGAGGAGCTGGATGCGAGCTTCGCGGTCGCCGGCGAGGGCGACGCGCGACGCTGTGATGACCACGCGGCCCTGCCTCACACCGTCGCCCGATCCCTGGGGTAGCGCGGTCAGCGTGTGTGAGGAGTCGCTATCCACCGAGATGCTGCCGGGACTCCGCGTCCTCACAGTGAGGAGGGCGACCCGGACATCGCTGTCGGCCACGATGTCCTGCACAGCCAAGGCGAAATCGTCGTTTGGGACATCGGCCCGGGTGGGGCGGAAGATCGCCACTAGCAGTACTACAGCGCCAGCGGCGGCGAGCGCTGTCAAGAGAGTCCATCGCATGGTTCCTGCCTCCTGCGCAGCCAGGCCCACCGGGCTGCCTAGCTGCTCACTCTACCCATCCGTGGCAGCTCCCGAACCTGCCTCACACCGCCGCCCTAGTCCAAGCGGCAGGCCGTCACCGAGCTACCGTCGGCCATGACGAGCGTCGGCTCGGCCGCCGAGGTCTGGTCGAGCCAAGCCACTTCGGGCGACGGCCCCGTCCTGAACCGCGCGAGCTGCCTAGGGCGCCAGAACTTAGGGTATGCCTGCTCGAGTGCGCGCACCTCGCCACCAACGGTGCCGATTGCCAGCCAGGGCAGCTTCGTGGATGTGTCGGCGGAGCAGACCGGAGCCCCGCCGTCAATGAGCCAGTTGCCGGCGCCGCAGTCGCACAGATCGCCCGCCCACAAGCCGAACGTCAAGACAGACTGATCCGGCGGGCTCACCGCCAAGATGCAGAGGGTGATGGCCTGAACCGTAGGGTCGCCTGTTAGGGGGCGCACGAGCTGGCGCATCTGCGGCCCCGCCGTGCGCTCGCGAGTGCCAGTGGCCGACCAGGTAACAAGCGTCTGATCGGAAGCGATCGCCGCCACGGCCGGCCGGCCGCCGTCGCCAACGGACGCGATGCATGCACTGCTGACGTCGCCCATGGAGGTGGTCTGCCACAGCGATCGGCCGTCATCATCCAAGGCGGCGAGGTGGCCCGCCGCGGCGATACCAACCTCATCTCTACCGTCGCCATCCAGGTCGCCCACCCCGACGTCAGACACATCACCCGGCGCGTCGTACTTCCAAAGCACGTTCCCGGTCGACCCAAGAGCTGCCACAGTGCGGAGCCTGTCCGTTACCAGGAGTTCCCTGGGCGGGGCTCCATCGAACTCCGCGCATCGCATCTGCGCGGGCGCGAACGACAGGGCCGCCCTGCCCGTTTCCAGCCCGGCGGCGCTGATGAACAGCAGTTCCCGGCCCTGGGACGTGTAGACCGCCCCGGCCTGCCCGTCCGCGGCCACGGCGCGGAAGTCGCCCGCGACGGACCAAAGCGTGCTCGCGTCCCGCAGTCCGACGGACTGCTCGAACGCCTCCCCCCCCTGCTGCGGGCCGTGGCCAGGACGGTGACGCACGTGGCGGCCGTGAGCGCCAGGAGCGCTACGGCAGCCCATATCCAGCACCCCCTGCTCCCTACGAAGCCGGCGCGGGGTGCCTCGCACGGTGGCGGAGGCGGTGGTAGCTGCTGGTCATGCACGCTCGAAGTGCTCCCTGGTTAATGGTCTGCGGTTCGCTCAGAGCCGGATCTCTGTCAACGTAGAGGGCGGGCCCTCGCATGGCGTTACGGTAGATCGCGTGCGCTCTCCTCGGCTACACGGGCGCGCTCGCGGCCGAGGTCGACGGCGTCAACGTCGGTCGGCATGGGCGGCCTCGCCGCCCACCCCGGTCACCAGGTGCCGCAGGAACGGCAGTGGCCAGGCGACAAAGAACGCCGGCGTTCTCCGCCGGTAGGCGGCATACGCCGGCTCGCGCTGTTCGAGGTCGCGCTCCTCGACCCACGCCAGAACCGTCAGTCCTGCGGCCAACAGCGCTGCCGCCCCAAGTGCGGGAGCGTTGTTGCGGATGAGAGCAGCCGCCGTCACGAAGCGCACGAAGGCGGAGTAGACAGGATGCCGCAGCCAGCGGAACAGGCCCGAGGTTATCACGTGGCCACGGTCCGGGAAGACGGTGTAGACAAACGCGCGCCAGTCGAGATCCCAGAAGAGCGCCTTGCCGCGCCACTCCATGAGCAGCGCGGTCACCAGCAAGTAGGCGGCTGCGGCGTACGCCGCTGGCGTTGGGAGTACGGGCGGGCCGGGGATGAGGATAGGTAGGAACAGGGCCGTCAGACCGCCCACGGCGAAGGGGACCACGCAGCGGAAGAACAGGCGCTCGTAAGCCAGATCCCCGTAGCGTTGCCGATAGGAGGCGCGGCGAGGGAAGAACCCCAGGACCATGAACGCCCCGCTCCAGAGGATCGCGACACCCTCGGCGACCAGGCCCCCAGTGGGCCACTGGTGGGCCACCCACCAGCCCCCCAGCAAGCATGCTAGCACGCCAGCCTTGACCGCGCCGATGAGCGCCAGTGCCACTACAGGACGCCGAAGAGCCGGCACGAAGGCGACCAACCGACTCCAGCTCTCCGCGAGCACAGCGCAGCGCGTACCCGCTGTCTGTACACCTCGCCACCTCCGGCCAGTCAATCGAACCTCCTCGTCGAGTTCCTGCTTCTGTGCGGTGGCCGCACAGCGGGGCCCGCTGGAGTCGCCATCATCCCTCCCGGCCGAGATCGCCGGCGGTCACGTCGACGGCAACTCCCCCGGTCGGGAGCAGGATCTCACCGCAGCCCCCGGCGCCCCAGCTCGCCGCCGGGGTGCAGGAGACTGTGTAGTGGCCCGGCTCAACTAGCGCTCTAGGCGCCAGGCCCCAGTCGCTGGTCCACTCCGGGCCGTCGGGAAGGACGAGATCGTGGTCGGCAAGCTGTAGCTGAAGGGAGTTGGTCCGAAGGCACTGCCCGGGCGCGAGCTCGATGTTGTCGGCCGGCCGCACCAGCGGTATTCGACTCGGGGGCGGCCTGACATCGACGCTGTTGCCCTGACTGCCCGTGATGGCTGGCCGCCAGTCCCAAGTGACGCCCGCCAGATCGAACAGCGCGACCTTGGCCTGTCGGTTGGTGCAGTTCCGGATGTAGAACCCGAACGCGAACCGGCCGGCGGTGGTCTCGGTGTCCTGTGGCGTGTGAAGGCCCGGTGTCGCCTCGAGCCTCAGCGCTGCCTGCAGTCCGTTCACGCAGTCGCCCCACGCGATCGGTCGGTCAGCGGCCACGCCCGACGCCTGCGAGGGCAAGTCCGGGCACACGAGCTCGGGCGGCGCAGCCACCTCTTGTACTGGGCCAGCCGGTTGGCCGGGCATCTCCCGACGAAGGCCTGGACTGCCCGCCTGGTCGTACACGATGCGCTCAACGACCCACGGGTTGGCGGGGTCATCGCGGAGCGTGAACCGCGCGAATCCAGCGACGGCTCGATGGGTGGTATGGGGGATCGGGTCGGTCGCGTCCTCGATCCACATGCGGTGGGCGAACCGCAGGGTGTACGAGCCAGGCAACAGGGCCACGCATTCGCCTGGCTCGTACAGGCTGGGGTAGCGATCGAGGTCGCCTGGGGCACATAGCCTCGTCCGCAGCTCAAGGTCCGGTACCGCCTGTTCCTCGCCCGGCTCGAGCCGCAGAAGCACCGGGTCATAGTCCTGCGTGTTGAGATCCAGTCGGTTGTCGGCCGAGACAGATGCCACAGGGCGCATCTCGTCCGCATAGCGCGGCTCGAAGCGCAGCGCCAGCGGCTTGTCTCCCGTGTTCCGGGCCCGGAATACAAGGGTGAGCGCGTCGCCGTAGCTGAACTCGCGCTGGCCCCACTTGTGCAAGAGGCCAAGCCGCAGTCCGTTCTCCTCCGGGCCCCATCCATACGCATCCAGCATGGCGGAACGCTCCGGCGCCTGGTCGTCGGCCGGAGCCTGTACCCCCTCCGGCGCAGGCCGCGGCTCCTCCCTCTTGTCGATGATGCTTGTGACGGCGACGAGCGAGGCCGGCAGCAGCAGCACCAGGGCGTACTGGATTCCGCGCATTGCGTTCACTCCTCTCCACCTGCCCGAACGCGTCTGCCGGCGCGCTGTGGTTTGCCCCCACGACGCCGCGGGCGACCTGCCGGTCGCCCCTACCCCTCGCGCCAGAGATCGTCCGCGGACACGTCGAAGGTCACTGGCCCGGTAGGGAGCAGGATGTAGACGGATGACCGGCTCACGTACCCGGTGTACGACACCGTGTAGCGACCCGGCTCTACAAACGCCTTGGGCACCTCGACCGGCATGTCGAGCGTGTTGGTGACGGTCAGCTCGACGAGCTGCAGTGGCAACGAGCTAGTCCGCACGCACTGCCCGGGCTCCAGCGTGTGGTTAACCCATACGACCGCCGCCGGGGCAAGCACCCGGGGGGCCATCTTGACCTCGTTGCCCTCACTGTCCTTGATCTGGGGCCACCAGTCGCTGTCAACTGCAGACCCGATGCACGCTCTCCGGTTGGTGCAGTTGCGGACATAGAAGCCAAACACGAACTCCCCGGGGGGCTCGAGGACTGCTCGTTGCGCGCCAAGTGCGGGTGTCTCCTCCAGCCTCAGCCCTCCCTGTAGCCCGTTGACGAGGTCCCCCCACGCGATCGGCTGCTCGAGGGCCGAGCCCGCCGGCTGCGAGGGCAAGGGCGGGCACACGATCTCGGATGGCGCGGGCCTCTCTTCCACTGGGGCACCCGGTTGGCCCGGCATCTCCCGACGGAGGAGGGGGCTGCCGGCCTTGTCGTACACAATGCTCTCGACGACCCACGGGTCGGCGGGACCCTCGACCAGCGTGAACCGCGCCACCCCGGGCCGGGCCTGATGGGCTGTGTGCCGGTTCGCGTCTGTCGGGTCTGTGAGCCACGGCGGGTCTGGGCACTCCAGTGTGTAGAGGCCGGGCAACAGGACGAGTGATTGGCCTGGCTCCTTCGTCCCGGCGCCACGGTCAGTGTCGCCGGGGCCCGAGAGGTTGGCGCGGAGCTCGACCCCGGGCACGGTCTTCTCCTCACCGGGCCCGAGAAGCAGCACCTGCGGCTGCTCCTCAGGGATCATGTCCAGCGTCAGTCGGTTCCCTGGCGTGGCACGCACGTACGCTGATCCGCTGGAGGCGAAGCACAGCTCCACTTGCTCGTCGCCCGTGTTCCGCGCGCGGAGCACGAGGTGGAGTGTGTCGCCGTAGGAGAACGTACGCTGGTCGCCCCCGTGGAACAGGCCGAGTTGCAGGCCGTTCTCCGCGAGGCCCCACCCATACGCATCGAGCAGGGCGGACCGAGCCGGCGGCTGCTCGTCGGCCGCAGCTTGGGCCGTTGCTGCGGCGAGGCACGGCGAAACGGCCGCCAGTGCAAGAAGCCCTGGCGTCGCGGCTGCGAGCCGCATCGCGCGTATCATTGCGGATCACCTCCCAGCGTGGACGCCTACGGCTCGCGGCCGAGATCGGCAGCCCCAATGTCAAGGGCAACTCGCCCGGTCGGCAGCGCGATGCAGAGGCGCCCTCCCGCGGCCCAGGAGGCCGTCTCCGTGCACGACACTGTATAGCGGCCCGGCTCGACGATCGCTTTGGGCAGGTAGCTATCGCCGGTCTCCGCTGCCGTGTCCTTGTTGTTGAGTTGGAGCAGCAGTTGGCCGGTGCGCACGCACTGCCCGGAGGCGAGCGTGTAGTCGACCAGCGCCCGCAGCCCACCGAGGAGCACGGGGTAGATCACATCGACCCGGTTGCCCTCACTGTCCTCGATGCTGGGCGACCAGTCGCTGTAGTCCCACGTGGTGCCCCCTAAGTCGGGAAGCGCTACCCGGACCTGCCGGTTGGTGCAGTTCAGCACGTAGAACCCGAATGTGAGCCTGCCGGGTCTCTCCGGTCCCGCCACCGGCCCCTCCCACTCCTCCTGCCTCAGCCCGGCCTGCAGACCGTTCACGCACTCCCCCCATGCGACCGGCCGCTGGTTGCGCCCTGCGCCGGGCGGGGACTCCGGCGGCGGTGCTACCTGGGTGACTACGGCACCCGGGTCTGCGGGCATCTCCCGCTGGAGGCTCGGACTGCCCGATGCGTCGTACACGATTCGCTCTACGACCCACGGATTGGTGGGGTCGTCGAGCAGCGTGAACCGCGCGATCCCGGGTCGGGCGCGATGGGCTGTGTGCCCGCTGTGGTCCGTCGGGTCGACGAGCCAGATCGGGTAGGGGAACTCCACCGTGTACTCGCCGGGCAGCAAGCCCACGGAATCGCCTGGTGTGCTCGCCGCGACGTCCCGATCACGGTCCCCGGGCGGATCGAGCCTCGCCCTCAGCTCGAGTCCGGGCACTGCCTTCTCCTCACCGGGCTCGAGCCGCAGGACCTGCGGCTCCCGCCCCGGCGTCATGTCCAACTGAAGCCGGTTTTGGGGCATGGCAGACACAATCGAATAGTCTCCTGGCGCATAGCACAACTCCAGCGGCTCGTCGCCGGTGTTTCGTGCCCGGAGCACGAGGTGGAGTGTGTCGCCATAAGAGAACGTGCGCTGGTCGCTCGCATGGAAGAGGCCAAGCTGCAGTCCGTCCTTCGGCAAGCCCCATCCATAGCCGTCCAGCAGGGCGGAACGGTCCGGCGGCTGCTCGTCGGCCGCAGCTTGGACTGTCACGACGGCGAGGCACGGCCGAACAGCCGCCAGCAGAACGATCCCAAACGCCAGAGCTGCCAGTGCCGTCCTGTGCCTCACTGCGGCTCACCTCCCTGCGCTCGATCCGATTCGGTTGCCGGGGCCTCGATCTGGCCCCCGCCAACCATGCCCCCGCCCATCATGCCGCTCCCGCCCATCTCGCCAGCGGGTGGAGCGAGGTATGGCACAACGACCAGGAACGCTTCCTTTGCAGTGACATCTTTGACGCCATACCCGTCCGGGGCGAAGCGGAGAAAGCACATCCCTCGTAGACACCAGTGTTGGCGGTCCCTGAGCACGGGGTGCGCTGCGAGTTGGATGCTCATGCCGGAGGGGGTCTCCATCATACCCTTCTCGGGGCTGGACCTAGCGCTGATTGCCGCCCGCTGCAGCAAGCAGGACGCAGCCAGGCTGATCAGGTCCTCTTCCACGCCTTCTACTCGGAACACTCGGTTGACTTGGACGGAGATGTGCTCTCCCTCGATGGACTCGAACATGGAGCCTGCCGTAGGCATCCCACCACCGGTCGCCGGCGGTTCGCCTGTGGAGCTGCCCGTGGCCGGTCCGCCCGCGGCTCCGGGCATAGCGTCGCCCGCGGCCGGCCCGCTCTTGCCGCCATAGCCGCCACCCCCGCCACCACCGGCACCGCCCGCGGCCGGCTCGCTCCCGCCGCCATAGCCGCCACCACCGCCACCCCCTACGCCACCGCCTGAGGCCGATCCGCTCCTGCCGCCGAGGCCGCCTCCACCCGAGCCGCCTGGGGCCGCTCCGCCCCTGCCGCCAAAGCCGCCACCACCGGCACCGCCCGCAGCCGATCCGCTCCTGCCGCCGAGGCCCCCTCCACCCGAGCCGCCTGGGGCCGCTCCGCCCCTGCCGCTACCCGGGAGCCCGACGCCGGCGGCCGGCGCGCTCATGCCGGGGTACCCCATCGGCGGCGGCTCCCAACCCTCAAGCGTTGGTGTGACCTTCCCTTCGTCCCTAAGGCCGAGGAGCTTCGCCCCCGGGTCGTCGGCTTCGTTCACTTCCTTCCACTCCTCAGACCCGACCTCGAGCTCGAACAGGGCACGCCAGACCTGGACTGAGGGCACCCGGGCTTGGTCATCACCTCCCCTGTACTCCGCCTCTTCGAGGCTGAGTTGAGTGGCCGGCCCGGACGGCTGCCCTGGCTGGGCCCTGGGCCCCTGGGCGGCAGAGCCCGCCCCATAGCCGGACTGCGCCAGCGCCTCGCGAGTGTAGTTCAGGGTGACCGGGGGACCGGCCACCTTGCCCGAACCGGGAGTACCGGCGAGCGCCGGCGGATGGGCCATCCGCAGCCGGATCTGGAGCACGGGGGAGGCGATGGCGAACTGCTGTTCCGTGCCGTAGAGGCTTCTGAACAAGCCCTCGATCATCAGGCCGCCAGGCGCCGACATGCGGCCCACGCCTATGCGGCGCCCGCCCACCGCCGGGTCGGCCAGCCGCCAGGTGACGACCGTGGTCAGGCCGGGCAGCACAGGCGCGGCGGCGGTGCACGTCGTCTGGAGTACCTGAGGCCGACCGACGTACGCCCCAATGTCGGCGTCGAACTGCCCCCCCGTGAGCGTTCGCCGCACAAGGTCCAGCGCGACGACCGGAACGCCTTCCTGGTTGGCGGGTGCCAACGTCACCGTGAACCCCGGCCGGTCGGCCAGCTCCACCTTGGTGTACAGATCCTTGCCCTCCTCGGCCACCCTGTCGAGGTAGTACCGGGGCGCGCTCTCAGGCCAGTCAATCCGGAACCCCACGTTCGGCCCGCCAGGGACCAGGTCGGCGCGCCTGGGCTCGGTCAGGACAGTCCCCAGGCCCGGCACCGGGCCGGGGCCGTCCGGGTAGTACTGATAACTCGTGTCGATCGAGCGGTTCAGCCAGTTGACCTGCGGGCTCGGGGACGTGGTCGTTCCGTCGGCGCCAGTCATGTACGGTCCGAGCGGTACGCCCGGCAGGCCGGTGCTCGGGTCGATGATGCCGGCCCAGCTTGGGCCGGGCCCGGCGGGCTGACTGGCTTCGGCGGCCTTGATCTGGGAGTCCAGGCCCGTGATCCTGGCCTGCAACCTCCTGATGTTGGGGTGCCTCGGGCTGTACCTCTCCTCTGCCCGGGACAGCTCGGCCAATGCCGCGTTGCGCTCCTGTAGCAGTCGCTCCAGCTCCGGGCTCGGCCGTGGCTCCTCCTCGGCAGCCTGGGCGGCGGCCAGGTCGATCTCGAGGGTCTTCACCGCGGTTTGGGTGTCATCAAGATCGGCCTGTGAGGCCTGCCCCGCGCCGTGCAAGTCTTTGACGCGCTGCAGCTTCCTCATCGCGGCCTCGAGAAGCGCCTTGGCCTTCTCCACGGCGAACCGGCCCGCGTCGCCCTCTGTTTCACCAACAGCGGCCTGGGCGGCGGCCAGGTCGATCTCGAGGATCTTCACCGCTGTCTCCGCGTCGTCAAGGTCGCTCTGCAGGATCTTCCCTGCGTCGTACTGGACTTTGGCGCGCTGCAGCTTCGTCATCGCGGCCTCAAGCAGTACCTTCGTCCTCTCTACCGCCAACTGCTTGACCTGGTCGTCGGTACCTGGCCCCCCAGCAGCGGCCCGGGCGGCAGCCAGGTCGATCTCGAGAGTCCTCACGAGTGTCTCTGCGTCGTCCAAGTCGCTCTGCGGGACGAGCGCCTCGTCGAACTGCGCCTTGAGCTGCCTGTACTTGGCTTGCGCGCCCTCCAGCTTCGCCGTGGCGAGTTCGACAGCGGCTAGGCCCTGTGACTCGAGCGAGGCCATCATCGGTAGGACCCCGTCGTCCGGGCCGGACGGAACGAACTGGATGGTGAGGCCGTAGCCCGGATCCAGTGGCTGGATCGCAGCACTCGACGCCCACCCACTCTCGGTGTCCAGGAGGAGGAACAACGCGACCTGGATGGTGCCACGAGCCGCAGGAGACACAGGCGCAGGAGACGCAGGCGCAGGAGACGCGGGCGCAGCCATGGTCTCACCATTGGCATCCGTCGGACGATCCAGTTGCTCGATGGCCGCCACCGCGGTGTCGAGGGAGCGCGGCGAAGCAGTGATGACGAGGGCGTTGCGCTCCGGGACGCAGGCAACCTGCCCGGCGCCCCCCATGGCCTGCCGGACAGCCTCGACAGTGCGGCTGGCATCGATGTAGCGGAGCTCGATGACCTTCGTCACCGTCTGGGCATTGGCGGCAGGGGAGGCAGGTGGCGGCGACCCGGCCCCCCCCTGCCCGAGCGCGTAGGAGGGGGAGCTCATGATCACGAGGAGTAGAAGCCCGGTAGCCGGGCGATACGATGGGTGTAGGTGCTTCACCGTGGTACCTCCTGTCCATTGGCGAGCGGGGCTGCGGAATCGCGCGGTCGTGTCCCCGTGCTGAGGGCGACGGCGACATCCAGGCGCGAGTCAGGGTAAGGAAGGTCGGCCTGGCCCGATGCCGGGGACGGTGAGTTCGGAGGCGGCGTAGGAGTGGCGATCGCCGCGGGTAGCAGTTCCTGGCTGATGACGGGTTTGGCGAGGTGGGGCAGGCGGAACAACTGGCCCGTGATCGGCAGCCCGGCTAGGACTTCGGGCCTGTTCGCCTGGGCGAGCGAGGTGTACGGATGGCGGCCGGCCTCAGTCGCGCGAGCGCCAACGGGCACACGGACCGTCCGCACGACGACTCGCTCGCGCACCTCGACAACCGGCACGGGCACCTCGACGCGCTTCTCGACGAGGCGGTCTACGTACTCGGGCCGCACCTCGGTTCTCACGGTGACGACCTCGCGAGGCCATGCCGTGCTCCCGACCCAGGCCCCGAGAGCGAAAGTGACCAGCGCGAAGCCAAGGGACGCGCCAACCCACATCGCCGGACGGAACCCTTTCTCCCTCCGGGAGAGGGTTGGGGTGAGGGCGGTCGCAGGCGGATTCGATGTGGCCCGAACGCGGGCCCGCTCTACTGCCTCGCGCAGACGCTCCCCGGGCACCGGCGCCGAGACTGCGACGAGCACAGCGTCTCGGGCCGCCCTGAGCCGGCCAAAGTGGTCGGCGCACCGAGTGCAGGCGCCAAGGTGCGCGACCAGATCGTTCGGCGGCGCGCCTCGCTCATCCAACGTCTTATGCATCATAGATCTTGCTCGGCGGCAGCTCACCGCTCAGCCCTCCTTCGGCGTGTCGGCCAGTGCCCGGGCCAGGTGCTCACGTGCCCGGTGCAGATGCGTTTTGGCCGTGTTCACCGAACACCCCACAGCCTCGGCTATGTCGGCCATCGCCAGGTCGTCGAAGGCCGAGAGAGTCACGACGGCCCGCTGCCGAGGCGAGAGCGAGTCCATCGCCACCAGGATGCGCATCCACGTCTCCCCGGCGACCGCGTGCTGCTCCGGTGTCTCGTCGGAGCCATGCAGCTCGCCGATCAGCGCCGTGTCGAGCGATGTGCCGTTGCGCCCGCGCCGTCTGCACGCGGTGATCGCGCAGTTGACCGCGATGGCCCGAAGCCACGCGGCGGGCTCGCGGCGGGTGTCGTAGCCGCCGAGCGCTCCGTACGCTCTGAGGAAGACCTCCTGCACGACGTCCTCCGCCTCATCTCGGCAGCCGACGATGCCGCGGGCGACTCGGTACACCATCTCGCGGTGCCGGTGCGCGACCTCCCAGAAGGCACCGGCGTCGCCCGCTCTGCTCCGCCGCATCAGCTCGACGTCTTTGGCCACCAAGTGTGCTCCGCACCCACTGCGGGTTCCGCCACTATTACCTTCGAGTGTCGCGGTTCGATTACGTTGCGCGGCGGCTCTACCTAGCTCCCCACAGCAGGACATAGCGGGAGACAGCGTGAACGGGGCCGCCCGCTATGTCGCGCTCCAGGCGTTCGATGCCGCGCTCGAAGGCGGGCCGGGGTATCAGGTGAAGACAGGAGCACGCCTTGTCCCTGTAGGCTTGTATGTCGGACAACTCGAACCCGTGCTCCACCGCGTGCTCCGAGATGCAGTCAAACCCGGCTCCCTCCATCAGCCTCCTGAGCTGGTCCATCGTCGGATAGCGCTCCAGCTCGGCAGGCACGGTCTCGGGGAAGTAGTGCGAGGTGAGGCGGTTGCGGATGATCCACTCGGAGTCGGTCACGGTGCACGCCCTTCCGCCCGACCTAAGCACCCGGTACACCTCGTGGAGGAATGCCGCGCGGTCAGACACATGGTGGATCACGTCTACGGAGAAGACCAGGTCGAACGCGCCCGGTTCGTGGCGCAGGTCTTCTCCCCGGCCGACGCTCCAGTCGATGCCGTCGCTCCGCTCGCGGGCGTGGGACAGCATCTCCTCCGACGGATCGACGCCATAGCAAGGGCAGCCCGCGGCCGAGTGGAGTGCGGCGATGTAGTTGCCAGTCCCGCACCCAACCTCGAGGATCCTGGTCGCCGCCTCGATGTGACCTGTGGTGAGGAGGTCGTGCAGCACTCCGGGATGGATGCCCCGGTGCTTGGCGTAGTCGGCGGCCATTCGATCATAGTCCAGCATCTCGATAGCCCTCCGTTCATCCGCGGCGACTAGGGCTGTGGCAGCCCGGAGGCTCCAGGCGGTACCTCGGTCGGCGGCGCTTGGCCCGGCTCGTCGGCTCCCGTGAGCGACGCGATCAGCTCAAAGGCCCGCGGCTGCGAGGGCAGCCCGCGCTCCTCCACGTACGCCTTGGCCAGGCGCGCCGCCTCGTCGTGCTCGCCCGAGGCCAGGTGGGCCTCGATCAGTGCCAGGTCGATCCTCCCCTTGGTGTACTTCCTATCCAGCGCCGCGGCTTGTTCGCTAACACGGGACAGCACCTCTGCGGCTCGGCGCGCATCGCCGACGACACGAACCAGCACGTCGGTCGCCACCTCCATGGACCAGACCTGGTCCGGGTCGTGGGTATCCAGCTGCTCAAGGTCGGCATCGACCCCGGCCATATCGGCGGCGCACTGCAGGTGGACACGCTCCCGTTCGCCCGGAGTGGCGCTCCAGCCGACTCCGTTCCACCGCAGTTGCGCGAGCTGCGCCGCGCAGTCCACTCGCGCCTGGTGAGCGTTCCCCGGCAGGGAGCCCAGCACGCTCGACATCAGACGTACCGATCCATCGGACTTGCCGGAGGACGCCGATGCCCATGCGACATCGGCCGCGAGCCACACGCGCTGACCCGGAGCCATGCCGCTCCCCAACAGAGCCGGACGGGCCCGATCGGCGCAGGCCGCGGCAGCCTCCGGCCGACCCGTTGCGGCTCTGGCCCGGGCGACACAGGCGAGAGCACGCGCCGCAGTGACGGGATCCATCGTGTCAGGTCCGCTGAGCATCCGATCCAGGTAGTCCGCGATCGCCGGATGGTCGGGCGCCCCCTTGGCGAGGGACACGGCCGACCTGGCGCGGAGAGCTGGGTCCGCCAGCCTGTCCAACGCCTCCAGGGCACGGCCAACACACGTGTCCAGCGATTCCGGCGTGAGATCGCGCCCGAGGGCGATCCCGAGCGACTCATAGCTTCCCTCGCAACTCTGCGGCTCTTGCAGCACCTGGGCCCTCTCCGCGACTCCGAGAGCGGCCTCTTGTGCCAGGTCCCCGCGATCGTAGGCGAGAGAGATCGAGGCAAGGCTTCTCAGTGCCACGACCCCCGTTGGCTCAGCCTCCGAGACCGGTTGCTGCGACATGGCGTGGATCGCGTCGGCTACCCGCGCCTCGCAGCCCGGCACTCCCACGCTTCGGACCTCAGCCCACTGCAGGAGCACTGTGGCGATCGCCCGGAGCGCCGGCAGGCCCAGCTCGATGGACAGATCCGCGGCCTCACGCGCGTCGGCAGCCGCCGATCCGGCCCGCCCCGTGTGCAGCGCCACGCTCGCCCTCACGGTGAGCCCGCGCGCCAGCCAGTCCTTCCTGTCCAGCTTGCGTGCGCCGCGTACCAGCTTCTCGGTCTGCTCCACTACTACCGGGTCACCGACCAATGCCGTGCTGGGCGCGTCGGAGAGCAGTCGGAGGCGGGCCTCAGTCGCACCCAACAGGTCGCCTCCACGCTCCAGCGCGTTCGCGGCTCTCGCCGTCAGGCTGACCGCAGTGCTGAAAGGCTTCCCATCACCAAGCGATTCGGATGCCTGCCGCAGCAGTTCGTCGGGATCCTCTGCGGGCCCCCGGGGCGCGACGAGCGATTCCCCGAGCACAAGCACCGCCACCACCGCACACACCGTAACTGCCCTGCGCATCGTCGGCCCCCTGTACGTGTAGGCACGAGTCGGCCGCACACGCTCGCTCAGCTCATCACAGATCCTCAGCCTGGCTCCTCAACTGCTCGGCCTTCGCCTTGTCGCCCACCCCGTCGGCTGCGTCGGCCTGCGCACGCAAGGCCCTCGCTCGGAGGCCCGCGTCCCCCTCAGGCCCGAGACCTTCGTAGGCCTGGGCCCCCAGGGACGCCGCGGACTCGTAGTCAGCCAGGCGATACCGGGTCTCGGCCAGAACCAGCCGGGCGACGGCAATACCCTTGGGCGGCGACCCCGCCACCTCCAGGCCCTTCAGGACGATGCTAAGCAGCGCGTCCAGCCGTCCGACCTCACCCTTCGTAGTGGGTGCTCCGTCGAACAGCCCGTTGACAAGCGCAGGGCTCGCTAGCGCCTCGGCATCGGTTGTTGCACTGGCAAGGGCGGCGGCAGACCCGGCCGCGTCCCCCATCGCCGCGAGTATCCCAACACGCAACAGAGGCGCCAGAGTGCTCACGAACCAGTAGCCTCCGTGGATCGCTTCCACCTCGGCAAGCGCCTCGTCCATGCGACCCATGCCTGCCAGACACCAGGCCTTCCGGAAGCTGACGGTGGTCTGCATGTCGGCCTCCCACTGCCCCGGGACGCGGTCCAGGGCCCTATCGTAGAGCACCAGAGCCTCCTCGGGCTTGCCACCGTTCTCCAGCAGGGCGCCGAGCATCCCGGCTCTCTGGGCGTCGTTAGCCGGCTGCGTGGTCTTCATGGACCGTTCAACCGCCGCAGCGGCCGCATCGTCCGCCCCGAGGGCGTGGTGGGCGTCGGCCACCGTCAGGCTGAGCATGGCCGCCGAGCTCGCGTCCCCAAGATCCTGTGCGGCCCTCTCCGCCCGGGTCGCAAGCTGCAACGCACGGAGCGGCTCGTCCGCGATGTACAGGTAGCGGCCAGCGATCTCGTTCGTCACCAGGGCGTCGACGATTTGGTCGTAACGCAGCGCCTCCAGGTCCTCGCTAACCTGCCCGAGGTCTGTGGTGCACGCGGCCCGTAGCCGGTCAACCGCCTCCCGCGTAGCCTGCTCCGGCACGTTGGGATCGCTGGTCAGAGCTCCGTATCCGGTGTTCCAACGCCACTGAGCAAGCTCCATGGCGCACCATATGCGGTCCGTGTGGGATCCGGGGGGAACTGACTCGAACAACCGGGACATGATCTCGACGGCGAGCTCGGGCTGACCGCAGCCGGCGGCCGCGATGCTGGACTGCACGGCCAGGTTCCGGCGCGCATCGAACTCGTCCACCTCGTCCAGCGGACCGAGGAGGCGATCGAGGCACTCCTTCGACGCCTCTTCCTGCTTGAGATCGTGGTAGACACGCGCCATTATGCTCAGTAGGTGGATGGTGACGTCGACTGGCGCGTCCTGGGGCAACGCCCGCCATGCCGCGAGGAGCATGGCCGCGACCGGCTGCGTATAGGGAACCGTCTCGGCGTGCCAGGCCGCCGCCCTGGCTCGGTCTACGGGGTCGGCGATCTTGGGCAGTGCCTCGAGCACGTGCTCCCGGTACTGCGTCAGCAGGGGCTCGGGCAGGCGTTCGCGGAGTGCCCAGCCCAGGTTTGAGAACGTGCCAGCCGGCCACGCATGGAGGTCGGGTAGAGCGACCGCCCCGTCAACAGCCGCCAACGCCGCTTGAACTGCGACTTCCGGCTGACCTGCGTCCAGCGCGTATGGCACGAGCTGCCGAAGAGCCCAGAGGCCGAAGTAGCCCGCCTTGTCAGGCGGGATGGCGGCCAGCAAGCTCACCGCCTCGCTCACGTGACGGTCCATCGCCGGGATGTCGGCGCCTGCAGCCGCGCACTGGCAGAGCAGCACCGCGGCCTCGCCGACGAGCCCGGGCGGTCCCAGTCCCTTCGCGAGCTCGAATGCTCCCTCGGCGTCGGGGGCGGCCTGGTCGCGCTTCATGGCCTGCAGCGCGAGCGTGCCCCGGCAGATCAGGCCCCTGGCCAGGGCGGCGTTGTCACTTAGCGCCCTCGCACCTTCGATCAGCTTGTCTATGTCCGGGCTGAGCGTGGTGTCCTTTGGGTCGTAGATCCACAAGGCCGTGATGAGCTCGACCCTGGCATCGACAGCCGAGCGCGTGTCGCCAAGCGCGTCGAAGGCTGCCGCCGCCTTCCGGTAAGGGTCGACTGCTTCCATCACCCGGATAGGCTTACCGGGCTCGCGCTTCGCGAGCTCGCGAGCCTGAGTGAGGAGCGCCTTAGCCTCATCGGGACCGACCTGCTGAGCCCACGCCGATCCCGTGCACAGGGCCAGCAATAGAGCCGCGAGCGTCCACCTGTGCATGACCATCTCGGACACCCCTTTCAGTGACGCCGGCCGTCAGTCGAGAGTGGCATGCAGAAGCGCGCTCTTGGCTCGACCCACGCGGCTCCGGTGGTGCAGCTCGCCCGCGTTGTTACGGTTGTGATACTCCGCAACGCTGGGGGCGGATTACAGTCGGCGCGTCCCAGCCACGCCGAGGGGCGATGCCCCGCTGAGCCAGCCGCCCTGCCCGGGGTCTACTTGCCGCGATCGTCTTGCGTTGTGCGGAACTCCGCGCCGATGCGGGCCAGCTCGGCCTCGATGCTCGCGAGTCGCGCGTCGATAACCCGCAGGTTCAGTCCGCGAGCTGTCAGGTAGTACAGGACAGACAACACTGCGGCCACTGCCAGCCCCGCGATGGCCAGCCCGCCGGCGGCGGGGACCGCGAACGAATCCGGGAGCGTCCTGTCGAGCGCCACGACGAGCACCAAGCCCAGCCCGGCCACCACGAAGCTCTCGATCATGGCCGACCGCAGACGCCGGGCCCAACGCTTCTGTGTCGCGATCATGGCTGTCAGCGCCTCTCTCTGTTCGCTCGATAGCGATCCCGATCTCAGGTCATCCCCGGCGGTGAGTCGTTCCGGTTGCGCGTCATCTCTGCTCATGGGATCCCTCGCTCTCCATCGCGCGTCGCAAGGCGCGCTTAGCGTAGTGAAGGCGCGACCTAACGGTCCCGACACCGCACCGCAGGACTGCAGCCATCTGGTCGTAGGAGAGCCCGTCGAAGAAGCGGAGCACCAGAACCTCGCGGTGGGGCACGCTGATCCTGGTTAGGCAGCGGCGCACGGCCGCTGCCTCGTCCGTGGTAAGGTCGGGCGTCTCGTCCTGGTTGGCCACGTTCTCCAGTTCCCCGTCGGACATCCCCACGGGCTCGGGCAGTCGTGTCCGGCGGCGGAGGGCACTGAGCGCATGGTGCCGCGTTACCGCGTAGATCCAGGCTGGGAACGCCTCAGCATCGTATACCCGACGCAGCGTCCGGTACGCCGACACCCATACGTCCTGGACGATGTCCTCCGCATCGGTCTCGTCAGCCCCGAGTCGGCGCACGTAGAGCAGCAGGCGGTTGTGGTACCGCTCAACGAGCCGCATGAACGCTTGCTCGTCGCCTAGCTGGGCGCGGGTGAGGTCGAGCTGCTCGCGCAGTCTGCCAAGCCGCTCCATCGCTTGCCTCCCATCGAGATGATCGCGGCGCGATCCATGGAAGTTCAAGCTGACCGCGGGCCCGCGCGGAGGTGCTCACGCCCGATGGCCGCGACCCCAATGCGGCCCTCACCGGGCCCAGACGGCGCCTCGCCACTCGTGCGTATCTGGGTCGGCTGCGACCCTCCCGACAAACGCGCCGTTGTCGGCTCGCATGAATGTGTACAGGTCCGCTGCCGCGTCCCGGGCGTCAGGAAACGCGATGCCAGCGGAACCGTCCGGGGCGCCCGCGAAGAGGTCGGCTGTCGTGCCACGCTCAACCTCCACCGTGTACCGGCCCTCCGCGACCCCGGCCTCGAGGTGGGCGAAGAGGTCCGAGATGTCGTGCATAGGCCCCCTACCGTCGTACGTCGGGTCCGGGATGTGCGCGCTCCCATCAGGCTCCGTCACCTCTACGGCTCCGACGGCGTTGCTGACGCCAAACCGGAACCACCTGAGGCCGCCACTCACGTAGCCTGCGACGGCGACTGTGCCCAACGCCAGGATCGCCGCCGCGACTGCGATCAGGGCGGCCCGTCGTGTGGAGCGCCCCGCCGGCCGGGCGCTCTGCGCCGATGCGCCCCGCTCTTCCAGCGCGTGAAGGACCCGATCGGCGAACCCGTCGGGAGCTCGCCACGTCCGATAGCCGAGAGACCGCATGTGCTCGGCGAAGCGCCGACTCTTGACCGTCACGTCATGGCTCATGGTAGGTCCTCCTCCCACTCCGGGCCGAGCGTCGCGCGCAAGCGCGCCAGGGCCCGTCTCAGCCGGGAACGGACCGCCTCTGCGCCCTGGCCTAGCAGCGCCCCTATCTCGGTGAGCCCGTACCCGTCGACGAAATGCAGGATAACAACGATGCGCTCGCGCTCCGGGAGCTCGGCCAGAGCGCGAGCCAGATCCAGCCGACCAGTGTCGTCGCGCGCTTCCCGCGCAGTGTCGGACCCGGGCCCCAGAACGACTCGGGCCGCCCAGGCGGACTTGCGCATGTCGCGGCATACGTTCCGCGCGATCCGCGCGAGCCACGCCGGGAAGGTGGCGTCCGAGCGACACTGGTGGAGTCGGCCCAGAGCGCGTACGAAGGTCTCCTGGACCGCGTCGCCCACATCGGGGCTTCCCGGCCCGAGGAGCGCGCTCACCACCGCGCTGATCCGCTCTACATGGGTCTCGACCAGTCGCTCCGCCGCGGCCCGGTCGCCGGTTCGCGCAAGGGCAACGTGGCTTGCGTCCCGCGCCGTGAGTGCTATCTGTCGAAGCAAGGGCACCGGCATTGCGCTCTCCTTCTCGGTGTGCGGGCCTGGTCGACCAACGCCACCCGCCGCAGCGCTCTACCTACTATGACGAGAGAGAGGACCGGAAGCGGTCGCATTGGTCGTCTCAGTGTCCGCAGGCTTGGCGGAGGTCGATGGGTCCTCTGCATAGGGCTACGATGGGTCGGTGTCCGGTCCCGAGTCAGGCGCCTCGGACGGCCCTGCCTTGGTGAGGTCTGGGGCCTCCACCCCATTGGTGGTAGGCCACGGCCTTCGGCGGGCTCGGGGAGTGTGGGCTGCGTCTCTCTCTACGTTCCGGGTCAGATGTGTGTCGGCCCGTGCCTGTGCTCTGTGCGGCTGACTCGACTCAGCCTGGGAGTCATTGGGCGCCGCCGGCCACCGGCCAGTCTCTGGCAGTAGACAGAGCCTGCAGGAAGTCCACTCTCCCGTGACCTGTGAACGGGTCAGGTCCCGGATCCCCGATGTCGATGGCGCTCTCGTTGATGATGCGGACCGTATCCGCTGCCGAGAGATCGGGTCGAAGCGAGCGCACCAGGGCGGCCAGAGCCGACACGACGGCCGTCGCCGAGGAGGTCGCTCCCGAGGGGGCAACCTGGCAGTCGCCGGCGTACTCGCCCTGCTCGGGGCCCATCGGCGTGTTCTCGAATGAGTAGCACGCTCTGTCGTGCGGCGCGAGGATGAGCAGTTGCTCGGCCGGTGCCAACACGCTCAGCCGCGGGCCGTAGCAGGAGCCCTGCGTTATCTCCATCCCGCCCATATTCACGGTCTCCTTCCACCGCTCGTCCGATAGCGTCGAGGCGCCGGCCACAAGGACGGTATCAGCGGAACCGGGGTAGTCCGTGACCTCGGTCGCGTTGTTCCCCGCCCCAATCACGATGACGACATCGTTCTCGGCCGCGTGCTTGAACGCCACGTCGACTCGCTCGACGAACTCGGGCCGGACACTCAGTAACTTCGTGGGCAGGAACGCGCTGATGTTGATGACGCGCGCCCCATGGTCGGTGAGGTAGATGATCCCCTCGGCCATCGTGCGGGAGACGTAGTCGATCCAGTCTCTGCCGAATGCCTGCAGCTCTTCTCCCCGCTTGGACATCTCGGCCTGCCATCCGGCCATGTCGGCGTCCGGGTGCTCCGCGCGGAAGCGCTGCTGGGCGAGGATGAGCCGGTGCTCGGGCATCCCGCTCGAAGCCGCCAGGACGCGGCAGTCCGGGGCGAAGCCGACCATCCCCCCATTGCCGACGTTGTGGGCAACGAGCAGCCCGGATACGAGGGTACCGTGAGCCACGAGGCCGCAGGACGTCGTGTGGTAGACGCCCGAGGCGAAGCAGCCCGGCAGGATGCTGTCTCTGAGGGCGGGATGGAAGAAGTCGAATCCGGTGTCCACGACGCCGACGACACACTCAGGTGAGCCACGCGTGAGCTTCCACGCCTCTTCCACATTGAGCAGATCGAAGTACGGCTTCTGCCCCTCGGCGACCCGGTAGGCGTCGAGGGCTGGGTTGGCCTGTTCGGAGGGCTGTGCTACTGCGGTCCCCGCTAGGGCAAGGCCAAAGGTGAGGGCAAGCGCTGTGGCGAGCAGACATCGGTTCAGCATGAGTCCACCTCCGCGCGATCGGTCACTTGCGAGCCAGCGTGCCAGTGTGCGTGGCGATGCACCTTCGGGGCGTGGCCGACAGCGGCGCCCGCTGTTGGGGCCCGGCGACGCCCCAGGCCTACCGTGTGCGTGGCGTACCCCGGATCTCGTCGATGGCCCGCCAATAGGCATCGAGTCGCGATTTGCCCAAACCGGTGATGGAGTAGGTCGTCCGCGGGATCCTGCCCTGGAATGTCTTCAGTACCTCGACGTAACCGGCGTCTTCGAGGTAGCGCATGTGTGACGACAGGTTCCCGTTGCTCAGGCAGAGCGTGCTAAGCAGGAAGTTGAAGTCGGCCGTGCTGACCCCCGACAGGACCATGAGTATCCTCAAGCGGGTCGGCTGATGGACGACCGGATCGAGCTCGCTCACGATCCCGCTCCCCTCTCCTCGTCCGCAAGGGTCGGGCTCTGCGCCAGCGCGCGCAGTCGCCGGAGCGCCACGCGGCTGTAGACATGCCCGGCGACGGCTGCGAGGAGGCCGTAGCCGGCAACCGGGACAAGCATGTTCAGCGCCTCCCACCTCTCGAAGTACACGGGCGCTCCAGCCACGATCAGGACTGCGTGGAGACCATAGAGAGCGGGCCACAGGAGCATGAAGGGACTTCCGGCCTTCCCGATCCTCGCAGATAGGTAGCAGAGGAAGGGAACGCAGTACAGGGCTGAGATGGGCTGCATGTAGCGGATGGGGGTGATGTCCAGCACCCCAAGCACAACAGAGGCGGCAACACACAGGCTGAACACGAGTGCTACCCAGAGGGAGACAGGTGGGCAGCCCTGCTCTCCCTCGCGCGGGGCACCGATCGACACTTGCCCTTCAGTGCGGTACAGGCGTTCGGTGACGCGGGGCAGGAGCCTGGCCGCGCCGACGAAGCAGAACCATATCCACCAGACAGCGAAGACCGCCAAAGCGGCTATCGCCCCAGCGGCCAGGAGGCTGTGCCCAGCCTTGTACGCCCAGGCTGCCAGAAGGGACAGTCCGCCAAACAGCGCACACCCCCCGAGGAACGCTACCATGGCGACCGCCACGGACAGCGTGCGGTTCCGGGCGTACGTCCGGGCCCAACCAGCGATGCCGCGAACGCCCTCGTTCTTCCTCGCCCGATCATCCTCCGCGTTCTCGTCCATTCGGATCGACCTCCGTTGCTTCGAGCGTCAGCCCGAGCCCCACTCGTTCACAGAGTAGTTTGTATCACAAACTTATCTGCATGTCAAGGGCCTGCCGAAGGTTTTGGTCCCGGTAGGCTCGAGGGCTCATCCGGCGGCTGTCCGGTCTGGTGGCTTCCCGGCTTTCGGGCGTGGATGGGGCACTTGGTGAGCCACAGGCGGGGAGTGCGTCGGCATAGTGGCGTGTGCGCCCGGCGTTTCCCTCGTGGATCAGGAAGGGAGCACCGCTCCTCCCCCGTTCACGCCGGAGGCTGGGAGGAGGGCTTGACACGTTCACGGATACAGGTAATACTATCTATATAGTACTACCTGCGTCGAGGAGATGAGTGCCATGGGCAGGACTCGGAAGAACAGGCTGACCCCGCTGGGAGAGCTCCAGCTTGAGGTGCTGGATGTCCTTCGCAAAGCGGGACCGGCCACGGTCTACCAAGTGCTGGCAGGGTTTGCGGAGGAGCGTCGTCCGCGCTACACGACGGCGCTTACGGTGCTGCGGAGCCTCGAGGCCGCGGGGCTCGCGACACACGACACGAGCGGCCGGACGTTCGTGTTCAGCGCCTGTCCGGAGGCGGAGCGGGTGCGCTCGACCGTGCTTCAGGACGTTCTGAACCGCGTGTTCGGCGGCTCTCCGGCGGAACTCATGAGCGCTCTGCTCGACATCGGAGCGGTAACGCCTGAGCTCGCGGCGGAACTGCGGACGATGATTGAGGACTACGAGGCCGAAGCGCCGCACGGCACCGAGAGCGGAGGGGTAGTGGGCCAGTGAACCTGATACTCGGGACCACGTTCGTGGCTTCACTGGTGGCGCTGGTCGCAAGCCGCCTATCGCGCAGCAACGCGGAGGTCGGCAACGCGGCCTGGCGCACCACCGTACTTGCGTTCCTACTCCTTCCGGCCGTAGCCGCGCTCACAGACCTACTCTCACCGGTGTGGAACACCGAACTGGGTCTGTTCCCACAGGGCGCGGTGCAGGAGGCGCTCGTCGGCGCAGGCATTGACCGGCCCCAGCCGGCGCTCTTCGAGCGACCAAGCACCGGGGATGGCGCGGAAGCTCAGGCGGAGCAGCAGGCCATCGCAGGTGCCCTCGACTCGCCGACGGCGCCGACTGTGGGCGAGCGACTTCGCGGCTCCCGGCGGGGGGCTCGCAACGCCTGGCGGTGGGTGATGGGCGAGCCGCAGCCCGAGCCCCGCTTGGTCTGGCTGATCGGAGCGCTGGTCGGCCTGTCGTGGATGATCCGAGATTGCTGGTGGATCCGTTGGCTGGTCTCCAGAGGCGCGAGGCTGTGCCCCGAAGCCATGGCCTCGGCTGTCTCGGAGACCGCCGCCGACGCGGGCCTCAGAGCACCGCCAAGGTGCGTCTTGTCGGCGCGGCTGCCCGTTCCCGTCGTGGTTGGGGTGTTCCGTCCGCGTTTGGCGCTGCCTGACACGTTCAATGTCCAGGCGCTAGGTGCGCGTGCCGTCCTCGCTCACGAGATGGGGCACGTCGCCCGGCGCGACCCTTGGTGGGCGCTGCTCGCGAGGCTAGCCAAGGTTGTCTGGTGGTGGCACCCCTTGGCGCACATCGCTGCGCGAGAGTGCCGGCGCACCTCCGAGCTCGCCTGTGACGACAGGTCGCTGCGGACGGTGGACGATCGCGTCGGGCTCGCGACACAGATAGCGGATGGCACGGAGCGAGCGCTCGGGCTCGCGGTGTCGGCCCATAGCGATGATGCGCGGCACTTGAGGAGAAGGGTGGCGCGTCTGCTGAGCGGCGCTGTGGCGCCCGGGGAGCTCAGCAGACGCGCGGGTAGGGCCGTCGGAATCGCCGCGTTCGTGACTCTCGCGTTCCTTGGATGCGTCCGGATCGCGAAGGACGAAGCGCGCTCCGAGCTCCCGGCGTACCCGGTCACAGGCACGTACCATCTGCTCTTCGTCGGAACTGACTCACGAGGACTGGCGGACACGGCAATTGTCGGGTTCCTGGGCTTCGACACGCGGCGGGCCGCGCTCTTGGCCGTTGACAGGAGCCTGCTCGTCCCCGGGTCGGGCGATGCGCCGGAGGACGACGACGCCAAGGTCGCCGGCCTGCTGGCCTCGTCGCCGGACCGCCCCGACTGGCGCGCCAACCGAACCAAGCGGCGCGCATCGCTCGGGCGGTTACTTGGCGTGGAGTTCGACGTGGACGTAAGCATGGGGGTGGGCCATCTCTGGAGCGTGGCGGACGCGCTGGGAGCCATCGAGGTCGACGTGCCATCCCCGATGCGCTATGACGACCGTGGCCAGGACCTGCACATAGACATCGGGCCGGGACTTCAGCAGCTCACCGCGGCGAACGTCGCGGGCTATCTGCAGTACCGTCTCGCCAACAGGATGGGCGGCGCCGCGGAGGTCCCTAGCGCGGCTCGCACCGAGCGTCACTTAGGTTTCCTTCGCAAAGTCCACGGAGTACTCGTCCGCAATCGCGAGCGCGGGGACATGAGGCTGCCACACAGCGTCGGACAGGCACTCTCGTCGACCACGACCAGCTCGCTCACGCCCACAGACTGGCTGGCCCTGGTGCGTTTCGCCTGCGAGGTCGAGCCCGCCGACCTGCGCACCGAAGTCCTCAGCGGCACGGGCAAGATGGTGCCGAATGTGGGGTACTGCGTAGTCGCGGACCCGGACGAGGTACGCGCGAAGGTCGGTCAGATGGAGGCATGGGTGAAGGGGAGGTAGTGCCCCGCACCAGAGCGCCCTCACCTCTCCCACCGGAAGAGTGAGCAGCGCTCCCGAGCCTCAAGCTGTTCAGCACGACCGTGATGCTGGACAGCGCCATGGCGGCGGCCGCGAGGGCCGGGTGCATCTCGCGCAGGACACCGGGCAGCCACGCCACGGTGCTGACAGCTCCGGCGGCGGTCGGGACGAGGACAAGGTTGTAGAAGAAGGCCCAGAAGAGGTTCTGCCTGATCGTCCCCATCGTCGCCCGTGAGAGCCCGACCGCCCGCACTACGCCTGTGAGGTCGGAGCTCAGCAGCGTGACGTGCGCCGCCTCCACGGCGACGCCGGTGCCTGAGCCCATCGCGATGCCCACGTCTGCCCGGGCGAGCGCCGGGGCGTCGTTGATCCCGTCGCCCACCATCGCGACGCGCTCTCCCTGGACCTGCAGGGAGCGAATGAACTCCTCCTTGCCGCCGGGCAGCATGCCGGCCACCACCTGGGGGATGTCCAGGCGGATCCCGACCGCCGTGGCGACGCTCCGATCGTCGCCGGTGAGCATCACGGTCTTGAGGCCCAGGAGTGAGAGCTCGGCCGTCACCGCGGATGCGTTGTCGCGGACTTCGTCCGCCACACCGAGCACTCCGGCGGCGGCGCCGTCGATGGACACCACTATCGGGGTGGAGCCCGCCGACGCCACCGCCAAAGCCGCAGCGCTCACATCGGCGGGCTTCGCCGCTCGGTCCCACCCGGGCCTGCCGATCCTGACAGAGTGTCCGTCTACGTCGGCCACTACCCCGAAGCCGGACACGGCGGTGACTGAGGCCGGGCTGGGCACATCGATCCCGCGCTCGCGAGCACCCGCCACGACGGCGCGCGCGATAGGGTGCTCGGAACCGGACTCAGCGCCGGCGGCCAGCGCGAGCGCGGCGTCGCCAGCGGCGCCCACCGGCACCCAGTGCGTCAGCACGGGCTTGCCCTCCGTGAGCGTGCCTGTCTTGTCGAAGGCGACGACCGTGGCGCGGGCGAGCGCCTCGAGCGCCGCCGCGTCCCGGAACAGCACCCCCGACCGCGCGCCGCGGCCCGCCGCGACCATGATCGCCACCGGCGTCGCGAGGCCCAGCGCGCATGGGCACGCGATGACGAGCACGGCGACCATTCGCACCACCGCGTGAGGCAGGTCACCGGTCGCCCACAACCAGGTGACGAACGTGGCGATGGCGAGGAGCACGATCACCGGGACAAACACCGCGGACACTGAATCCGCGAGGCGCTGGATGGGCGCCCGGCTGCCCTGCGCCTGCTTGACGAGGCGGACGATGCCGGCCAGCGCGGTCTCCGAGCCCACTCCGGTCGCGCGGGCCCGCAGCAGGCCGCTCTGATTGATGGTCCCGCCGAGGACCTTGTCGCCCGTTGACTTGTCCACCGGCACGCTCTCGCCCGTGAGCATGCTCTCGTCGACGGACGACTCGCCGGACTCAACTTCCCCGTCGACGGGTACCCGCTCGCCCGGCCTCACGGCGAGCAGGTCGCCGACTCGCACCTGGCTCGCGGGGATGTCGAGCTCGGTGCCTCCGGCGGTCATGACGTGCGCCGTCTCCGGCGCGAGAGCGACCAGCTCGCGGATCGCGCGTGAGGCCCTGCCCTTCGTCGTCGCCTCCAGCAGCTTGCCCAGCCTGATGAGGGTGATGATGCCCGCAGAGGCTTCGAAGTACAGGTGAGGGCTCAGCCCAGGCGCGACGAGCACCGCGCAGGAGAACACATAGGCCGTCAGGGACCCGAGGGACACCAGCACGTCCATGTTCGCCGACAGGTTGCGCAGGCTTTTCGCGCCGCTGACGTAGAACGCCCAGCCCGTGTAGAGCTGAACGGGAGTCGCGAGTGCCCACAGCAGCCAGTTCACCCACAGCGCGTGTGACCAAGCGCCGAGCACGCTGAAGTCGCGCGACATGCTCAGCACGGCCAGCGGCAACGTGAAGGCGGCACCCACGATGAAGGCGCGAAGCTGGGCGGCGATCTCCGCGGCTCTGGCCTTCCGCTCATCGTCGGTCGCTGTCTCGCCCTCGGCCGGGATGAGGAGTCGGTAGCCGGCCCGGGCGACGGCGTCGGCCATCTGCTCGACCGTCGCCACAGTCGGGTCGTACTCCACCAGAGCCGACTCGCTGGCCAGGTTGACGGAGGCGGAGGAGACGCCGGGCACTTTCCTGCGGAGCGTCCGCTCCACTGTGGCCGCGCAGCTCGCGCACGTCATCCCCAGTATCGGCAGCTCGATGGAGCAGCTTGGGCCAGCGGCGGGTTGCGGGTCGCTAGACAGCGGGATAGCCGATCTCCTCCAGTGTCTCGGCGATGACCTCCCAGGTCATCGGCGGTTCCCACTGGACCACAACGGTTTGGCTGTCGACGTTCGCGTCTACCGACACAACACCATCGAGCTCGCCGAGCTCGCGCGTGATCGTCGCGGTGCAGTGACCGCAGGTTATGTTGGGCACGGTTGCCGCGCGTTTCTCCATCGTAGCCCCTCCCATTGGCTCAGGGCTGGACCGTAGCCTCCGCAGTGGCCATCGTTAAGACCGGCACCGTGACGGAGCCGCCCGGCATCTCCACCTCGGACAGACCGAAGGGGGAGACGCTCCGGTAGTTCAGTTTGACGCTCACCTCTAGCGGCCCGTTGACAGCGCCCTGCACGGGCCCGAAGACCGTGTCAGCCACAGTCTGGCGCGGGGGGATCCTATGGTCTGACGCCTTCTCCACCGTGTTCCAGAAGCGGGTCGTCGCGCTGCCGTCCGCATCGTGCACGATCGTCGTGTAGATGACGCTGCCTCGAGCGATCTCACCGGCATCGTCGAGCGCGCCCGAGTGGAGCAGCTCCTTGCCACCCGCGTCGGTGACAACGACGTCAAGCCACACCTGACGCAACTCCGTGATGCCGGTCGGTATGAAGTGGCCGGCGCCAACGTTTGTGACGTTCACCTTCACGCTCGGTTGGCCGTCGGCGACCTTCACGTCGCCGACCTCCACCTCTGCCGCCTTGCGGAGTAGCTGCTCGCTGAGCCCATGCAGCTCCTCGGCTCCTGCGACGTTCGAGAAGCATAGGTTCGGTCCGACGAAGACGTGGTCGGAGACGTGGTCACGATCCGGGCCGTTGACCGCCGCTTTGCCGGCGGTCATCTCGGTCTGGTCGCCAAGCTGCTTACTCATGTGACAGTCCTGGCAGCGGGTGCCCTCGGCTGCGTACGGCCCGTTCTTCCACTCCTCGTAGGTCATCTCAAGATGGATGCCGTTCGTCGGGTGGTCCACCGTGTGGCAGACGGCGCAGAACTCGGGCTTAGTCACTAGGTCCGAAAGCGCGGTGTCGTGGAAGCCCGACTTGGAGTCAGCGTAGGGCCCTCGCTTCACCTTGGAGCGGTCCACGGTGAACTGAGCGTTATGGAGCTCGGTGTAGCCGTCGATTGTGTGGCAGAGGTCGCAGGTCACGCCGGTGGCCGCCGTCTGGGGCACGTCCGTGTCGCCACGCTTCTCGACCGGCTTGGGGAAGGGGATGTCACCGTCTAGTACCCCGATTGGGGTGTGGCAGCGGGCGCAGAACACCTGGACGGCCCCGTTCGTGTCCCTCGAGGCCTTGATGAAGTACTGGTCGTAGATGACCTCAGAGTGCGCGAGCGCGTGCAGTGAGTGCTCCCATTCAGAGTACTGCTTCTGGTGGCAGGCGCCGCACACCATGGGGTTGACGAACTGGTACTCGGCGGGCTGCGCCTGCCACGAGATGAGCCACAGCGCGCCGGCCGTCAGCCCCAGGACGGTGGCAACGGTCAGCACCGTCCGTCGACCTCTCTGTGATGGCCTCACTGCGCACCGTCCCTCCGGCGCGTGCCGCGATCCCGAACCATACGTCGCCGAGGTCATCTTGCGCACCCTGGGCCAGACGCACGCGGCCGCGCATCAGCAGTCGGTTGCCTCTGCCAGGAGCCGCGCGAGCTTCGCTCGACCCTTGCGCCCGATCTCAGCCCGGAGGGTCACAGGGTCAAACGGCAACAACACGCCCGCACCTGCCTGGCCTATGGCGATCTCCACCGCCGCATGGATCTCTTCCGGTCGGCGTGCCCTACCCTCCCGCCTGGATCTGCCAGTTCCACGCTGGAGCACATGGCGTCGTCGGCGTCGCTCAACTCGCCGCGCTCGACGCGCTCATCCAGGAACGCCTGCAGCTCCCGTCATAGAGCGATCCCCACAGGGCAGGGCCCTTCGGCGCATCGCCCTCGCCCCAGCGCAGGGAGGAGAGGGCCAGGCCGCATCGGCCTCTAGCCTCCCTCGAAGAACCAGCGCTCCTCCTGCATGAACCAGTCGCCCGGGCTCTTGAGGTACTCGATAGTGTTCTGGATGAGTTGAGCGTGGAAACGCTCGACGCCGGCGAGCACGTGGCACAGGTCCCTCACCTCTTCGTCGGCGACGTCGTCCTTCCAGGCGGCGTAGGCGGCGGAGGCCTTGTACTCGATGTCGAGGGCATAGTCCAGGGCCTTCAGGTCATCGTCAGACGCGGCGGCCCGCTCCTTCTCCTCCTCCGCCACATCGGCGAACAGGCCGGACAGCCGCTGGTAGAACTCGCGGTTGGCCTGCTCCGCGGACTTGGCCTCCGGGTAGGACTTCTCGATCCACTCAATGTGGCGCAGCTCGTCCTCGGCGAGCGACTCGAGCACCTTCTTCACCAGATCGCTGGTGGCGCGCCCGGCGGCCTCCAGGTAGAAAGCCCTGCCGTCCTTCTCGAGCTGTACGGCCGAGGTCAGAACATCCTGCTTCGTAGCGGCCATCCGTTGTCAGTCCCTGTCGGTACTCGCGGTCTGCGACAGCGGGCTTCGGCCCACTGTCACACATGCCGGCGATGGGCTTCAGCCCGGCGTCGGAATGCCAGACCCCGGGCAATGGGCTCAAGCCCAAGGCCCGGGGCCATCGGCGGCTACTCGCGCGCCGCGGCGGCACGATCGAGCATGAAGAGCGCGCCCAGGTTCTCGCCGGCGAGGGTGAGCCTATCGACCCAGCTCATCGCCCACTCCTCTTCCTCGACTTGCTCCTTGATGAACCACTGCATCGCCTCGATGGTAGACAGGTCGCCCTCATCGAACGCCTGCTTGGCGATGGCGTGGATCCTCGCGGTTGTGCCCTGCTCGAAGGCGAGGGCGGCCTTGAACGCGTCGAGCACCGTGGGCCAAGACGACGGCGGCTTGGCTATCGCGAGCAGCTCAACCTTGGCGCCCCTGGCCAGCACATAGTCGGAGAACTTGCGTGCGTGGGTGAGCTCTTCCTTGTACTGCACCATCATGAAGTGGGCGTATCCGTCCATGTTGATGGACCTGAAGTGGAGTGACATGGACAGGTACAGGTAGCTTGCCTCGACCTCGTGCTGGATCTGCTTGTTGAGGGTCGCCAGCATCTTGTCACTTAGCACAACTCGTCATCCTCTCCAAAGACCGTGTAGGTTGCAGAACTCGCGCGCGTGGACCTCACCCGCGTCGATCGTGAACTCGGCCTCGGGCGGCTGACCGGGGTGCAGGTCCTGCCTGTAGACCTTGTCGCCCGCGATGAGCTCGACGAACATGATCCAGTGCGTCTGCTCCATCGGGTGGGCGACGCTGCCGACCTTGACGCGGTACCCGCCGTCTATCTTCTCTATGATGGGGACGTGTTTCTCCACAGCGGCGTCGCGGGTGTTCTCCGTCTGGAGCTCAAGCGCCGTGTCGCAGCACTTGAGCTCACCCTCGCAGTCGCACCCGGAGACGACCTCGAGCAGACCGGCGCAATCGGGACACTTGTACACATCGAGGCGGCTCGGCACTTCGGACTCCCCTTTCGAGCGGAAGACCCGCTCGGTGGTTGGCGTGGCGCAAGCCACGCGCTAGCGGTCAGTCAGGACCCGGCTACGCGAGCGGCGCGAAGCCGCTCTTCGGGGCCGCGCACTGAGGGCAACGCCAGTCATCGGGCAGGTCCTCGAACGGGGTGCCCGGAGGGATGTCACCGTCCGGGTCGCCGATGGCCGGATCGTAGATGTACCCACAGTTGCCGCACTTGTACTTCATCCGCGAGATCCTCCCCGGCGCACACATGGGCTAGCCCGCCGGCTCGAACATGTCCTTGCCGAGGCCGCAGTCGGGGCACGTCCAGTCGTCCGGGATGTCCTCGAACGCGGTGCCGGGCGCGACACCGGAGTCAGGGTCACCCCTTTCGGGATCGTAGATGTAGTCGCAGGCTACGCACCGGTGCTTGGTCATGCTTGAGTCATCAGCCCCCTGCTTACGAATCGTGCCAACCCCGAACCGGTAACAACTCAGGACGCGCGCTTCTGCACGAACGGAGAGATCTCGCGCAGGCGCTCCACGATGGCGGGAATGTGCTCCAGCGTGTAGTCAATCTCCTCTTCCGTCGTGTAGCGGCTCAGGCTGAACCGGATCGACCCGTGCACCGCGGTGAACGGAACGCCCATCGCCCGAAGCACGTGCGACGGCTCGAGAGACCCGGACGCGCACGCCGACCCGGACGATGCGGCGATGCCCACGTCATCGAGCATCAAGAGGATCGACTCGCCCTCGATGAACTCGAAGCTGACGTTCAGCGTGTTGGGCACCGTGTTCCTGCCGTTGATGCGCACATCCGTGCATGTGGCCATGATGCCCTTGGCGAGCCTCTCGCGCAACCTGGCGAGCCGGCGCGTCTGTCCGAGGTGGGCCAGTGCCATCTCCGAGGCCTTCCCTAGGCCCACAATACCGGGCACGTTCTCCGTGCCCGCGCGCTTGCCCCACTCCTGATGGCCGCCGATGATCAGCGGCGTGACCCGGGTGCCCTTGCGAATGTAAAGAGCACCGACTCCCTTGGGTGCGTGGAACTTGTGACCTGAGATGGCGAGCATGTCCACGGGCACACTTGAGACGTCGATCGGGATCTTCCCTGCCGCCTGCACCGCGTCGGTATGGATGACGATGCCCCTGGCCCGCGCCATCTCAGCTACCTGCTCGATGGGGAAAACGACGCCGGTCTCGTTGTTGGCCCACATGACACTGACCAGCGCCGTATCAGGCGTGAGCGCGGCAGCCATGGCCCCCATGTCGAGTGACCCGTCGCTGTCGACCGGCAGCTCGGTGACGCGGTAGCCCTTCTTCTGCAGATGGTGGAACACGCCGCCGACCGCGGGGTGCTCCACGCGCGTCGTGACGATGTGGCGCTTGGATGGATCGGCCGCCTCGAGCGCGCCTCTGATAGCGGCGTTGTCGCTCTCGGAGCCGCCGGCCGTGAAGACGATCTCGGCGGGGGAGGCGCCGAGGAGCGCCGCAACGTGCTCGCGCGCTTGGTCGACGTACCGCTTAACCCCTCCGCCGAAGCCGTGCATGCTCGATGGGTTGCCGTACAGCTCGGACCAGAACGGCCGCATGGCCTCGACGACTTCGGGCGCGACCATCGTGGTTGCGTTGTTATCCAGGTACACCGTCATCGACAGGCTCCTCCACGACGACGAGATCCTCTGACACGAACTCGCGGAGCTTCGCCTCCACCATGTCCTTCAGCGTGAAGCTCGACACCGGGCATTCCACACACCGGCCTCGGAGCGAGACGATGACGGTGTCCCCGTCGATGTCGATAAGCTCCAGGTCCCCGCCGTCCTGTTGTAGCGCCGGGCGTATCTCCCGCTCGATGGTCTCCTGCACGAGCTGCAGTTTGCGGATGTTCGTGAGTCGCTTCGGCTTGGGCGGAGCCGGCGGGGACGGTGCGGCCGGGGCGCCCAGAAGCCTGTCGATGATAGCCTGAACGTCCTCGTGGCACCCACCGCACCCGCCGCCCGCTTTCGTGTAGTTCGTGACCTGCTCCAGTGTGGTACAGCCGTCCTCTAGGACGGCCTTCTCGATGGCCTTCTCTGTGACGCCGAAGCACACGCAGACTACGCGGCCCTCGAGCGTGCGCGGCCCCTGGTCGCCGTCGCCCCGGTAGTTCGCGATCGCGGCTTCGAGCGCCTCGCGGCCCATCACGGAGCAGTGCATCTTCTGCTCAGGCAGGCCGCCCAGGTAGTCCGCGATCTGCTGGTTCGTGATCCTCTCGGCTTCGTCGAGGGTCAGGCCCTTGATCATCTCGGTCAGGGCCGAGGACGATGCGATAGCGCTGCCGCAGCCGAACGTCTGGAACTTCACGTCGGTGATCCGGCCTTCGGGATCGAGCTTGAACATCAGCCGTAGTGCGTCGCCGCACGCCAGCGAGCCGACCTCGCCGATACCGTCGGCGTCGGGGATGTAGCCGATGTTGCGTGGGTTTCGGAAGTGTTCCAGCACCTTGCTAGAGTATTCCCACATCAGCATCACTCCAGAGCGTCAGGCGCGGGCTACCCGCACGCGTCTGCATGTTAGGATAGCCTAACACTCATCGCATCGCAACTATTGCGTCACCTCAATGTCTGAACTACAGTTATTGTACAGCGCTGCAGTCGCAATGCGAAGGCCACCTATCGCCCGAGCCGCTTCGGCGCATCGTGTCGGGGAGTGGAGCTTGCATGGCGGGCACTGAGCGCAAGCACGGCAGTTGTGACAGTGAGCCACACAAGGAAGCCCCCCGTTGTGGGCGGCCGGTCCTGTGTGTCGTGTTGTGGTGTACCGTCACGGGGGTGCTTGATGGAGTGCATGCTTAGGATCTCGGACGCCGTGGCTATCGGGCTTCACGCGATGGCGCGTCTCGCGGGCGCTACCGAAGGCGAGCCGGTCTCCGCGTGCCGAATGGCCTCGGATCTGCAGGTCTCGGAAGCTCACCTCAGCAAAGTGCTGCAGCGCCTTGGCCGCAGGGGCCTGGTCCTCTCCAAGCGTGGGCCGGGGGGCGGCTTCGTGCTGGGGCGAGACGCGCACTCCATTACCCTTGAGGACGTATACGACGCCGTCGAGGGTCCCCTACCGACCGATCACTGCCTGCTGGGCCGCGTCGAATGCGCGCTGCACCAGGACTGCCTCCTCGGCGACCTGTTGCTGGACGTGCAGACCCGCATCAACCACGAGTTCGCGTACCTGACGCTCGCCGACGCCCTGGACCGGGACGGCCGCGCGCCGTCAAGCGGGCCTGCACCGAAGCGCTGAGAGGTCGGGCAGGGCCGAACGGTGACGCCAACCGTCCGGCCCACACCCCTAGATGTTCGGGATCCTGGCCTGCACGGGCGGCATCGGCGCGAAGTCGCGGTGTGGCTCTGTCTGGTACCAGTACGCCACCGAGCTGTAGTCGTCGCTCCGGTCGTTCGCGTGTCCGTGCTCGATCGACACCCGGATGGTATTCGTGAATGGGATCGGGTCGACAACGTGGTAGCGGTACACGCAGACCTTGCCCC
>Ga0315282_10001196_pt1 | contig 49914 bp, 38 predicted proteins | sample YL17G07_20_MG_FD_203693 | JGI IMG/M metagenome (GOLD analysis project Ga0315282, IMG submission 203693) | Sediment microbial communities from Yellowstone Lake, YNP, Wyoming, USA - YL17G07_20 | ecosystem: Environmental > Aquatic > Freshwater > Lake > Sediment | place: USA: Wyoming | collected...
CGGAGCGCCGCGATGCCGATGAACGCTGTCGCGCGCGCCCTGTCGGGCGCGATCACGCCGTCGTATCTCGGACCAGCCCCTTGTCGGCACCACCAAGCAGCGGATTGAGTACGACAGGCCAGTGCGAGGGCATCCAGGCGCGGTAACAGTTGGGCGGCTACGACCGCCAATATAGGCCGACCGCACCCATGGCGACGAGTCGGGAATCAGCAGAGCAGTGGAGAAGACAACACTACACAGTCTCTTCCGGAGGGCCAAGAAACGAGGATGGCCGAGGGGATTCTCGGATGTCTGCTGGAGCCGCCTGTGCCTTCGGCACGGCGACAACGAGTTGTTGGGGCTACAGATTGATAAACTCAGGAAGACCGCTCGAAGCTCAGTTCAGGTAGCCAAGCGCGCGAAGGCGGGACTTAGTCGTTTCGTCGAGTGAAACGGTCTCGTGGGCGCGGTAGACGGCGGTGGAGGCGGAGAGGTACTCGCGGCAGATGCCTTCCATGTAGCGGAAGCGCTCGGCGTTCCTTGCCTTGACGTCGACGGAGCCGAGGGGGTCGGAGGCGAGGTCGTAGAGCTCCATGGCGCCGGAAGCGAAGCCGCAGCGGGTAGGGTCGCTGATCTTCATGTTTTCGGGGCAGCCGCTGGGGGTGCGCAGGGCGCCCCAGGTGAAGACAAAACTATCGGCCACGGCGCCGACGGCAAAGGAAGTTTCCATCAGGACCGGCTGAGGTCTCTGACTGCCCCTGGCGGCTTTCAGGAGGTTGAAGCCTGCGAAGTCGACGGGCACGGGCAGCCTCGCAAGAGAGAGCATCGTGGGCGCGACGTCGAGGAGGCTCACGGGCGCGCCCACAACGGCGCGGGCAGAGCCGGGGACATAGAGGATAAGCGGCACGCGGGTCAGCTCCGGTCCAAGACCGTGGCCGTGGCAGCAATAGAAGCCCCTCTCGCCGAACGCTTCGCCGTGGTCGGCGCAGACGACTATCACGGTCTCATCGTAGATACCGAGCTTCTTCAGCGTCGCGATAAGGCGGCTGAACTGGGCGTCCCAGCCGGCGATCTCGCCGTCGAACTGCGATTTGTAGTAGCTCAGGTCCCTGTGATCACCAAGCCTCTGATATTCGGGGAGCCCCCCCTGACCGCTTTGATTCTCGAGGAGCGGAATCTCCTCGAGGGGACCTTCCTGGCCAACGAAAACGGTATCGTAGGGAGGCCGCGGCGTGTAGGGGCCGTGAGGGTCCTGGTAGTGAAGCCAGAGGAAGAACGACTTCGACCAGTTGGATTCGAGCCAGCCGGAGGCGGCGTTTGTGAGGCTCTCGCAGCGGCGCTCGGGGACGCCGCGGGTCGCTTCGAGCGAGTCGAAGTCATCGTCATATGTCGCGAAGCCGGGAGTAAGGCCGGCATCCTTGCGGAGGGTGTAGTTGCCGACGAATGCGGCGGTCTCGAAGCCCGCGCGGGCGAATGACTGGGCGAGCGCGGGCGTTGTGAGGGTTGGCATGGTCCAGCCGTTGGCAAGGAGGTGCTCGCCCATGCCCGGCATCTTCGAGGTGAGGAGCGCGGTAATTGAGGGCATGGTGAACGAGCAGGCGGAGAATGCCTTCGTGAAGCGGGTTGACTCGAATGCGAGGGCGTCGAGCGCGGGCGTGGTCGGCAGGGGACTGCCGAAACAGCCGACATGGGCAAAGCGAAGGGTATCGACGCTCACGAGGAGGAACTTCCTGAAGCGCACGCGAGGCACGAACGAATCGACGAGGGCCAGAGCGGGCAAAAGAAGGGAGCCCAGAAGCAAGTTTCGCCTGGTCGGACCGCTGGTGGCGGCCCCACCGAGTAGAGTACTCTGCAACGGCATACGAAGGCCCCGGACTCGCGTAACACCGGGGGAGTATTATGAGGAGGCGACGGGGGAGAGTCAACGGCGGCCAGGGGCCGCAAGGTGCGAAAGGTGGGAAAAGTGCGAAAGGTGCGAAAGGAAGAATCGACAACGGCGCACGAGCAGAAGAGATAGCAGCTACTTGTGACCCTGGAGGCTTTCGAGGGCGGAGCGGGCGGCGGAATTGGAGGGGTCGAGGGAGAGGACTTTGGAGAATTCGGCGGAGGCGGCGGCTGTATCGCCCCTGGCGGCGAGGGCGGTGGCGAGGTTGTAGTGGGCGTTGCCGAGGTTGGGATCGAGTTTGAGGGCAAGGTTACACTCGGCGACGGCTTCATCGAAGCGGTTGAGGCGCGTCAGGGCATAGCCGAGATCGGCATGGATGATAGGCTGATCGGGCTTTATGAGAAGCGATTCATGCAACTCCTTTGCGGCTTCGTCGAACCTGCCTTGCGCGGCAAGGATGATGCCGAGGTCGGCATGGGCTTGATAGAGGGTGGGCTGGAGCTCGATGGCCTTTTTGAGATGTGCATAGGCTCCGTTCATTTCACCGGACTCCATAAGCTCGTGGGCGAGGTTCGCGTGAGCGTCGGCATAGTTGGGGTCGATCTCGAGGGCGCGGTTGTAGTGCGCAATCGCATCGGCGCGCTGGCCTCTATCCGCGAGGATGGTGCCCATGACGTTGTGGGACTGGGCGTCGTCGGGATTGGTTTGGAGGGTTTTCTGACACTGGTCGAGGGCGTCGTCCTGTTTGGCAAGCTCGAGCTCTCGGGCGAGGTTGGTGTTGGCCTCGGCGAGGTCGCCCGCGAGAGCAAGGGCGCGGTTGAACTCGGCGGTTGCGGCATTACGGTTGCCGGCGGCGGAGAACACGAGGCCGAGGGTGTTGTGGGCGCGGGCGTCGTCGGGATCGATGGCGAGGGCCATGCGGGATTCGGCCTGGGCCTGGTCCCAGTTACCCATCGCGGCGTAAACGCGGGCGAGGTTGTCATGCGCGTCGGCGGAATCCGGCTGTATGGCAGCGGCCCTAAGGTAATGGGCCAGCGCTTCGTCGCGCCTGCCCTGCCGCTCGAGAATAGCGCCAATGTTATTGTGGGCGTCGGCGAAGTCGTCATTGGTGGCGAGGGCGGCCTCGAATTCCGCGAGGGCATCGGCCTCTTTGCCCTGACTGTCGTAGATGAGGCCCAGGCCGTTGTGGGCGCGGGCAAAGTAGGGGCGGATGGCGATAGCCTGGCGGTATTCGACGACGGCCTCATCGACGCGCCCCTGGCCCTTGAGGGTAATGGCGAGGAGGGCGTGCATGAGGGGGTTGGGAGCGGTGACGGCGATTGTTCGGCGGAAGAGGGTTTCGCTCGAGCTCCAGTATGCGGCCTGGCGGAAGGAAAGCGCGGCGAAGGCGACAAGAACGGCGCAGAGCGCGGCGGCGGCTATGCGCTTGGCGACGATGGAATCGCGACAGAGGTCGACAATGAGCCAGACAACGGCGAACGACAGACCTACGAGAGGGAAATAGGTGTAGCGGTCGGCCATGAACTGCGATCCCAACCGGATGAGGCCGATAACGGGCACGAGCATACCCACGAACCAGCACCAGCCGACGAGACAGTAGGGTCGCTTTCTCACAAGGGCAAACGCCGCGAAGGTCACCGCAGCGAGGAACGCAAGACAGATTAGAGCCGCGCCTGCGGGAGAGGGCTCGCCGGGATAGAGGAGGGCGAGGCCCGAGGGGAGCAGCGCTTTGCCGACGTAGGAAGCGTAGGCGACAGGCACATTCGCGATACGCTCGAAGAACGACATGGGCGCGAGGTCGGACAGCACGGTAGAGTGCCTCCGAGCGATGAGAGCAACAACGCCGGCCGCTACGGACATGGTGATGAGCGGAGCCTTCTCGATGATGAGAACTCTGAGCATCCTGGGAGACGGAGGCCAGGGGAGACGGTTGAGCGGCCAGACGTCGAGAAGCAGGAAGACGAAGGGGATCGTAACGAATATGGAGTGGGCCATGAGGGCGAGAGCGAAAGCGAGCAATATCGCCATGTAGCGGAGGACGGAGGGCTTGGCGGCGTAGCGGATGTAGAGGAGAAGCGTAAGGGAAGCCAAGACTCCGCCCAGTACGTCCTTTCGTTCGGAGATCCATGCAACTGATTCGACGTGCATGGGATGAAGGGCGAAGACAGCGGCAACGAAGGCGCTTCGCCAGGGGCGGTTGGTCATACGGACGAAGGCAAGGAAGATGAGAAGCGCCGCGGCGACGTGGTAGAGGACGTTTATCAGGTGGACGGCGCCGGGGTTGACGCCGAAGATCCGGCAATCGAGCATAAGGGAGAGCCAGGTGAGCGGATGCCAGTGGCCGGAGTTGAAGGTCGTGAACGCCCAGCCGATGTTTTCGAGGGTGAGCCCCTCTTTGACCACGTCGTTGTCGCGCACATAGGCGCCGTCACGGTACTCGATGAATCCATGCCGGTAGACCTGGGCATAGACGGCGACGGTTACGATGGCGAGGACGACACAAATCGCGGCGACGACGGCGCGCGAGGGCGGAGGCAGGTCAAGCTCGGGGGACTGCGGTAGAATTCGGAGACGAGAGGGAGCCGGGGAAACGACCGGAGCAGCTTTCCGGTCCGGAGCAACGCGGCGTATGGCGCGCGTCTTCATGTTGCTTTTCCAGCTACCCGCCGCAGCAGGCGAAGGTCCATGGGCCAAGCCTCATCGCGGGAAGAGTATACGGAAAATGGAAGAGCGACGCAATATGCTTCCGCAGGGTTTTGGCATTTCATATTGTGCGGGCGGCGAGCGGGTGTCTATAATTGCGTCATTGATTCGGGGCAGCTTTGGGAGAACAAGGAGAGCGCAATGAAAGGCGTAACAATCGCAATAATCGGCGCGGGCGGCCGCGGCCAGGGGTACGCGGAGTACGCGCAGAAGCATCCGTCGGAAGGCAAGGTCGTCGCGGTGGCGGATCCAGTGGCATTTCGGAGGGAAAAGCTGCGCAGGGAGCACAGGATCCCGGCCGAGAACGCGTTCGCGGACTGGAGGGGCCTGGCCGCGAGGAAGAAGCTTGCCGACGCGGTCATCATCGGCACGCAGGACCGGATGCACACGGAGCCGGCGATTGCGTTCGCGAAGCGCGGGTATCATATGATTCTGGAGAAGCCGATGGCGCCGACCGCCGAGGAGTGCCGCGAAATCGTGAAGGCGGTCAAGAAGGCTGGCGTCATCTTCGCGGTGGGACACGTAATGAGGTATACGGCGTACTACGAGGCATTGAAGAAGCTCATCGACAAGGGCGCGGTGGGCGAAGTGATGGCGGTTCAGCATATCGAGCCGGTGGGATTCTGGCACCAGGCGCATTCGTTTGTCAGGGGGCACTGGCGCAACTCCAAGCTTTCCAGCTTCATGCTCCTGGCGAAGTCGTGCCACGACATCGACATACTGCAGTTTCTCATAGGGAAGCGGTGCGTCGAGGTGTCGTCTTTCGGGGCGCTGTCGCACTTTCGCAAAGAGGCGCGGCCGAAGGGGGCGGGCAAGAGGTGCTTTACATGCAAGATCGAGCGCAAGTGCCCCTACAGCGCGAAGAAGATATATCTATCCGGAGCGCATCCGGATTGGGTGCGCTTCTCAGTGAGCGACGATCAGAGTCCGGCTGCGTTCAAGAAGGCCCTCGCGACGGGACCGTACGGGCGATGCGTATACGCGTGCGACAACGACGTGGTCGATCACCAGGTGGTGAACCTCCTGTACGAGGACGACGTGACGGCGTCATTTGTGATGACGGCGTTCAGCGCTCACGGCGGGCGCGAGACACGGATCATGGGGACGATGGGAGAAATCGTCGCGGGACACGGCACGATCACGCACAATGATTTCCGCACGGGTAAGTCCGTGACGTACGATCCGGCGGCCAAGGTAAAGGGCGGGCACGGCGGAGGCGACGAGGGGCTGATGAAGGGGTTCCTGAGCGCGGTCGCAAAGAACGACCCCAGCCTTATCGCAAGCGGGCCGGACGTATCCTTAGAGACGCATCTGACGGTTTTCGCGGCGGAGGAGGCGAGGCTCAAGGGGACGGTGGAGAGGATAGCTGATTACCTATAGTGTGAAGTGTGTGAAGGGTGAGAAGAGTGCGAAGGGACCCTCACCCTCTGCCCCTCTCCCAGAGGGAGAGGGGATGACATCGGCGCAAAGGGCAGCGCCGCAAGGTCGATCCGCCGGAGGCGGACCGCAGGCGAATCATACTGGGCGACTCGCCGAGTCGCCCCTACGCAATTAATCATCGGAGCAGTCGGGGGAGGATGAGGGCTGCGAGGCAGCCGATAAGCAGGGGCGCCGCGACCGCAAACGCCATTACGATGGCTTCTCGTTTGTAGTGGTTCATGTCATTCTACTGTACGCCGCGGGCGGCCATCTACCGCCGGGAATTCGCGCGGCGCTGACTGAATCAGATCTCATGGAAGGGGCACCTTGATGAATGGGCCGAAGATCGTTGTTATAGGGGCGGGGAGTTACACGTTCGGATTCACGATGATTCATGATGCGGTGGTGGATCACCGGCTCGACGGTGCCGAGATGCACCTTGTGGATACGGACAGGGAGCTGGCGGAGGCGTACGCGAAGATCGCCGCGCGGCTGGCGCGCGAGCACGGCGTGAAGATGGAGTTTCGCGCGACGGACGACAGGACGAAGGCACTCGACGGAGCGGACTTCGTGACGACTTCGATCGCGGTCGATCTCAAGCGGCGCGCGGCGACGGATTGGCGCATCGCGCTCAAGCACGGGATACTCCAGACCAACAGCGAGTGCGGTTCGATTGGCGGGCTCTCGTATACGATGCGGAGCGTGCCATTGGTGCTGGGCGTCTGCCGGGACATGGAGCGGCTGTGCCCGAAGGCGACGCTTCTCAACGTAACGAACCCCCTGACGCGCGTGGTGCTCGCGGCGAACAGGTATTCGTCCATCAAGACGGTTGGATTCTGCTACGTGGCGCTTGTCGGCTGGCGGATGGCCGCGAGGACGCTATTTGTCGAACCGCAGGATCTCGACGTGACGTTCGCGGGGATCAATCACTTCACATGGCTCATCGACGTTCGCGAGAAGAAGACTGGGCGCAACCTCTACCCCGACGTGCGCGCGGCGGCGGAGAAGGGATTCTACGCGCCGCTCATGCGCAAGTACCTGCGCGAGACCGGGTACCTTGCGGGATCCGGCGACGGGCACATGGGGGAGTTTTTGCCGTTCGACAGGGATCTGTGTGTGGGGGAACCGGAGTTCGGGCATGGGAGCTTCGCCGAGCGTGGCGAGCGGCGCGCGCTTATCCTGCGAGTCGCGGATGGCGAGGACCGCTGGCAGTACCTGCACCACGCGTGGGAGCGGCCGATGGATTACGTGGACGCGGTCGTTCACGACAAAAAGACGCGATTTGACTTCCTCAACGTGCCGAACAGGGGCACGATTGTGGGGCTTGCGGAGGACATGATCGTCGAGGTGCCGGCGGACGTTGACGCGGGCGGTGCCGTGCCGGCCAAGTTGCCCGACATGCCCAAGGCGGTTCTGAGGCTCTTGAAGCCGGCGGCCGAGACGTGCCATTGGGCGGTCGAAGCGGCGGTCCACGGGGATCTCAAGGCGGCGCACAAGGCGATTGACGCGGACCCCGCGATCGCGCATACGGAGAAGATCGCGGCGCGGAACGCGTTTGCCGAGATGCTGGAAGCGCACAGGGATATCCTCGACAACCGGCAAAAGTGAAGACAGCTTGAGAACTTAGTACGGTTCTCGATTGACAAAAGGGCAAGAGGGGCGTAAAGTAGCGTTAGATCTCTCCGCCAGCGGGTGGTAATTGCCTCTTTTCGAGCAGACCTCGCGCGTGCAGATGAAGCAACCGTCGTACAAATGTTGGATTTCGTGCACTTTGGTTCCCGAAATGCTGTCATAAGGTGAAGAAAGGCCAGGCTTCGGCACCGTTGCCGGAGCTCATGCCATGCAGGATGACGCGGCCATCGGGCCGCGGCAGGACGCGAGAAGGCCCCCGGTAAAGGGAAGGAGACGGAATGAACATCTATGTTGGAAATCTGGCGAAGGAAGTAAGTGATGAAGACCTGAAGCAGGCCTTCGAGGCGTTCGGGCAGGTGACGACGGCATCCGTGATAAAGGACAAATTCACCGGCGAGTCGAGGGGTTTCGGCTTCGTCGAGATGCCTGACAAGGTGCAGGCCGACGCCGCGTTAGCCGGTCTCAACGGACAGGACCTCAAGGGCTCCAGCCTCAAGGTCAGCGAGGCGAGGCCAAAGACCGAAGGCGCGCGCCCCGGCGGCGGCAGAGGAGGTTTCGGCGGCGGCAGACCGGGCGGCGGCAGGCCGGGCGGCGGCGGTGGCGGCGGCTATCGCGGCGGCAGGCAGGGCGGCGGACGCGGGTACTAAGGCCACGCGGAAAATGCGAGTATGCCAAGGGGCACGAGGAATCGTGCCCCTTGTTATTCATACAGCGCCGCGCGAAAATGGACACAGGGGTTTTCTGCAAGCTGCGAAATGTTATGAACAAATCGGGGCTTGCCGCGTAATAGTGACAGGGGCAGTCAGGCGCTGAGCCGGGGGCATTCGTTTCGGCACATTCGGCGCATTCACATGTCGCATAAGCGGGGGAGTCTGTGACGGGGATCAGAAGGAAGTCTGCCATAGCGGTGACGGCGCATGAGATAGTCTTTCTGGTCATTGCCGCCGCGGTGCTGTGGTTCTCGGTCAGGCAACCGGTGAGGGCGTATCACACGGCAGCGTCGCCGGCGCCCGGGGATATTTACGAGGAGTTTGCGTTCGACGGCGCGACAAGGTACCTAAAGACTCATGTTCCTCCCCAATACGACGGCAGGAGAGCGGTTCCGCTGGTTTTGTTCCTGCACGGGGCAGGCGGCGACCCCGAGGTCGCAAGCAACCCCTACTTCGGCTGGAGCGAGAAAGCAGACAGCGAGGGGTTTATAGTCGTATATCCGGGCGCGAAGTCCGACCGCTCTGATGACTTCGGCCGGTGGCACTACAACGTCATGTACGGCAAGGGGGTTAGAGGCAAGACCAAGGACACGGCCTTCCTGAGAACAATCATCGAGAGGATGGAAGGCAGGTATGCCATAGATTCGAAGCGCATCTTTCTCACGGGGTTCTCGCTGGGCGGCATGATGGCGCACAAAGCGGGGCTGGAATTATCCGACAAACTCGCGGCGATTGCCCCTGTCTCGGGTCTCGCGGGATTCGCAACTGCCGGGTCAACAGGCGATCCGCAGCCCTGCAAGCCGGAGCGTCCGATGTCAGTAATCATCGTGCACGGGCGTGCGGACACCACGGTCCCGTTTGACGGGGGGCCTCTCCGGTGGACGAAGGAAGGCGAACGGCTCGTGTCCGCGCGACTCTACGCGCCGTATGCGGCACGCTACTGGGCCGCGGCGAACGGATGCTCCGAGACGCCGAAGACCGAGAAGAGCGCAGGCGGCACTGTCGTCAGGGAGACATGGTCAGGCGGCGTCGACGGAACCGAGGTGTCGCTGTGCGTGGTGGCCAATTGCGGCCACGCGTGGCCCGGCGGCGTCGACCCGTACAGCAAGACGCAGCAGACGATGGAGATATCGGCGACGGATGTGATATGGGAGTTCTTCAAGGCGCACCCGCGCGACCCGCGGTCGCAGAGAGTAGAGCAGGAGACAGTAGAGCATCCAATGTGAGAATAGTCGGGCGGCGCGGCCGGGATTGGCATTGTAGAGCGCACTATGGAGCGCCGCCTCACCCCTTCCCCTCTCCCAGAGGGAGAGGGGATTGGATGCTGAAATCCAGCGGCGGTCGCTGAGCAACTCAGCAATTGTTACCACTCATACCTGACCGTGTAGGTCACAACCGTCTCGCCGTTAGCCGGCACCTGGACGGGGAACTCTATCGTCTGGGCGTCGAGCTTATTGTATTCCTGGCTGCTTGCCGTGGTTTTCCAGTTGGTCCAGCGGAAGAGATGCTCGCGGACATAGACGATGACAGCGGCGTCCTTATGGTTGCGGATGCTGATCTTGAACGACTCTTCCATCCAATTGGCGCCGGGGCCGCGGCGGAAGTCGGTACGCGTGCGATCGCCCGTTATGTCGAAGGCGACGCCCATGTTGAGCTCGACCTTCTCGTCCTTGGGCGTGTGGTCGATATTGTCCTCGCCGACGAACTCGAGGTCCTTGTTGTCGTACTTGAAGAGCCGCACGCGGCCGGCGGGGAGAGGCATGCCCATGTTGGACTTCTCGTCGTTGCGAAAGATGACAAATGTCTGGACTTTGCCTTTCTCGGCGACGGAGAACTGGTCCTCCATCATCGGCTGCTGCCACCAGGGGTGGAAGTCCCTCATGGGGTCGAAGAGGTATTTCTTCTCGACCGGAACGCCCGAAGCGGCGAGAAGCTCTATCTGCTTGATCTGGTTACTCTTGATTGTCGTCGCGCGAGGAAGCGTATACATGTGGTACTCGGCGAATGCCTTCTCCTCGAATTGGGGCGCGGCCGCCTCAGCTTTGTATCCCCCGCGCGCGAGCATCGTCGTCGGCCGGGGCTGTTCGGCGCGGTGGACCTCGCCTGCGATGAGTTTCAGTGCCGCCTCTTTATACGTCTTTCCGGAGTTATTTGTCAGCGTGACCCATCCGGAGAAGTCCATGTTCTTGTCGTCGGCATCAAGGATCGCCGAGTAGTCGGCCTTCCACGAGCACTGGGAGGCGTTGTAGGCGACTTGCACCTTCTGATCGCCGCCTTTGGCCGACTGGAGAAGCCACATGAGGGTCGGCTTGATGATGAGGCCTTCGGGGAGCTTATCCGCGGAGATGCTTTTCACGTTCTGCTGGCGGGCGACGATGGATAGCGGCTCCTCTTTCCCGCCGCCGACAACCACCTGCCCCGCGTCGAAGCTGAGAAGCGTCCCCTGGTAGGTCGTGCCGCTCTGGGTCACGACGCTAACCGGCTTGCCGAGATATTTCTCGAGGATCTTGTCCGCGCTCACGAGGTCGTATTCATAGTTCTGCTCGAGAATCGTCGTGCCCTCGGGGTCGGTGACGGACTTGAAGGTCACCGACGTGGGATCTATTGTTGAGGCAACGTCCTCGAAGCGGACTTCAGAAGCGCCGGCCGGGACTGATATCGCGCGCGTCTCTTTCACAATCGCGTTGCCGTCGTTGTAGACGGTGAGGGCGACCTCTTCGCCCTCGTCGGTCGTCACAATCGGCGGCCCCTTGGGCGCCGGCGTTTCGGCAGGGGCGGGGCTCCCCTGCCCTATCCTGGTGACCGTAGCCGACGGAGCGGAAGACTCCGTGGGCGCCTCGGCGGCCTTCGCCCAGGCGACAAGGACGAGACAGACGATTGCCAGCACTGCGGCTATTCTCAGATTCCTCATACGATCCTCCTTTGTAGTTCGCATAGCGGCGCTCCGCGACCGGGCCGCGGGACCTACCAGATGTATGTGACAGTATACGTGACGGTTTTCTCCTCGTCAGGCTGAAGCGTCACGGGAAAGTCGACTGTCTGCGCGTCGACCTTTGTGAAGTCCTGGCTCTTGGACATGATCGTCCAGTTCGTCCAGCGCAACATGTGCTCGCGGGCGTAGACCGTGACCGCCTCGGTCTTGTGATTGCGCAGCCTTATCTCAAAGCGTTCATCCATCCGGTGGCCTGTGGTGACAAAATTGGTCCGTTTGCGGTCGCCCGAGATGTCGAATGCGTTGCCCATGTTGAGCTCGACCTTCTCGTCTTTGGGTGTGTGGTCTATGTTGTCTTCGCCGACCAGTTCCAGGTCCGTGCCGTCATACTTGAAGAGTCGAACGCGGCCGGCGGGAAGCGGCATGCCCAGATGTGATTTCTCGTCGTTCTTGAAGGTGATGAATACCTGGACCTTGCCCTTCTCTTCGACGGAGAAATCCTCCTGCATGGGCCCCTCCCACCACGGGGTAAAGCCGCGCATCACGTCGAAAAGGTACTTCTTCTCCAGAACGGGCGCGCCCTTAGCGGAGAGGAGCTCGATCTGCTTGATCTGCTTGTCCTTGATCGTGGTGGGACGGGGAAGCGTGTAGAGGTGATATTCGGCGAAAGCCTTCTCCTCGAAGCCGTGCTCAGTGTCGGCGAGGCCGAACCTGGCCAGCCCTCCAGAGAAATCCGTGTCCCTTTGCTCCTGCCTGTGCACTTCGCCGGCGATGAGCTTCAGGCGGGCATCGCGGTAGGTCTTGCCTGTGTTATTGGTGAGCGTGACCCAGCCATTGAGGTCAAAGGCCGTGTCTTTGTCATCGAGCACCATTATGTAATCGGCCTTCCAGGAGCACTGCGACGCGTTGTAGGCGACCTCGACCTGTTGGCTGCCGCCGGCCGCGGACTGGAGGAGCCACATCAACGTCGGCTTTACGATAAGCCCCTCGGGAAGGCTGCCGCAGGTGACGCTTCTCACGTTATCAGGGCGTTCGACGATTGAGAGAGGGCCGTCCGCTGTCGAAATCACAAGCTGCCCTTCATCGAAGCTCAAGAGGCGGCCCTTGAGCGTCGAACCGTCTTTCGTAACGGCCTCTACGTCCTTGCCGAGGTACTTTTCAAGAAGCTTATCCGCGCCAACGAGATCGTATTCGTAGTTCTGCTCCAGGATTGTGGTGCCCTGCGGGTCGGTGAGCGAGCGGAACGTCACCGAGGTCGGGTCAATTGTGGAAGCGACGTCCTCAAAGCGGATCTCCCCGGTTCCCTTGGGCACGTCAATAGTGCGAACCTCTTTGACTATCGCGTTGCCGTCGTTGTAGACAGTAAGGGCGACGGAATCAGTTTCCTCGGCGAGCGCAGGAAACGCCAACGCGAAAAGCGTAACTATGAAGATCAGTGATAAGGCCGGAAGACGCATCAGACTCCCTTTGTCGTTCGAACGCCCCTGCGGAACCAGGCGCTGCGGGCGAGGCATGCCTCGCCCCTACGGTTTTCGAACAGAAGCGCTACTGCACCGCAAACACCTCAAACCCAGATGCTTTGAGCACCGCGGTCGTCACGCCGCAGCCGTCGACGATCTTGCCGCCCACGTGGACCTGCATGACGCCGCAGGAGGGGCTCTGCTCCTTTAGGACCGCAAACCGCGCGCCGACAAGCTTAGCCAGCGCCGCGGCCTGCTTCGCGCCGCGAAGGAAGTTCTCCGTTACCTCGCGGCCGGTCTCGCTCAGGACCTTGGCCCTGCCCTTCAGCACCGCCGACCCGTCACCGCCGACAAAAGAGGACTTCGGCCTCGGCGTGGGAAGACCCCCAAGCTGTTCCGGGCAGATGGGCACGACGCAATGGGTCTTGGCGTATTCGACGAGCCGCGTCTCGGTCTTGCAGCCGCCGTCATAGCGGGTCGAAAGGCCCAAGAGACACGCGCTCACAAGCACCGGCCCATTTCCCGCCTTCGCCAGGAACTCCTCGAGATCAGGCATAGTGTCACCCTCTTGGTACGATTGGTGGGCTGCCATGTTCCCGAAAAAAATCCCCGGTGCTCGCATTATACAACAGGTGCGCCCGCGGCGCATGGTGGGAAAAATGGGAAGGGTGGGAAAAGTGGAAAGAGTGCAAAGCGGAATTGGTTCTGCACGGTGGCGCGGCCCTCACCCTGCCCTCTCCCAGAGGGAGAGGGGATAAGACGGCTTTTTCGGGTGCGAAGGCGGTTGACCCGGATATACTGTGGCGAATGTGACGGGGGGCTCTGCAACTACATGGATAGCAGTGCGAGTCGGGCGATATGCCGGAGGATAGCATGAACGACGATCTGAGCAGGAGGGATTTTGCGAGGGGCGCGGCGATGGGAGGGGCTTTTTTCGCAGCGGGGGCCAATATCGAGTCCACCGGCGGCGGGGGTGCGGCTATGGAGACGACGATGCTTGACGTGCGGGCGTTCGGCGCGAAGGGCGACGGAAAGGCCGACGACACGGCAGCGATCCAGAAGGCTATCGATAACGCGGCCGAGATCAAGGGCGCGGTGTTTGTATCGCCGGGCACGTACCTGTGCTCGACGGTGAAGACCCGCCGCGCGGTTGCCATGGTCGGCATTCCCGCATGGGACTATCGCAGGGGCGGCGGCTCGGTCCTCAAGCTCGCCGATGAAAAGGCCGCGTGCCTTCTCGACCTCACAGACGGGCAAGGTGTCACGCTCGACGGGCTGTCCTTTGACGGCGGCAGGCTCGGCAAGGGCATTCACGGCATATTCATGAACAAGCCCGAAGAGAAACAGGAGGATGCGTTCCGTATAGAGCGCTGCCGGGTGTACCGCTTCACAGGCGACGGCGTCAGGCTTATGCATTCGTGGTGCTTCTCGATGCGCCAGTCGTCCATCGCGAGTAACGGAGGTGACGGGCTCTTCGTCGACGGATGGGATGCGTTCATCATGGACAACTGGCTCTCGGGCAACGGCGGGTGCGGCTTCGGCCGCGGGGAACTCTGCGCCGTCACGATGACCGCAAACCGCATCGAGTGGAACCGCGAAGGGGGCATACTCCTCCAAGGCGCCAATTCCTACAACATCACGGGCAACTACATCGACCGCAGCGGCAAGGCCGCCATCACGATTACGTCAAGCGAGAAGTGGGGCAACTCAAAGCAGATCACCGTTACGGGCAATTTCCTTAACCGCAGCGGCAAGGACGCGGACGGCGATTCGTTTGACTCGTCGCAACTCCTCCTCGACGGGGTCGAGGGCTTGACCTTCGTCGGGAATGTGCTCGTGGCCGGGACGGATGACCGCAGGCAGGGCAAGCTGACGCCCACTTATGCAATCGTCTACAAGAACTGCGCCAACACGGTGATAAAGGACAACGTGCTCCACAACGCGTCGACGAAGGAGCTCATACGCGACCTCGGCGGGCACGGCGACGGCGTGATTGTGAAGGACAACCCGGGCCAGTTGATGGCGCCGCCGGCGCCGAAGGTGGAGAGCACGTCTGCGTAGCGGTGCCGGGAGCAAAGGCCGGTTCGCAGGGGTCGTCATAGGCGACCGCGCCGATTGATCGGCGACGGGAACGGGCATCGTGTTCGTACACCCGATGGCCTCCGAACACAGGGCGTACAACCGTGCGCCCCTACGGTACAGGGTCGAGACAAGCATGGCCAAAGCGCACAAGATCCTCTTCGGCACATCCGGCTGGTCCTACGAGGACTGGAATGGGATCGTTTACCCGGAGCACAAGGGCAAGGGGTTCGACGAGCTCCGCTTCATTGCCGAGTATTTCGATATGGTCGAGCTCAACGTGACGTTCTATCGCCCCGCCTACCCTAACATGGCGCAGTCATGGGTGAGGCGGACTGCGGATAAGCCGGACTTCCTGTTCACGGCAAAGCTGCACCAGCGATTCACTCACCAGCGCGAGGCGCCATGGACGCCACCCGAGGCGACGGAGTTCAAGCGCGGAATCGCCGTCATCGCGGACGCGGGAAAGCTCGGCGGCGTCCTCATGCAGTTCCCATGGTCGTTCAAGAACGACGCCGAAAGCCGCAAATGGCTCGATAATGTGGTGAAGGAGTTCAACGAGTTCCCGCTCTTTCTGGAGGTGCGGCACAACTCCTGGTACAGTGAGGACGTGTTCAGCTACCTCGACGCCGTCGGCGTCGGTTTCGTGAACATCGACCAGCCTGTCTTCCACAACTCCCTGCCGCCGACGGAGCGCGTGACGGGCGGCAAGGGGTACGTGAGGCTCCACGGGAGGAATTTCGAGAGCTGGTTCAACAAGGATGCGGACCGCGATTCGCGCTACGATTATCTGTACGACGAGAGGGAACTCGCGGGTTGGGTGGAGAAGGTGCGCGACATCTCCAAGGACGCCGGGCAGGTATTCGTCGTCAACAATAACCACTACCGCGGCCAGGCCGCGACGAACTCGCTTGAACTAAAGAGTCTCCTTGAAGGGATCCCTGTCCGCGTGCCGCTCACGCTTATGGATGCTTACCCTGAGCTCAAGAAGTACGCGATACCGCAGGAGGCGCAGGGGAAGCTATTATCATAGGGGCGCCACACCCCTTCTCGCCCTGGCCGGAATGCCATCCGATTCGCTTTCAACATGAAGCCGGCGAATCCGCGGCCCTCACTATTTCCACTTGTCGTCCTGCGGATGGCGGTTGCTTGTCGCGTCGTCGACGTCTTTATTGGGCCTGGTGTCAGGTAATTTGTGATCCCCGCCGGCAGGTTCCGGAACGTGATACCATTCCTTTCGCACCGAATCGTATTGCATGGTTGAGGCGCTCGAATTGGCGGATTCCCACGTGTCGGTGTCCGGATCGTACCTCATCGCAACACCCGGCTGGGGATCGCCAACTGTGTCGGGAGGCCAACATGCACATCCTGCGAACGTGAGCAGAGCGATCCCGAGCAAGACGCATGTGCACAAGAGCAGTGATGATTTCATGGCTATACCCCCGGCCATTTGTGACAGACAAATATGATAGCCTGTGTTTTCGGGGATGCAAGACAGGAACGGCCTTGTGCTGTTCAGGTCAAACCGCGAAAAGACTCGGCTCCAGCGCTTCCACCTCAAATCCGCCCCGCTCACTATCGTCATCGAACGAGTGCTCCCGAAGCTCAATATGAAACTTCGACTCTCGCGGCAGGAGGTAGTCGAGCCACGCGGTGGTTATCGTAAGAGCGCCGTACTGGTTTTCAACCTTGCCCTTGATGAGGAAGGGGCCGGCGCAGCGAAGGAGCCGGCCGTAGCGCTTGTAAGCGTCGGGAAAAAGCGTCGTTTCGAAGATGTCCGTCTCGTCCTCCATCGTCGCGAACTCCATCATCTCGCCGTTTTTGGTCGGCGCGCGGCGGCGGACGACAAGGAAGCCGGAAAGCGTCACGAGCCGTCCGCGAAAGTGCGGAATCGTCCGCGCAGTAACCGCGCCCCTCTCGGCCGCAATCTGTCTGAACTCCCCCATCGGGTGCGCGGTCGGCGTCATCTCCATGGTCTCATCCTCGCGCGAGAGGATGTCGAGGATCGGATACTCCCCGAGGCGCACATCGAGCGCCTTTTCGAGCGCGGCCATACCGCCGTTGGAGAAGGCGTCGAGCGCGAAGAGGTCTTCCGCGCGCGTGCGCCCGAGGGATTGGAACGCGCCCGCGAGAACAAGAGAATTACTCTCCGACACGGCCGCGTCGATGCGCGAAAGGAAATCGGCGAGACTTGTAAAGCGCTTCTCCTTCCGCTTCGTGAGGATCTTATCCACCGTTCGGCGTGAGAGGTTTTTCACCGCGGAGAATCCGACCCAGATCGAGTTTTCGCCCGAGAGGAAGTCGAGCTCGCTTTCGTTTATATCGAGGCCGCGGATCTCGACGCCCAGCCGCCGCGCTTCTTCAAGGTACACGCGCGGATGGTAGAAGCCGGCGAGGTTATTTATCCGCGACGCGAGAAACTGCGCCGGGTAGTGCGCCTTGAGCCACATGGTCGCGTAGGAGATCTCGGCATATGTCGTCGCGTGCGCCTTGCAGTAGGAATATGCGGCGAAGTTCTGGACCATCTCCCACACGCCGAGAGCCGCGCGCTCGTCGACGCCGTCTTGCGCAGCGCCGGAGAGAAAGCGCTCCTTGATTTTCGCCATGGCCTCGCCGCTACGCCCCTTGGATATTGCCTTTCGCAGCTCGTCGCCCACCGCGAGATCAAACCCCGCGACTGCCTTGGCGACCTTGAGGATATCCTCCTGATAGAGCATCACTCCGTAAGTCTCCGAGAGCGCTTTCCTCATCGACTCATGGAGATAGAGCGGCTTTTCGAGGCCGCGGCGGCGCTTCACGTAGTGCTCCTTCATGCCGCTTGCGGCCGGGCCCGGGCGAATGAGCGAGAGTCCGATGAGGAGGTCGTTCTTATCCGTAGCACGCATCATCTGGAGGAGGTTTCGCATCGCGGGCGACTCGATCTGGAAACCGCCGATAGTGCGCCCGCGCCGTACCAGAGCCTTCACTTTCGCGTCGCCGTCCGGCAGGCGATAGGGGTCGAGGTCCACGCCGTAGACGCGTCTGGCGTCATCGGCGGCTTCCTTGACGACGGTGAGCGCGCGCTGGCCAAGAAGGTCCATCTTCACGAGCCCCAGGTCCTCGACCGGGTGCATGTCGTACTGGCTGATGACGATGCCTTTTGTCGCCATCTGGAGCGGTAGGTACTTCGTAAGAGGCTCGTCGCCGATAACGAGGCCCGCAAGATGAACGCCGAGATGCCGCGGGTAGCCGTCTATCCGCCCCGCGATCTCGACAATCGATTTGTACGGCTCGCGGTCGATCGGGAAATCCGCGGCCTCCGGGGCGGTCTTGACCGCTTCGGCGATGTCGCTTGCCCCGTAGTGCGGCAGGCTCTTCGAGAGGTCGTCAATCTCCTCCATGGGCAGGCCGTACACCCGCGCGACGTCGCGAAACGCGCTTCGCGCCTGGTAGGTTATGTAGGTCGAGATCATCGCGACGCGCGTGTGGCCGTACTTCTTGTAGACGTAGTCGATCACTTCGTCGCGCCGCCGCCAGCAGATGTCGAGGTCGATGTCGGGGCAGTCCGTGCGCGAGAGGTTGAGGAACCGCTCGAAGTAGAGGTCGAAGCGTATCGGATCGACTATCGTGATCCCGAGGCAGTACGCGACGAGGCTGTCCGCCGCCGACCCGCGCCCCGCGATGGGTATCCCCTTGGCGCGCGCAAACCGCACGATGTCCTCCACGATGAGAAAGTACTCCGGGAAGTTGAGTTTCTCGATCACGTCGAGCTCGTGCGCGAGGCGCTTGACGACTTCGGGTGTGATCGGGTGGTATCGCTGCCGCGCGCCCTCGAATGCCATCTTCGATAGATAAGAAAACGGGCTCTCCCCTTCCGGCACGCCGGTGTGCGGGAAGTGATACTTCCCGAATGTGAAATCGAACTCGCACTCATCGGCGATTGTGCGCGTGTTGGCGAGCGCTTCCGGCACAAGCCTGTAAAACGCTTCCATCTCCGCGGGGTTTCTGAGGTAAGCCGACTCCGGCGCGACCGCCCACGCGCCAAGATTGTCCACAAGCGCATTCTCGCGGATCGCTGAGAGGACTCTGTGCGTACCGTGGCGCTCGCTCGATACGAAATGCACGTCGCCGCCGGCGACAAGGGGCAGTTTCAGGTCGCGCGCAACCGTGAATATCTCGCGAAGCGTCTTCTTCGCGAACGTCGCGGGGAGTTCCGCGTAGAGGCGGCAGACCTTTCCCGCGGCGTCCCTGAGAAACGTCATATCCGCCGATATGACCGTGAGGCCATCGCCGTACTTTTGCGCCGCTTCCACAAGATCGAATGTGCTATCGAGCTGCCGGGCGGTAATGATGCGGCAGAGGTTCGAGTAGCCGGCTTCATTTCTCGCGATGAATACCGCGCGGCCGGCAGCGGGATTAGTGGACCCGTTCGTGCTCTTCACACCCGTCACGATCTCGGCGCCGATGAGGGGCTTGAGCCCGGCGGCTTTGGCGGCCTTATAAAACGGGACCGCGCCGTAGAGCGCGTTCGTGTCGGTGAGCGCCATCGCCGGCAGTCCAATCGCGGATGCGGCCGCTACGTACTCGGCGATTGTAGACGCGCCCTCCAGAAGGCTCCAGTTACTGTGTAAGTGAAGGGGTACGAAGGATGAGGCCGTTTTCATCGCGACGGTGTTCCTTTATGAGTTCCACGGCCCTGCCCGTGAACAGGGCCGAAAAGCCGAAACGCTCGCGCACGCGGTCGATGCTGAGATAGAGGCGCTCCCTCCTCCTGAACCGCGCTTCCTCGAAGAGGTTCGTCTGGTGCGCCATCTCGGGCGCGAGGTTCGAGAGCGCGACGCCAATGAGCCTCACGCGCATGCGCCTTGTGAAGAGCCGGTCGAGTATGTCGAACGCGAGCTCTCTAAAGTCCGGATCGTGCCACGAGGGTTCTTTAAGCGACTTCGACATGTGATACGTCGAGAAGTCGCCGTAGCGCAGTTTCACCGTAACCGTCTTTGCGCGCATGCCGATGCGGCGGAGTTTATTGGCCGCGCGCTCCGCAAGATACGAAAGCATCGCCTCCAGAACGCGTCTGTCCGCGACGTCTGCTTCGAACGTCGTCTCGCGTGAGATCGACTTGGGATATAGCGCCTCCTCGACCGTGCCGGAGTCGATGCCCGACGCGCGCTCGAATAGCGCTTCGCCGGCCGGCCCGAACGCCGCCGATAGCGCCTGTGGCGTCATCCTCTGCAGGTCGCCGATGAGGTGGAGGTTGTAGCGATGTAGCCGCTCGAGCGTGCGCGGCCCCACGCCGGGAAGCTCCTTCAGGTCGAGCGGTCGCAGAAACTCCGCCTCGCGCCCCGGCCACACGTATGCTATCCCGTTGGGCTTGGCATAGTCGGACGCGACCTTCGCGATGAGTTTCGAGCTCGATGCCCCGATGGAGACGTTAAGTCCGACCTCGCGCTTCACGCGCTCCTTGATCCGTTCGGCGGTCTCGAACGGGCTGCGATACATCCGCCGGCAGCCGGTGAGGTCGAGATACGCCTCGTCCAGCGACGCCATCTCGATATCCGGCGTGAACGCAAGAAATACATCGCGCATCGCGCCCGACATGCGCGCATATTCGTGGAAGTTGCCCTTGAGAAAAACAGCTTGCGGGCAAAGGCGCTTCGCCTCTGCCAGCGGCATCGCCGAGCGCACGCCGAACGCGCGCGCCTCGTAACTGGCCGATGCGACCACCGATCTCTCGTTCGGGTCGCCGCCGACGATGACGGGCTTGCCCGCAAGCTCCGGGTTCAATAGTTGCTCCGCCGACGCGAAAAACGCGTCAACGTCGATGTGCAGTATCCACCGCGCCTCCACCGTATCCGCTAACATGCCCCTGCCCCTTCCGATGGTGTTTGTCCAAGGTGACGTGCCCCTCTATTGCCCCTTCTTTTCCATGCCCTTCGCCGCCCGCACAAACGAGGTTCCCCGCCACATCCCCTCTCCCTCCGGGAGAGGGTAGGGTGAGGGCACGCCGCAGATAGCGCCCCTGAACCGACTCTCTGCCCCGCCGCAGGACTGCGCCACTGCCACATGCTCTACTGCTCCACTGCTCTCCTCCTCTACTCTCCGCGGCCACAGGCCGCCGGGTGAGGGCCGTGACGCCTTGCGCCCTCGCAGCACCTGTCGTTTTAGTTCCACAACGGCGCTCGTTCCAACCATCGTAGGGGCTCTCTCGGTAAATCGCCCACCGAGTAGGACAGGCATTCCTGCCTGTCCACCTTACGGCGCGCTTCTTGCGCCGATTAATCTCTTGCTCTACATTCTATAGCCCTGTAACCGCCGCCTCTCGCAGGGGGGAGGGGCGCACCCCTGCGGGTGCGCCCCTTCGCCTGTCTCGGGCGGGCAGGGGTGTCGGGCTGCCCGCCCCTGTGGGGGCATTGCAGTTGCATTTCATGTAGGGTGGGCTTTAGCCCATGCGGTCTAAGCGACCCGCGGCCTTCACAAAACTTGTCTAATCACAGAGCTGCGAAAACACCGTAGCGCTTTATGCCGCCATGCTCTCTACTCGGATAGGTTCTTGAGCTCGATCATCATCAGCCGCTCGCGCAGCTCGTGCGGCGGGCGGTCTGAGGCCAGGGCTTCCATAACCTGCGCCATCACTTCCGGCGGCGAATCGCCGTTTGCCCAGTTGGGAAGCCCGTCCCCTTCGTTCGGGCCATTCACGACGCGGAATCCAAGCCTGGCATAAGTCGTCCACGGCAGATGTCCCGCCCATGCCGCGAATTCAAAGAGATCCGCCGGCGCGCCGACGGCCATCACCGCGGCGTAACCATGTTCTCGTGCCCACTGGATGGACGCCTCGCACATGGCCGTGCCGATGCCGCGGCCGAAGTAGCGGGGATCGGGATCGCCGCTTAGCGCTTCGCCTCCGCCGGAACTGCGAATCTCTTTGATGACGCTCTTTATCGTGTCGAGATCGATGTGGCACGCGCCCATGCTTTGAAGCGTTTTGAAGATCCTCTCCGGTGACCAGTCTTTTCTTGGCCCGAGGTCGCGTATGAGGTTGCGGCTCTCCCGCCTGACAGTCTCCAGCGTCCTGCCCACGTGGCAGCATGCGTGAAACCATCCGGGGCCGGCGACACAGAGGCCCTTCATGCCCGGCCCCCAGTCCTCCCACTCGGTCCATACTTTCCTGCCCGACCACCAGCTGTTCGGCCAGTTTGGGTTGATCCCGTCGGGAAGCATCACGCGATAGCAGTGCAGCTGGCCGACGCACTTATCCCCCTCCCATGCCGCCATGCCGATAGTGCCCTGGTCGGCAAAGATGCGCTCGATGACCCGGCGCTCCGGCCAGCAGCGCAGCACCACACGATCCAAGTCCCCCCGTTCGATAGGCCGCACCGTGATGGGCGTCCCATCAGAAAGCGTCGGCGTCATCCCAAGTCCCCCTTCTCCTTATCCGGGTATGAAAACCTACTTGTATTTCCTGACCACTCCGACGACCACGCCCTGCACCTTCACGTCATTCACGTAAATCGGTTTCATCGACGGATTGGCCGGCTGCAGGCGTATGCGCCCCTTCTCGCGGTAAAACTTCTTCAATGTCGCTTCGGAGCCGTTGACGAGGGCGACGACGGTCTCGCCGTTTTGCGCCGTCTCGCGCCGCTCGACAATGACGTAATCGCCGTCGCGAATCTGCTCGTCGATCATCGAATCGCCCTTCACGCGCAGGACGAAGCACTCCTTGTCGGACGCGAGCATTTCTGAAATATCTATCGCGTCGCCGAGCGCAACCGCTTCGATCGGCCGGCCCGCCGCGATGTAGCCCATGAACGGCACCGTGGTGTCCGCGTCGCCGAGGAGCTTCAGCGAGCGCGATTCGTACCGCCGCCAGTCGACCGCGCCGCGCTCCTTGAGCCGCAGAAGATGCTCGTAAACGGTTTTCTTATTCAGGTCGAGCGATTCCGCGATCTCGTCCATCGTCGGCGACACGCCCCTCTCGCGCCGATAGTCCCGCACGAAATCCAGCACCGCCTTCTGCTTGGGAGTGATTTCCATCCGTCCCCTCTCATACTTAAAGCACGTCTTCGTTCTATGTGTCACCGGTCTGCCTATGTTCTCGTAGGGGCGACTCGGTGAGTCGCCCACCGGTAGAACAGGCATTCTTGCCTGTTCACCTTACCTGCGCGCATGGCCGCGCAGAAATCCCCTCTCCCTCTGGGAGAGGGCAGGGTGAGGGTCGTGCCGCCTTGCGCTCACGATCCTTCTGCACCTTTCCCACTTTTCCCACCCTTCCCACCTTTCGCACCACTATGATTCAGGCGCGTACGAAAAATGCCCATGTATGATCCGCCACTCGTACCCCTTCTTGAGAAACACCAAGGTCACTCTGCTCTGCACCGCCTTCTCGCCCTCGTACTCATCGCGCATCGAGACTGAGTACGCGACGCCCGGCGCGAGCATGTAAACCTCCGTCTCGTAGAACCGCTGCTTCTGCCCTCGCTTGCCACTCTCCCTTTGCTTGGCGATCCAGGCGCACATGTCCGCAAGCGCGTCCCTGCCGTACGGCTTCGCGATCATATTCTCAACGCCGCTGAATCGCGAATCGTCGCTCCAGAAGAGATGCTCAAACGCCTCCGCATCCGACTCCCCAAACCGCCCTGACGTACCTGTCCAGGACCTCCAATATCTCCTGCCTGTCCTTGTTCTCATTCATCCCTTCCCCACCCTTCCCGCATCAGCGTCCCGACTCGTCTGCTTCGCGCCGCAGGCGCGCTCCCTTCACACTCTTCAAACTCTTCTCACCCTTCTCACGCGCGGCGGTGTGCCGCGCTTCTTCTATCGGCATTTATACCCAACAAACACCCAACATTTCAAGAAGATTCCGAGAAAATCTTCAGGGGTTTTTGAAAGCCACAAGGGATTGTATGTAGCAGTTTCCCGGCACTAATACTTGTGTCCGGAAATTCGCCCGATATCGGCTTGAATCCGCCCCTCCCCCGCGTTACCATTGCCCTCACTGCCTTGGCGGTGCTTTCGAGCACAGGTTGATGTTTCGTCAACCGGGTCGCGTTGTACAGACCTCCAGAGCTGGGATTCAAGGCTGACCGGCCAAGTCCGGGCAGCCTTGGCAGGGCAGCGCGGGCGGACTTGCTCCGCCCGCAACTTGACAGTCACAACCGCAAAGGTTGATGCATGGGAATCGTCGATTTCCTGTCGGAGCTTTTCGGCGGCAAGGGCAAGGGGCGCACCATTGACGAGCTCGCGCGCCGCCTCAAGTATAAGCCCGAGAACCTCCGCGCCGTGAAGCCCTCCTACCACGAGTTCGAGATCCCCAAGCGCTCCGGCGGCAAGCGCAAGATCTGCGCGCCGGACAAGGAGCTGAAGGCGCTCCAGCGTGTGATCCTCAAGCGCCTCATCGGCCACCTGAAGGCCCATCCTGCCGCGACCGGGTTCGAACGCGGCCGGTCGATTGTGGGCAACGCAAGCGCGCACATGGGCAAAGCCGTCGTCCTCAGGATGGACATCAAAGACTTCTTCCCCTCCACGCCCGCCAAGCGCGTGCGCGACTACTTCCGCGCCATCGGGTGGAACCGCGAAGCGACCGATGTGCTTGTGCGCCTCCTGACCTGGAAGGGCGGCCTGCCGCAGGGCGCGCCCACCTCTCCGCGCCTCTCGAACCTCGTCAATCACCGCCTCGACGCGCGCCTCGACGCTCTCGCGAAGTCGCGCGGCGCCGTGTACACGCGCTACGCGGACGACATCACTTTCTCATTCGACCAGGACGACTCCCAGCGCATCACAAAGGTGAAGCATCTCGCTGGAATGATCATCCGCGATGAGGGTTACAGCATACATACGCGCAAGAAAGTGAGCATCCGCCGAAAGCACCAGTGCCAGCTCGTCACCGGCCTCGTCGTGAACTCCCGCGTCAACCTCCCCCGCTACACCCGCCGTCGCCTCCGCGCCGTCGAACACCACGCCGCCACAAACCGCCCCTCCACCCTCACGCCCGCACAACTCGCCGGCTGGCGCAGTTTCGCCTCGATGGTCGATAAGCAAAGAGGCACGGTCCTTGAAAACAGGGAGGTTATGAAGTCCCCTCGCCCGTTGGGAGAGGGGCAGGGGTGAGGGTCGTGGCAGGTGACGGAACCGATCCCGCTAATAGGCACCGAGGCGGAAAGCACTTCCCGAAAACGATCCTTCGATTCGCGCGCCAATTCCGTGGCCGGCAGACCGACGCCGAGGGCAGGCTATGGTATCTTCTCAGGGATAGACGTCTCGACGCCTTCAAGTTCCGTCGACAGCATCCGGTAGACAGGTTCATCCTCGATTTCTACTGCAGTGAGTGCAAACTCGCTATCGAAGTCGATGGCGGTGGCCACAACGCGAGCAGGCAGTCACTCGATGACAAGGAGCGGGACCGGCTGCTTGCCCAGCACGGCATACAGGTGCTGCGATTCTGGAATAACGAAGTCCTTTCGAATACCGAGGGGGTATTGGAAGCTATATGGGAAGCTCTCAAGTCCCCTGAGCAGCGGCCCTCACCCTGACCCTCTCCCAGAGGGAGAGGGGACTACTATCAGCGTCCTTGCCCAGTATCCGCACAACTCTCCGGCTGGCGCAGTTTCGCCTCAATGGTCAATAAACAGCGAACCGCCCCAACGTCCTGAGCCCAAAACAACGCGGGCGGAGCAATCTCTGCCCGCCCATCATGCTTTCACAATCTGCGCAATCTGCACTGCTAAGTCGCGAATGCTTTGTTTTTCAGCAAGCTTTTTGCTCCTTGGCAGGAGCAGGTTATTGCGCCGCCGCAGGTTACGTCGCAAGTCGGGTCTCCCGCAATCTGCGTAATCGGCGTAATCTGCGGATGATCATCCTTTCTTTGTTTCTCGTTTGGTTGCGGCCTCCGGCCGCGCTGCGTAATCTGAGGATATTTCTTGGTTCTGATTTTCGCCTCTCCTTCAGTCTTCAGCCTTCAGTCTTCAGCCTAACTCTCCAACACTTCCCTCATCCCATATATCCCCGGCCCCTGCGCAATGAGCCACCTCGCCGCCCTCAGCGCCCCTCGCGCGAACGCAACGCGCGTGTGCGCCTGATGCTTGAGCTCCAGCCGCTCGCCGAGGCACGAGAAGAGGATCGTGTGATCGCCGACGATGTCGCCGGCGCGCACGGAGTGAATCGCGATCTGGTTTTGCGGGCGCGCTCCCGTCTCGCCCTCGCGCCCGTAGATGAAATCCTTCGAGGACAACCCGCGCGCCTCGGCCACCCGCCGCGCCGCTTCGAGCGCCGTCCCGCTCGGCGCGTCCTTCTTGAACCGGTGGTGCGCCTCGATGATCTCGATGTCGAAGTCCTCTCCAAGCGCCTTCGCCGTCTTCGCCGCTATGTCGAATAGGACGTTCGCCCCCACACTCATGTTGGGCGCCATGAGTATCGGTATGTGCAGCGCCGCTTCCTTTACAACCTGCTTCTCCTCCGGCGTAAGCCCCGTCGTGCCGATCACGATCGGCGTATTGAACTCCACCATCGCCTGCGCCAACGCCGCCGACGCCGCGTGCGCCGAGAAATCAATCACGACGTCCGCGCCGCCGGTGTACGCGTCCTTGAGAACGACCTTCGCGGGCGCTTCCGGCACGAGCGTGCTCAACTTCTTCCCCACGCCCTGCGTCCCCTTGGCCTCCGTCGCCGACGCAAGCACCATATCCTTCGACTCGGCGATGAGCCCAATGAGCATCCTACCCATCTTCCCCAGCGCCCCGTTTATCCCCACCTTTATCATCTCACCCCTCCTCAATCTGGCTTGCTCATCATTTGTAGGGGCGGGGCTCCGTACCCGCCCTCGTCGGACTTCCGACGACGCTTCCGCAACCACAAATGCTTCTCACATCATCGTAGGGGCGCACGGCTGTGCGCCCTCGGTCCACCCCAGGGCGGACCGCTCCTTACGGCGCTGTCTCTTGCGCCGATGCCTTTGGTTTTGATTCTGCTCCAGTCTCCGGTCTACAGTCTCGATTTAGTCTTGCCTTTGCTCAAGCCCCAAGCCTCAAGCCCTGTTGTCTCACGCCCTCGGCTTCTGCAGCGCCCCTACTATCGCCCCGATCTCCGCATCCACCTCCACCGGCAGATTCTGATACTTGGGCTTTCTCTTCTGGAAGAGCCCCAACGCCTTCACGAGCGCCTCTCCCTGCAGGCTGTTGTACTTCACCGGCACCTCGGGGTCCTTGAGCACGTTGCCCGTGAGAATCGCTACGACGCGGTCGCTCGGCGCTATGATGCCCTCCTTCACGAGAAGCGCGCATCCAGCGACGCTCGCCGCGCTCGCCGGCTCGCAGCCGGGGCCGCTCCTGCCGACAAGGGCCTTCGCGTCAATGATGTCCTCGTCGCTCACCTCGCGCACGATGCCGCCCGTAACGTCGAGCGCGCGCAGGCACTTCTTCAGGTTCACCGGCCTGTTGATCTCGATGGCCGTCGCGAGCGTGTGCGCGCGAATGCCTTTCTCGTCGAGGTACCCGTAATACTTCCCAACCTTCGCGTCGTCCACCCGGCCGCCGCTCCACGAAACCTTCTCCTCGTTCGTGAGCGCCGTAAGCGTCCGCGCGCCCGTCGAGTTGATTACCGCGATTCGAGGTGCGCGCTTGATGAGCCCGAGCTCGAGTAACTCCGCGAACGCCTTCCCGAACGCAGACGAGTTCCCGAGGTTGCCGCCCGGCACGATTACCCAATCCGGCACTTCCCACGACAGCGCCTCGAGCACCCGGTACATGATCGTCTTCTGCCCCTCGAGGCGGAAGGGGTTCACGGAGTTGACGACATAAAGCCCGAGTTCCTTCGCCGCTTCCTGCACGAGCCTCATCGCGTCGTCGAAGTCGCCTCGTATCTGAAGCGTCCTGCCGCCGCTGTCGAGGGCCTGAGCGAGCTTCCCGTAAGCGATCTTCCCCGAGCCGATGAATATGATCGCCTCCATCCCCAGAACCGCCGCATAAAGCGCCATCGACGCCGAGGTGTTCCCCGTCGACGCGCACGCCACACGCCGCGCCCCTACCATCCGCGCGTGCGTGAACGCCGCCGACATCCCGTTGTCCTTGAAGCTCCCCGACGGGTTGAGTCCCTCATACTCCAGGTGCAATTGACCGCCGGTGAGCCCCACCTCGCGCGCGAGCGTCGCATTGTGGAAGAGTATCGTCTGCCCCTCCCCCACCGTGACGAGCCGATCCTCCGGCGCAAACGGCAGGAGATCCCTGAACCGCCACACGCCCGAGTAGTTGATATCCCCCGGCCGCCTCGTCCACCTCTTGTCGAACTCGGTGAGCTTCTTCGGAATGGGCAGGGCGTCCCAGTCGTACGCGACGTCCAGTAGGTTCCCGCACTTCGGACACGCCGTCAGCGTCTGCGCAATCTCGAACGTCGCGCAGCAATCCGGATTTATGCACCTCTGAAACGCCGCATCCGCCTTCGCCTTTTTCGCCACGTCATTTCCCTCTGGAATTACTGACCCCTGTGCTGCCAATGCAGCACGCCGTGTGGCACTGGTGGCTTGCCCACCAGTGATAACAGTCCTGACCCGCCGCCGGCGGATCACCTTTCGCTTCTCTGGTTACGCAACGACCAATGTGTAACTTTGGTGCTTCCAAAGCCGCCACTATGATATGTATTCCGCGTGGAAGTGGAATACCGTTCTATGGCAGGAACCTGTGACTTGCTCTGGGGTCTGGCGGGACGGATCCGCCGTAGGCGGACCATTATACGGAACCGCCGTCTGCGCCGGTTCAGTCCCCTCTACCTCTGGGAGAGATCGTTTGATGCTGCCTTCTCTACTGATCAACTCCTCTACTGCTCTACTCTCTGCGGCCCTTGGCCGCCGAGTGAGGGCCGTGACGCCTTGCGCCTTCGCTCTCCACAGGAACCCTCGGTTCAGGTACGTTCGCACGCTGCCTTGCTCTACTGCCCAACTGCTCTCCTGTTCCATGCCGAGTGAGGGCCGTGCTACCTTGCGTTGTCGCCCTTGTATTGGTGGCTTGATCTTCGCACTTTCATATCGTAGGGGCGCTGCTCGCTGCGCCCGCCTGCCTCGATCCGCCATCGGCGGATCACCTTACCTGCGCGCACGGCGCGCAGGAGTCCCCTCGCCCTCTGGGAGAGGGCAGGGTGAGGGAGCGCTCCAAGACCCGTTCTCCATCTCCACTCCGGCCCCGCCGCCGGACAGACTCACGCGTACATTTGGTTTGATGGGGCGGATCCGCCGTAGGCGGACCACCTTACGGCGCGGCCTTGTGCGCCGGTGCAGTCACGGTGGTTTCTTCAGCCTTTCTCTATCGGTGTTCATCGGTGGGCATCCCCGATCTTCCTCATCACCTGCTCCACTGGTCTCCTGCTCGCCTGCTCCAGCGCCGCAGGCGCGTGAAACCCCTTGTTTTCCAGCATATCTCGCACGTCGCTTTCACAAAACATCGGTATGAATAGACTCTGTAGAAAAATCCACTATTTTCAAAAACTTTGCCCTCGCCGTAACCTCTATCTCCCACGCCATTTCCGTCAACCGCCCTGCTTCACGCCTCCCTCGAATCCCCGAGAATCCGCCAAAACCATGAATAACCCCTCCTACCTATAGAGGGCTGCATTTCGCCTGTGAACTACCCTTACTGGTTCGGCAGCATGGCTGCGGCATTTGTAGCCCCTAACGACAAAATCCGCGATTTGCGAACTTTTTGAAAATCGCCTAAGCCGCGTCTGCGCCATGACTTGCGGCGATGCGCCGCTCGCGCGATTTCGGATTGTTACCCGAAAACCGCCTCGTTCATTTGTATCCATCCTAAATACAGAGGGACTATGTCTCGCTTCTCTGTTCAAGGTCTTGGTTGTTTGAGGTTCTGACTTTGCTCAAGCCCCAAGCCCGGAGCGAAGCGATAGGTTTTCCTTCGGACTTTAGACTTCGGACTAGTTCTCTATCGGTGTGCATCGGTGTGAATCGGTGGCCTAATCTCCCTTTCGCACCTTTCGCACTTTTCGCACCTTTCGCACAGGAGGTTACAATGATTAGGTCCCGCAACTACAGCGTCCTACTCCCCATTTCCTTCGCCGAATTCTGGCGCATGACCCAGCACATCCACTTCGCCGACAACGGCTGCTGGATCTGGACCGGCACTCGCTACGATTCCGGCTACGGCATCGTCTATCTTCGCAAGGACCAGTGGGCCATCCATCGTCTCTTCTTCGAGATGTTCCGCGGCCACATCCCCGAGGGTTACGTTGTGCACCACCGCTGCAAGTGCCCCTCGTGCTGCAACCCCTTCCACCTCGACGCCTGCACCCAGGGCGACAACGTCCGCGCCGCCGACACGCCCGCCGGCGAGACTCACTACAAGGCCGCCCTCACCCACTGCATTCACGGCCACCCCCTGTCAGGCGACAATCTCTATGTCTTCTACGTCAACGGCCGCCCCCGCCGCGTCTGCCGCGCCTGTGCCCGCCGCCGCACCGCCACCCACCGCCGTCGTTGTAGGGGCGGACGTCCCTGTCCGCCCTCGCCGGAATCCGCAAACGCCTCCGCTCCTCGTGAGCCACCCGCCTCCGGCAGTTAGCCTTGTATCGAAAGGCGTGGAAAGGTGATGCTTGTCTTGGGATTCCTGGTTCTCCCTTTCGCACCTTTCATACTTTTCGCACTTTTCGCACCTGCGGCCGCAGGCCGCGCGCCGCGTGCTCTTTGACAATTTGCAGCCTCACATATTGCGACCCTTGGCGTCACCGTATGCCCGGGGACAGGCCATACCCTGTCCACGTACCGGCCTGTCCCCGGCCTCTCATGCCTCGAGCCTGTGGCCCTTACTGCAACATCGGTGTGCATCGGTGTGAATCGGTGGCTAATCAGCCTTCTTCTCTTTGCACCTTTCCCGCTCTTCCCACTCAGCGGTTCACCTTCGCACGTTCTCACTTTCCCACGTTCCCACTCGCGGTCCTTGGCCGCCGCACAGGAAGAAAACCCCCACGTCTTGCCCCCCCTCACCGGCCACAAGAAGATGCCTCGCACCCTCCCCGACTACTACACCCCCGGCGAGAAGACCGAAGCCGTCTCCTACGTATCCGACAACCTCTCCGCCTGGCGCTCCTCCCCCGGCTCGCTGAAGTGGCTGGCCTCCAAGACCGCGTAGGACGGCTCTGCCGCCAATGTGCGCCCCGCGCAATGTCTTCACCGCCAGCCGCCCAGGACATTTTCGTTGCGTTCCGGCAATAGGTCGATACCATCCTTGGCAATCCGCCATGGTAGCGTATAGCCGTAGCGCTTGGCGGAGCCGACCGGTGGGCCGTTCGTCCGAAGGAATCTTCGCCGGCAATCGTTCAGGCTTCTCTATCCGGCCTTGATCGTTGGAGATCTGACGATGTTCCCCATTCCAATTCCATCCCCAAAGGAGATATGGGAGCACATCAGGAGTTTCACTAACTGGCTGAAGGAAACGCAGTATGCGCACATCGCAAAACTCCAGATTTGCGCTCGCACAAATCCACTGCTTTATCAGTACCTGGACTGGTTGTATGGTCCGCGCCTGCGGCTCTTGAAGTATGACGGAACCCCGTTTCCGGTTGCTCTGTTTCCGGCCCCGCCCGAGCAACGGCATGATATAGAGTCCGTGTTGGACGGCCTCGATACGGAAATCGACGACGCCATTGACAACACGCTGGACCAGGCCGGACAGAGCTACCTGAAGAAGCTCAAGGAAACAGGACACAATCTATGGGATGACCCTACCTATCGGATGCTCAGATTCGACTTGCATCCCCACATGAAACTGACATGCGCCCTTGGCGGTTACTACAATATGCTTAAGAGCTGCGATATCCTGGAGTTTGAGCTTCTTACTGAGTTTGGCAGGCAGCAACCTTCTGCAGAAGGGTTCGCCGATTTCACCCGAACGCTTCGCTTGCGAAACCACGTACATGGTCAAGGCGATCCGTTCTCTCAGGCGGCAGGCAGAAGCGCGGCGATCGCGATATCGGCCGCGATAGTTTTCGCCAAAGACCGCTCTTACAAAGCCCTGCTCAGGGAGCGGTCAAAGAGCGTTACCGTCCATAGCGGTCTCCTTCATGTAGTCCCGTCGTTTATGTTTCAGCCGGTGGCTCGCAACTACCGCGAGGAGTTCTCTGTAAGGCACAATGTTTACAGGGAATACCTCGAGGAGGTGCTTGGGCTGTCCGAACTCACCCAGCCGGAAGACTATGTCAGGCACGATTACTTTTATGACGACCCCAACCTCCGGTACCTTCTGGATCTGGAAAAGCAGGGAGCCGCGTCTTTCCACCTGACGGGGGTCTGCATGAATCTCCTCAACACCCGGCCGGAAATATGCGTGCTGATCCTGATCAGAGATCCCGACTGGATAGACAATCAGGGACGCGGAAGAAAAGTGAAGAACCTGCAATTGACCCCGCTGAAGACAAATTGGGAGTTCAAACACAGCGACGAACTACCCGGGACCGAGCTTAAGGGGATGGCGTTTCTGGACCTTACTCACGAGCTGGTGATACCGCCAGAGCTGTTCAAACCCGAGCATTTCGTGCCTCCCGGAGCGGCGGCGCTGAAGCTCGCCGTCGATGTGGCGCGAGAGGAACTCGCCCATCCAAGTGCGCCGCCAACGCGCAGCAGCAAGCGTCGTCGCAGAGGTCATCGCACATAGGTGCTGCGTTCGACCGCCAGCGCCTCCGCGCAGACAACCCCGACATCCAACTCGTCACCTACGACGACCTCGTCACCTTCGCCAACCGCCGCCGAATCTTCATCCGGCAATAGCTTCAATGGCTCTTACAAGGTTTGCTTTTCGCTTCTCTCTGCGTCCTCTGCGCGCTCTGTGGTCGGACCAGTTGGCTCTTCCCGCAATCCGGCATCTATTGTCCGAGCGCGTCGCTCCCAAGGACTGCGGATTGAGAGCTTCTTTTCTATCGGTGTGTATCGGTGTGAATCGGTGGCTGTAACATGCTTTCTCGCCGCCCGAAGGTCTTCTTGGTGCTCTTGGTGTCCTTGGTGGCTCGGCGGTGAAGTGCCTTTGTCTCTTCAGGTCGTCCTCTGCGGACCCCGCGGACTCGGCGTGAGGAAAGTTTGGTGGTTCCTTCAGTCTACAGCCTTCGGCTTGCCGTCCGGAGCTTTAGCAAAAGATGGTCTTCAGCCTGGTTCATCATCTGCGTAATCTGCGCAATCTGCGGATGATCGGTTCTTCTGTCTTTCCCTCGGACTTCGGACTTCAGACTTCGGACTGGTCTCGCGGCCCCCGGCCGCTACTTCCGATACCTCTCGCTCTGCTTCCTCAAGAACTCCCTCTCCTTCTCCGTCAGGCTCGTTGTCCCCTCCTTGAATATCTTATCGAGTAGCCTATCCACCTCCTCCCGATACTTCTCCTCGTCGCTGATATGCGTGATCTTCTGGCTCAAGGACGACCGCCGCAGGCGATTCTTGATCTTATAGTAGAACCGCGAAGCGCTCCACGAGAACCCCTGATGCCACCGCATGAATAGATACCCCGCGCCAAGGCCCGCAAGGTGCGCCATATACGCCACGTTCTCCCCCCCGCCTCTCGCCGCCGACGACAGTCCCATTATCTGGAAGAAGATCAACACCCACGGAAAGTACCGCATCCGTATCGGCAGTATGAAGAAGAGGAGTATCACCGCGTCCGGATAGAGCACTGCCACCGCGGCCGTGACCCCCATGATCGCCCCGCTCGCGCCGATCGTCGGCACGTCGCCGTATGCCGGCGACACGACCGCAACGAGCGCCTGCGCTACTGCGCCCGCGATACCGCAGAGAAGATAGAGCCACAGGAACCGCCTCGTCCCGAGCCCCTGCTCCACCGCGCCGCCGATCATCCAGAAGAAGAAGAGATTCAGGAAAATGTGCCAGAAGCTCGCGTGGAGAAACATGTAGGTGACGAACTGCCACAGCCAGAGGTGCCCCACGGCCAGCGACGGCACGAACCCGAGGACGTGCGTCATTATCCATTCCGCGCGGCTGCCGGGTCCGCCGATGATGACCTGCACGAGAAACACCACAATGCAGATCCCTAATATCCACCGGACCGCCGGCGTCATCGGAGAGCCAAACCCTCCCCCGCCGCTCGGAGCATAGTATCTGTCCGCCCTATCGTCATCGTACCTGTAATACGGTCGCATTCTCTACCTTCGTACGTTCTGTCAATGTAGGGGCGCCGCTCACCGCGCCCAAGTGTGGCACTGGCGGCTTGCCCACCAGTGATAAAGGTCCCGATCCGCCATGGGCGGAGCACCTTACGGCGCCGCCTTCCGCGCCGATGCCTTTGTGGCTTGGCTTCGGACTTCAGACTTCGGACTGGTTTCCTTCGGCCTTCAGCCTTCAGTCTTCAGCCTTCTTCTCGATAAATTCCCTCGCCAGAAACAGCGCCGCAATCGTCTTCGCGTCCCTTATCCTGCCGTTCGCCGCGTATTCGAGCGCCTGGTCCAGCGGCATCTCCACGGTCTCCAGCTCTTCATCCTCTTCAAGATGCCTCTCCCCGCGCGAGATATGCCTCGCGAGATAGACGTGCATGAGCTCCGTCATTACGCCGGGGCTGGAGTAGAACTCGCCCAGCTTGGTCCACTGCTCTGCCTTAAGTCCTGTCTCCTCAAGGAGTTCCCGCGCTGCCGCCTCGCCCGGGTCCTCCCCCGGATCGAGTGTCCCCGCCACCGCCTCCAGGAGGGTCTTATCTATGGCAAACCGGTAGTGCTCCTCCAGTACCACGCTCGAATCATCGAGTAGCGGCAATATGACAACCGCCCCCGGATGGTCGACAACCTCCCGTTTGGCCACCTTGCCGCTCCTGGTCTTCACGTCGGCAACGTAGAAACTGACCTTGCGGCCTTTGAAAATGAGTTCTTTTTTCATCTTCGGCATCCTTTCCGACAGAGGATACAGCCGCACGATGCCAATTCAATCAAAAAGGACACCCTCACCGGTGCCGGCGTTGCCACAAGACCGCCCGGCAGCGCCATGCGAAAAGGTGCGGCGGTTGTGTCCCCCTTACCTCTGGGAGAGTTCTCTTGGCGTTGTGTTCTCAACTGCTCTACTGATCTACTGTTCTACTCTCTGCGGCCCTTGGCCGCCGGGTGAGGGCCGTGCCACCTTGCGCCTTCGTTCGCGATGAGCGCCCCTGATCCTGCGGTCGGGCCGTTGCATAGCTCCACTGCTCACCTGTTCACCTGCTCCCCGCTCTCGCGCGCAGCCGCGCGGGTGCCGTCGGCGCAGGTGGGTCACTGAAGGCGTCCGAAATCCCCATGTTTCGCGCGGAAACGGCCTTTTCGCCCCTCCCGGGCCTTACAATTCTGCTTGACGAATCGGTTCGCCAACCTATACTTCAATGGCAACGGCGACCGTACCTAAAGTGTTGCCAAGGAAAGGGAAAGTGACGATAAGCAACGACAAAAAGAGCGGCTTCACCCTCACGGAATTGCTCGTTGTCCTGTCGATCATGGCGCTCATCGCCGCCCTCATCGTCGTCGCCGCCAAAGGCGCCCGCAAGAAAGCCGACTACGAAGCCGCCAAAGCCGGCGTCCAGTTCATCTGTTCCCAGATCGACGCCTACAAGAATAAGCGCGGCGAATTGCCTCCGAATCTTAATCCACTTCGAACGCCGCCGGACAACACAGCTGAGGACGATGTAACGACGGAGAAGGAGATCTACTACAGCCTGAGCCAGTGGGGGTTCACCGTGCCCCCCGAGAGGCAAATCGACCCCTGGGGCCATCCCTATGTGGTTGTGCTGCAAAGGGATTATGGCAAGACCTTCAATGTGACCGCTCCCTTTGACAGAACTGACAGCGCGACAACGCCTTATGATCACTATCCTTATGGCCCAGACTATGCCCCGTCCAGTTTCTTCAGCGATCCTACGGGACTTTACCGCGATCCTGCGGAACGCGACCACCTCCACAAATACCTGAGCGATAAGGTCAGTGCGTTGTCCGATGTCTACAAACTAACTCCTTTGACGGTTCAGCAATCAACTGACGCAACTCATTGGGGAAAAGCGATACATGAAACCGACGATCGCACCAAGTTCCACAACGACCAGAACGACGGCTATCAGGTATTCAGCGCTGGTCCCGACGGGAAGGCGTACTGCGATGACAATGCCACCGAACCCAATAGGGATGCCTACTTGGATCTGAACAAAGATAACGTGTCAAACTGGACAGATTGACGGTTTTGTGAACTAAAACCATATCCTTGGGCGGTTTAGTAGTCTAAGGAGTATTATTCTTGCGATAATCCGGCAGCAAGCGCCTCGCGGTGCAGAGTTGGCTGGACACCGCTTGGCGACGCGGTTCGCTTCGAAAGGAGATTAGCATGGCAAGCACGGGTGGCTCCCACCGGCGCAGCGGCTTCACCCTCGTGGAGCTTCTCGCGGTCATGGCCATAATTTCGATATTGGCGGCGCTGCTGCTGCCGGCTATCGCCAGGAGCCGGTATCAGGCCCGTGTCGTGCAGTGCAAGAACAACTTGAGGCAGATCGGGATAGCGATTCAGATGTACAGCAATGCGTTCGACGGCTGGATGCCGGTGGACGGCAACTCGGAGGACCAGGAGACCACGCTGGACCGCATCGGGACCAATGTGATATGGAACGGGGCGTATCCATACGATGTTACAGACGAGAGCGGCGGCGGCACGAAGCTGGCGTGGGGCCACTACAGGGGCCTGGGGCTTCTGACGATACTCAACAACCAGTTCATCGGCGATCCGGCGGTCCTTTTCTGCCCGGACGACAACAAGACGAACGTCGGCAAGTCGATGGACTTACTGAAGAATCATCGCCACCCCGACGCAGCGCCGAGCAATCCCGACGATTTCATTGCGCGGTGCTCCTACGTCTACAGGCAGTTGGGCGCGCGGTCACTCGACGATCAGGACAAGGGGAAGCTTGGCTCGCTGGGCAATAACGTCGGCATAGACCTCGACGACGACATAAGCACAACCGCGGACGACAAGCCGGTGAAGGCCATCGCCTGCGATCGCAATTTCATCGGCATGTACGACAACACCTCGTACGACTACACAAACAACTACACAAGCGGCGAGGTGAAGCTCAACCACGGCGGCACGTCGGCCAACGTGCTTTACGAGGACGGCCACGTGGACACAATCACGAACACCTTCCCGAACACGATGCAGGACCTGCGGCTGCACATGGAAGTCCAGCCGCCGAAACCGGAGTACAACCTCGGCTCATCCGACGGCGGCTACATGAAGGAAATGTGGCGCATCTGGGTGCTCTTAGACGAGAGGACGCAATAAGCCTGTAGCGGGAAAGACGCCTTGAAGAAGGCGGCAGAAAGCGCATAATCATACCGGGGACGCGATCGACCGCGTCCCTTTGTTATTGCGGCCAGGGGCCGCGGGCTTGTGGCTTGGGGCTTGTGGCTTGGGCAAAACCATTACCCATGTCTTGAACCTGCGCGAGGCAGCGACACGGATCGGGAGGCGAATGACTACGACACACAAGTCGCGCGCGAAGGGCGCGTTCACGCTTGTTGAGCTTCTGACGGTGCTCGCGATCATCAGCATACTGGCGGCGCTTCTGTTGCCGGCGGTGGCGAGGTCGCGGTCGCATGCGCGGCTCATCGCGTGCAAGAACAATCTGCGCCAGGTAGGGGTGGCGATAAGCATGTACAGCAATTTCTTCGGCGGGTGGATGCCGGTGGACGGCTTCTCGGACGACGGCGACGCGGGGAAGGTCGGCACAAGCATCATGTGGAACTCGATTCCCGATGAAGACGGGCGCGTCGCGGGGTACACGGGGCTCGGGCTTCTCATGATCATGAAACAACAATTCATTGGCAACCCGGAGGTCCTCTACTGCCCCGACGACCGCGGCGTCGACATGAACGAGCAGGCATACAACCTCAAGAAGATGCCGCCGAAGGAGATCATTCACGGCTCGTACATCTACAGGCAGCTCGACGCGCGCGAGGACGATAGCGACGGGATGGGCAAGCTCGGATCGCTCGGGAATAATCCTGCCGGAAAGCCCGTGCGTGCGATAGCCGCGGACAGGAACTACCTGTGCTACAGAAGCAAACTGCTGCCGTTCACTGATCCCACGAACAGGCTCACACACAAGGGTACGTCACTTAATATCCTCTTCGAGGATGGCAGCGTGAAGACAGTTGTCAACGCCTCGCCCGGCGGCCCCTCGGACCTCAGGCTCGACATGCGAAGTGCAACGCCGCCGACGGGGACGGACGGGACGGTGGAGGAGGAGATGGACCGCGTGTGGATACTCTACGACAGGGAGTAGTCGCCGGTCTGTAGTTGCTGACTGCACGGTTCCCCGTTATGTGGGAAAGGTGGAAAAATGGGGAAGGTGCAAAACCACAAAGACATGGTTGGCCACCGATGAGAAGGCAGGCGGCGCATGCGGCGCGGGAGTGAAGAGCGACACGTCCGGATGAAGCAGAATGTCCTCTTTCTTATGCGGGACTGCGTGGATCGCGAAAGCTTGCTGATATGGCAGGAGGGCGAATGACTGACGATCAATTCGAACGGCTGCTGTACGAGGAAGAGAGCCCCACGCTCGACTTCAAACGGGACCAGTATCCCTTCGCCAAAGCAAGCGACGGTGAGAAGTCCGAGTTGCTCAAGGACATTCTTGGGATGGCGAACGCTTGGCGCCGCTCTGAGGCATACATCCTCATTGGAGTCGTGGACGTGCGCGGTGACCGATCAATCGTCCACGGCATCGCGGCCGCCGACCACCTCGCCGACCACTCGCTGCAGCAATTCGTCAACAACCTGACCAACCGGCCCATGCGGTTCGGTTACGAGGCCTTCGCGTTCGAGGGCAAACAGGTCGGCATCATCCGTGTAGAGCAGCAGCAGCGGCCATTCTACCTGAAGCGGGACTACGGCACGCTGAAGAAGAACGAGGTCTATGTTCGCCGCGGCAGTTCCACCGACCCGACCACGCCTGCAACACCCGACGAGATCGCTGGGATGGGACACGGTGCCGAAGTGGTACTCGCAGACCTTAATGGGCTGGACCTGGAACTCGGCTACAACAGGAAGCTTGCCGCCCACCTCGACGAGGTGTTCAGCAGGTACATCCAGGAGCACGGCCTAGGCACGAATGTTTCGAAGCCCAACCCAGTGCCCCCGCAGCGCTTTCGGCTCCATGCCATCCAGGCTTACCTCCAGCGGCCATTTCTGGCCGACGCGCTGCCGGCCAAGGAGGTTGAGCGCTACTGGGAAATGAGTTCCTACTGCAATGCTATGATGGACAAGGTAGTCGGCCTAACCACGGTGAATGTGGTCGATGAGGTCGTTGCCACGGTGATGCGATTCATCCCCGAGATGAACGCTCTCGGCAACGCTCTGGCCGCCAAAATGGCGTCACTGAAGGCTTAGTTGGACGGAGTGCCGCCGAACCATCCGGTGCAGGATGCCGGAACCATATGTTCGCTTTTGGAGAGTCCCCGGTCCCGACGCGGCCCCGGCTGCTGAGCGGGGTCGTTAGCCTCTTCCTCTGAATCCCGCTCCGTCATCTTACACGAGGCGCGGCACATGACACCGGAGCCGATTGGGAGCGATTATGCCGCTGCCGACGTGCCCCTGTCCAGCGACTAACCAGAACGCTCCGTAGTAACGGGACGGTAAGCGGGAAAGCAGATACTGATGTGCGAAAAGTGGGAAGGTGGGGAAGGTGCAAAACCGCAAAGACATAGTTTGCCACAGATGAGCACCAATGCACGCCGGTGACAAGGCGGGGGCGGCGCGTGCGGCGCGGGAGTGAAGATCGACACGTCCGGAAGAAGCGAGTGTTCTCAACAGAGCAAGAATGCTCCCTTTTCTGCCGCTGACCACCATAGTATGTGTCCCAAGACGCGCACGGAAAAGGGTTGAGTCGCTCAAATGTGCCGGATAACATCATGTGCCATGGGACGCCGCCCGGACTTCGTTGACGGTCACCCAATAATGCGAGCAAGAACACGAGCGCTGTACAGCAGACTTTCCTGCGATTCAGGAGCCATGATATGAACGCGGCAAGACGACACACATCCCCTATGCTCAATGACTCGGCCGCAGTATGGCTCTTCCTGAAGCAGCAGGCAGGGCTCAATATAAAGACTTATGATGCGGACCTGGAGCGCGAACTCCGCTCTCGTCTCTCCCTACCGCCGGACGGCCTCCTGGAAACCCACTTGCGTTCCAAGGACATTGACGTCGAACGGTTTCTGGCCGTGTTCTTTCAGGCGGTTCAGCCCTATGCAGAGATGATGTCTGACTTACTTGCCATGTTTGAAAAGGCCGGGATACGAGAGACCAATCAGAATGCGGCAATCCGCTTCAACTTCAGTAAAAGCATGCCGGAACTCAGCTTCGAATTATCGCACTTTCGTCAATGGCGTGAGAAGTGGTTCGAAATCGCCGGCCGTTTCATGGTCAACCAATGGACCTTGGACACACTCTGGCAGTTGCATAGGGCGCTTTGGGTCAGAGACAAAGAGGTCGCGGATCCGACGGCGCGCCTGTGGGTGCTCGACTATTTCGAAGGCGGAATATGGCCGCCCTTCGACTTGGCCCCTCCACAGAGCGGCTATCATCCGCTTGATGAGATCCTGCGGCGTGTATGGCGGCTGTGGAGGACCGTTGTCACGGAGAGCGAGAAATACGGGCCGCTTCGGCGCGAAGCGCGAGAACATATGGGTGCACAACACCGAGAGCCTGAGCGCGGCGACGACGAAGGCACTGTTAAGGAACCATGGCCGCCGGAACTACTTGCGAAACTCGATGTGGAAGACTGGGCGGGCTCCGTAGCCGCATCGGCATATCGTAGAGTTGAGATGCTGACCGATCTGTCTACTGATGAAAGGACTGTGGCCGCGCGACAACTGGCGGAGGCGATAGAGGCCGTCTTCGATTCGGTGCCCAAGTCTCAGATGACGGGCAGAGCCCTGGTTCAAGCCATAGAGGAGTTCCTTCAGATCCCGATCTGGATACACCGCCACGAGCTCTACTCGGTATGGGTCGGGAGTTGTCTGCTGAACGCGCTGGATGACATGGGAGTGCAGATTCATCACGTCAAAGGGAGTCTTCTGCTGTCCTTCAAGGGGACGCACCTCGCGACGCTTACGGAACTTGAGCCCGTCTTGTATCTGTGGGCGGAACTCCGCAGTCCACTGGGTAACCCGGTAGGCAAAAAGCGCAAGCGACACATACAGCCGGATTACTCGCTCGTCGGCAGCCCGATCACAGCCGCGGAAACGTCAGTCCTTGAGGTCGAGTGCAAGCATTACCGCGTCCCCAACGCCGGGGAATTCCGCGCAGCGCTCACCGACTATGCCAACGGCCGACCGAAGGCACACGTTGTCCTGGTCAACTACGGCCCGGCGGGTCAATCGATACTGGACGGAGTCGATCCGTCGGTCAGGGACCGCACCCACATCATCGGGGAAATGCGTCCCGGGTCGACCGCGGCGAGGGCGACATTCGACGAGATAGTCAAGGAGCGGGTATCCAAGCTACGCAGGAGGACAGCCCCTCCTGTCGGTGTAGCGGCTCCGGCCACTCTCTCCGGTGAAGCGGAAGTCACCCTATCCTGGAAAGACTTCCCTCGTGATCTCGATCTCCACCTGTGCGTTTCTTCGAGCGGCCGGAGTTCCGAGGTGTGCTATTCCAATCTCGGGGACGAAGCGCAGGAACCCTGCGCACGTCTCAGCGGCGATGTGCGGTCCGGTAACGGACCGGAAACGCTGTACATCGCCAAGTGGATTGACAAAGCGCAGTACCACATAGCCGTACACAGGTACACGGACGACGGCGCCCTGTCGACCTCAGGCGCCTCGGTCACATTCGCTCATGGATCGCTCTGCTGGACGTTCGACTGCCCGCGAGAGGGTGACGGCGACTGGTGGGACGTTCTTGTCGTAGACAAGAACACCGGCAGCGTCCAAGTCATAAACAAGATTGTCCAGAGCCGCCCCTGGTAGAGCGGGAGTTCCGGAAACTCCCGCCAGCGAGTTTCCCGGTAGAAACGTGTGGTGCCCTTGTGTGCTCGTACGCCGGGTATATCAGTGGGCCGTCACCTAACCCACATGTCTTTGTTGAGAGGGCACATCGCGTAGGTCGAGAGTCTGCCCGGTTGTGGCCGGAGAATTGAGGACGGGCGCTACCGATGCGCCTGTGGTGTGTTTTGAACGTCCAGCTCCGAGCCAATCCCCATTTTCCTTATCTCCTGCTGCGCCGTCTTCAACATGGCGGTTACGTGTTGCCTGGACCTCAGGATTCAAGGGAACAATTCGCCGGGCGCGCCGTAGTACTGTTGACGGATGACAACGAAAGGGGGACGGCATGAGCGGATCGACACATGCGGAAACGTCTCGCCGTAGGAAGTGGCTCATCCGGCTTGTCGCAGCGGCCATATTCCTCGCTCCCATGCTCATAGTCCCCCGGCTGTGGTGCGCGCGAGGGGCGCGCGCGTGGTATGATGGCGATGCGGTTACACAGGAGCGCCTCGCGCGCGGGGTGGCTCGCTGGGTTGAGACCGGCATCGGCAAAGGCGACTTCAACACCGGTAGCTCGCAGTTCGACGGGGAGTGGCTATTCGGCACGTACCAGATGGCGGGCCTGGGCCTCGCCCAGGTCGTGCGGCAGCACCCGGAGACGGCCGCGATGTACCTGCCTGTTATTGAAAAGTGCATCGAACGCATGACGAGCGCCCAGGTGGCGAAGTTCGACACCGACGCCTGGGGCGCGTCCGCGCTCGATACCCTCGACAGGCCCAACGGCCACGCGGCATACCTGGGCTATTTGAACCTGACACTTAGCGCCTACCGTGAAATCGCCCCGCGGCCGAAGTTCACCGACCTCAGCGACCGCATAACCGCCGCGCTCGCTCGCAGGATCGCGGCCAGTCCCACCGGCATAGTCGAGACGTACCCCTCCCAGTCCTTCCCGATCGATAACATGTCCGGCATCGCGTCCATCGCCGTCTACGACAGGGCCACCGGCGCAGACCACAGTGCGGCTCTGCGCGCGTGGGTGGATAACTGCCGCAGGAGGTACGTGGATCACGCCTCGGGGCTGCTCGTCCAGTGCATACAGAGCGACACGGGCAGACGCTTGGACAAGCCCCGCGCCAGCGGCGCCGCCCTTGGCGCGTACTTCATGTCGTTCGCGGACATGACCTTCTCCAGTGAGCTCTACGACGCCCTTGCGAAGTCCTGCGGGAGCGGCTTCGCCGGCTTCGGCCTGGTGAAAGAATACCCGCCTAACGTCAAGGCCGGCCAGGGCGACATCGACTCCGGGCCCGTGGTCCTCGGGATCAGCTTCTCCGGCACGGGCTTTGCCATAGCGGGCGCGCGCGTCCACGGCGATTACGACTTCTTCAGGGCCCTCTACCGGACGTCCTACCTCGTGGGCGCCCCGCTCACCAGGGGCAACACCCAGACCTACGTCTGCGGCGGCCCGCTCGGGAACGCCATCATGCTCGCCATGCTTACGGCGGGAGGGAGCCTGTGAACACCAGGAAGCTCATCAGGATCCTCTGCGAGTTCGCAGTTCTTCTCGCGCTCAACTTGGCCGGCCTCTACGCCATGGAACACTGGCGTGTCATGGAATCCATCCTCTCTCCGAACCCCTCCTCCCTCCACTGGCAGATCGCGATCGCGGTGATGTTCATGCTGGTCCGTTTCGCGCTCATCGCTATCGCGCCGGGATGGCTGCTGGCGAGGGTGTTCCTGCTTGCGCTGCGCGACCGGCGCGGGGCTTGAGGCTTCATCCTTCGCCAAGGCTTCGGACGACAAGTGGGGCTTTTGTCTTGAGCAACTGCACAAAGCACAAAGAATGTTTGGCCACCGATTCACACCGTTGGACACCGATGAGAAGGCGGGGACGACGCGCGCGGTGTTGAAATGAAGAGCAACACGTCCCTAAAAAGTAGAATGTCCCCTTTTCTGTTCCCAATCTGAGACGGATTTCGCTCAATGGGAGACGCCGGCGAGCTTCCTGAGCAACCATATCTGGTCTTGCTTGAAGTCCTCTTCACTCAGGCCACCGTATATCGGCGGAACGAAATACGTGGTTCCGTTCGCGTATACGGCAAGCCTGCTGTCGGGGATGGAGCCGAGGGACCAGCCGGTATAGGTTTCAGATCCTTCGGGGGCATATACGTCCGTCGTGACGCCGCAGCAGACGTGGATCACTTTCGCGCCGGCGACGCCTGAGGCCGACAAGAGGTTGGCGGCGCTCCTGTCAATGTAATCGTACAACTCGCGCGGCTGCATCCGACCGGTTCCGGCTTCACCGAAGGTCAGGAGGAAGAGCCCCATGTCCGATGGCTTGAGCGTTCGCTGCGAGCTATCAGCACGGGTGAGCGTAAGCGGACCCGAAACCAGTCGTCTCGGGGCGTGGCCTCCGTCAGGAATCGATACTCTCGCCGCATCGGTGCGGATCACGCGGCCGGTCTGTCGTGAGAGTGTTACTGTGAGTTTCTCGAACACAGTCGCGCCGCTAAAAGGTACGTCGCTGTAGTCCCAGTCGCACTCAGCTTCCCTGCCGGACCAGACGCCTCTCACGAACGGGCAACCAATGACATTGCGCACGTCGTCCGCGCTCATGCCGGGTTTGATGGCCTTGAAGGCTTTCATGGAGAAGAAGGGAGGGGTCGAGAACCCGCGGCCGAGAGAGAACAGGGTCTCTGCTCTGGCCTGCGGGCTGCCCCAAAGCGCCGAATATGCCCACGCGGCGACAGTGGCAGCAGCGAGGCAAATCACCGCCGCCAGAAGGTAGCGGCGCCGCCGTGCGGGGGGGTCGGCGTCGGTAAGCAGGCCTGCGTAGTCGTCAGGCGGACCCATCTCTTCGATGAGCGACCGGAACGCCTCCTCAGTCCTGCCTTCGGGAGGGAGATTGGAGTACGCTTCGTCGAGGTGGGCGCGCACGTCTTCGATAACTTCCGATTTCCTGGGGTGCTTTACGCCCGCGAGGGCACGCTCGACGTCCCGAAGGTATTTCGACGAAATGTCCGCCCAGGCAGACGACTCGTTCTTCATCTGGCACCTCCGATTCGGGCAGCTTTCGCCGAGCGCACCGCCCTGTTGATCTCTTCCCAATGCTCGTTCATGGCTTCCGCAGCCTTTCTCCCTGCTACTGTGATGTGGAAGTACCTTCTTGGTGGGCCGCTATCCGAACGGCGCACGTCCGATGTCACGAGGCCCTCTTCCTCCAGACGGCCGAGGATGGGGTACACGTTGCCTTCCCTCATCTGAAGGCCATCGATGGTCTTGAGGTCCTGCACGAGGTCATAGCCATAGTACTCGCGCGTTGAAAGGAGGTTCAGCACGCAGAGGTCGAGCAGGCCTTTGCGCAACTGCGTTTTCCAGTTATGCAGGGTCATATGCACTCTCTCTTCCACGCCTTATCGACTATATAGTATACTATATAGCAGTATACTGGCATTAGTGCAAGAAGAAAATGAGAAGAATCTCCATCAGGGGGCGCCGGTGCGACCCGCGAACTGCTTGGGAAAACATTTCAGGGGGACGACGGCTGCAACCGTAAATATGGTATGCAGGGGCATAACGCTGAAGGTTGAGCGGCACTGCGCCACAATTGCAGCCACACTGGTGAGGAATGGCATGGTCGAGGGAAATGAGGCAAGAGCGATGTGGGATGTGCCAAGGCCGGGGATGAGGCTGGCGCTGGTGGTTGAGCTGGGGATACTGGGGGCGGTGCTGTTTCCGTGTAAGGAGCACTTCTTTGTGGGGTTATATGGAGGCGCGTGTGCGTACGGCGCGCCGCTGTGGATTGGGGCGGCGTTTGCCGCGGTGGCGGTCATTGATTTCGTGGAGAAGGCGAGGGTTCCGAAGCGGGTATATGCGTTCATGGCGATGGGGGTCGCGTTGTCAGCGATGCTGCCCGCGGGGATAGGCGGAGATGGAATCAAGACGCCGGCTGGGCTTGGGTGGATGTGCCTTCTGGGAGTAGCGATCCTCGCGGCGGGGGCGTTCGCATCGGGAATCAGGGTGCGGCGAGAGGCTCTCAGATCGTGGGCGGAGTATGTCTTGCGCGCACCGGCGATTGCGGCGCTTGCGCCACTCTTGCTCTTTGCGTCGAGGCCAGTCGCTGAAGAGAGGCCACTCTCAACTGCGCAACGGCTGTCGAGGGGCGCAATCACGGTCTTCCCGCATGCGCTTGCGGCGGGGTTTGCGCTGACCATGCTTGGACTTCAATTCCGCGGGCAGTTCCGACAATTGAGTCTGGGGTGGCTGTCGTGGAGCGTATGGGCGTGGATCGCGTCCGCGCTGGTATTTCTGCTGAGCCCGCAGCCGGACTGCAGGCGCATTCTCGGGCGACAAGATCGGCCGAAGCCGAGTATGGCCCAGCATGCGCTGGCGACGGCTGTCGCGGCGATGGCGCTGCTGGTGGTGATCTTACTCGGCCTGGGCGCCGGCGCGTCTCGCAACGCTTTTGGCATTGTGACAGAGATGACGAGTGCAGGGCTTATATGGTTGTCGCCTGCGGGTGTGATTCTTGCGCTGCTGACGACGTGGCCGGTGTTTCCGTCGATGCCAAGGCTGGCCGATCTTCCCGAGGGGCGCAAGGCGGGGGCCTTTGTGACGGGCGCGTTCATGGCGGTGGCACTGACGCCGCCGGCATCGTTCGTATGGAGGGCGTTTCTATACATCGTGAGCGGCAAACTCTTCACGAGTCATTTTGACCCCGCGCGGATAGGAGGGGCGCTCGACCAGCCGAGTCTCACGAGAGACTACTTCCTCATCGCGATGCTTTGCGCGCTGATGCTGCCGCTGTTGGCCGCCGCGCGGTGGATGAGCGACAGGAGGAGCCGGGCGGGGCACTGGGTTTTTGCGGTCTTTGCGATCGCAATCGTCCTGTGCCCGGCGAGCATGCTGACCGTAACCGTCTGGGACGTCGCGAAGTACATCGGCGCGATGGGGTTTACGATGAGGCGCGTGGGGGCGCTCTTGTTCGGGCTGTGCGGGTATGGGGTACTCGTCGGGTTCCTATGGTGGGCGGTGCGGCCGGGGGGCGCAGCGGGACGGCGGGAAGGTGGAAAGGTGGGAACGCGCGAAGGCGAACCGCTGATTAGGAAAGATGCGAAGAGCATAGAGAGCTGATTGGCCGCCGATTCGCACCGCCGCACGCCGATGAGAAGCCGGGGGCGGCACTTGTGGCGCGGCAATGAGTGCCGACGCGTCATGAAAAAGTAGAATGTCCCCTTTTCTTTTCCTGCAAAATGCAGGCGCGAAGGTTTTGACAAGCGCGGGCGGGGTGACGATAATCTACGCGGCGCTGGAAGGGCGCATCTCGACCTGCAGGAAGGACCAAGTCCACCTTCTCTAAAGAGCGCATATAACCTTCTTTTCTGCCTGAGCGTGCAGGTCCCGGGCGCATAGGAAAGGAAGGTACGTCATGCTGCGTGTTCTGTCGCACACCCGTATCGTTCGTTTCAGAGACAGGAAGAGCTCGCCTGAAGGGGCCCATTGCACTGACCGCACGAGGTTCAGCACGCTGCTATGGCCTTTGGGCGCGTCGTGTGTCTGCACGCTCCTAAGCGCAATCGCGCTTGCCTCAACGGTTTCTGACATGCAAATTGCGCCCGAGGGAAAGGGACAATTGCTGGAGCGGTGGCGAGGAGTGCGGGAGCTTGTCGCGAGAGGCGCCGTTCCTGCAGAAAAGAAACGCGACGCGGCGATGGTGCTGGTATGGGGGCAGATCGTCGACGAGCTTTCCGGGAATTGCGATGCGGCAACTGTCGAACAGCTAAGCGCCCGTCTGCAGTCAACTGACTCTGCGGCAAGCCGCCTTGCCGATACTCTAAGCGCTTACGACGCCGAGGGCGATACTCTTGCGAAGAGGAGAGGAACATTCTTCTCGGCATACATCTCGGGCCTCGACAATTCAGGACAGCTGTATCTCCTGCACGTGCCGCAGGACTACGATCCCAAAGTCCGCTACCCGCTGGAGGTTCGCCCGGCCGATTACGTTGACGCCTATGACGCGCCGCATGACAGTGATGCTGCATGCGAGCACTTTGTTCTGTCGCCATGCGGACGGGGGGAGAACGCCATCGAGTCGATCGGCGAGCTGGACGCGCTCGAAGCAATCCGTGACGTTCGTGAGCATTACAGCATTGACCCGGATCGCATCTATCTCGCGGGCGGGAGCATCGGAGGCGGAGGCGTGTGGCGACTGGCCTGCCGGTACCCGGACATGTTCGCGGCGGCGGTCGTGAGCTGCGGCTGGACGTGGACGTCGCGCATCGAGGTGGAGAACGCGTGCAATATTCCCATGTGGGTGTTGCACGGCGACGCGGACCGGGCGGTGCCGGTGGACGAGTCGCGGCTCGCGGTCAAGTGCCTCTCATCGCTTGCGGCCTCTGTCATCTACAACGAAGTGCCCGGCGCCGGGCACGGAGGGTTCAAGGAGAATCCCGAGTGGGCCAGGAACGGCTGGCTCCTGAGCCAGCGCAGAAATGGCGTGCCGAAGGCGATTCACTACACGACGGAAACGCCCGCCCGTAGGCGCGCATACTGGGTGGAGATACTTCGGTTCGCGGACCCCAACACCACCGCCACGGTGCGGGCGTCGGCGAGAACCGAGGGAGAGGCCAACGAGATATTCCTGAGTCTGGAGAACGTGGACGTCCTGGCGGTCGAAATACCCAAGGGGCTTGTGGATCCCGGAAAACCGCTGCGCTTAGTCGCCGGCGGCGCGCCTGTGACTGTCCCCTGCCCCTTGCCGCCGAAGTTATTCCTGCGCCGCGCGGGAAGCGCCGGGGCGACTTACAGCCTTTCGCTTGCCGACCCGAGGGAGGTTAGGGCGTTCCGGCCGTACACCGCAGGGGGCCTAAGCAGCATGTATCTATCCGGCGAGCCGCTGATGATCGTGCGGCCGACGGGAGGAGATGACCGCGAGCTTCTCCACGTCATGGACGACTTCTGCCGGCAACTGTCGTGCAGGGCTACAGGATGGTGGCCGTTCCCGATGGATGTATTCTGCCTCGGCGGGATTCTCGTCAAGGCGGATGTCGACGTCACGGCCCAAGACATCGCCCGTAACAATCTCATTATCGTCGGGCCTGCGTCGGCGAACCGCGTTCTTGCGAAGATCAGCGACAGGCTGCCGGCGGTTGAGCAAAAGGGAACCCTGACGGTCGCAGGCGAGAAGTACGACCTCAAGGGAAAGGCTTACGGCCTCTTCTACTACAATCCCGAGGCACCGAAGCGGCTTATCATGGTCATGAGCTCAACGGAAGCGTCGTTCTTCAAGAACGTTACTAACGGCATCACGGACAGGGTGGCGGAGGATCTGCCCTTAGGGCTGACGCTGCGACAGGTCGAGCCTGCCATGTTGGTACGGGAGGTCGCGTGGGACAACGATTGGAGAGTTCCAGCGGAGGCATGCGGCGATGACATGCTGCCCGCGGAGCTTGTGTCGACGCCTGCGGCAATGGGCAGCACGGTCATGAAGGCGATGTGCAGCGCGACGGGCGCGGACTTCGCGATGTACTGGAACGAAACGCCGATGACGCCGTGGGATCCCTCGCACGCGCGGTGGTACGACCTCAAGTCGGCCATCGGACAGCCGCAGACGCTCTTCACGTCGGTTGCGACGGGGGCCGATATCCGCCGTCTTCTTCAGGCGACGCGCGTGGGGAAGACACATGTCGGGTTCTACCCGGTGGTGAAGGAAGATGAGCTAATCGACGACGCAGAGTACAGGCTATGTATGGACCCGAGGATGGCATGCGACTACGTCGGGATACTGAAGAGGAATCTGGACAGGGGCGCGGCTGTGAGGGTGGATCTGTATGGGGAGGTCAGGCGGACTGCGCCGGTGCGGCAAGAGAATGGCCACGCCGGCGCGGGGGGACCTTTATGACAATGGAGACGATATCACGCCACAGAGCGCGCGGAGAGAGCTGAGGAAATCGTGGGAGATGGTTTGGTCAATGATTCACGCCGACGCACACAGACGGGAAGCCCGGAGCGGCGCCTGTGGCGTGGGGATGGAGGCCGACACTTCCCGAAAAAATGAATTACCCCGCCCCGAGGGGCGGGGTTTCCTTATGACGGCGCATCCTGCGCCGGGTCATCGTGGAGGAGTTCTTGGTTACGTTGCCCTCTGATGTATCGACGCACCGCCTCGGTGGT
>Ga0315282_10001197_pt1 | contig 49867 bp, 39 predicted proteins | sample YL17G07_20_MG_FD_203693 | JGI IMG/M metagenome (GOLD analysis project Ga0315282, IMG submission 203693) | Sediment microbial communities from Yellowstone Lake, YNP, Wyoming, USA - YL17G07_20 | ecosystem: Environmental > Aquatic > Freshwater > Lake > Sediment | place: USA: Wyoming | collected...
GAGTATGCCCTGCCTGTGCTTTTCGTATTTGCGATTATCCTTATGGCGAGGGTTTTCCTGCTTGGTGCGCCCGACCCCGCCAAGCCCGATTACAACGTCATCAACGGCCTGGGTTATCTCTGGAACCCCCAATGGTCTGCCCTCAAAGACGCCAAAGTCTGGCTGGCCGCCGCAGGTCAGATATTTTTCACACTCAGTTGCGGCATAGGCGTAATCCTCACCTACGCCAGTTATCTTACGAAGCAGGATGACGTCGCCCTGTCGGGTCTGACAGCAGCTGCCACCAACGAAGTGGCGGAAGTAATCCTCGGCGGCAGCATCGTGATTCCGGCCGCCTTCGCATTTTTCGGCCCCATAGCCATCAGCCAAATCGCCGCAGGAGGGGCTTTTAACCTTAGTTTTGTTACTATGCCGCTTGTGCTGCAGAAGATGGCTTTCGGCAATATCCTCGGCTTTATGTGGTTTATGCTCCTTTTCCTTGCCGGCATCACCTCTTCCATTTCGCTCGCTCAGCCGGCGGTCGCTTTTCTGGAGGACGAGTTTAACCTCTCGAGAAAACAGGCCTGTTTAATTCTTGCCGTCGCTACTTTCATCTTATGTCAGCCCGCTATCTTTCTGCTCGGCAGAGGAGTTGTTGATGAGCTTGATTTCTGGGGAGGCACATTCTGCCTGGTTTTGTTTGCCACCATCGAGACCGTTCTTTTCGGCTGGGTCTTCGGTATGGAAAAGGCCTGGACCGAAGTGCACGTCGGCTCCGACATCACAATTCCACGAATCTACCGCTTCATAATCAAGTATGTCACGCCTGCCTTTCTGTTGCTCATACTCGGCTTCTGGTTTGTCCAGCAGTGGGTGCCTACAATCCTATTGCGCAGTGTGCCCGCCGAAAATGTCAGGTACATTGTTGCGACGCGGCTGATGCTGTTCGGCTTTTTCGTGCTTTTGGTGTTTTTGGTCCGGGTGGTCTGGCGCCGCAGAAGGAGGGTGCAAATATGACTTTGGCAGGATGGATATTCCTTTCCATAAGCTGGCTGGTGATTCTGTCGCTCTTTTTGTTCTCGCTCGCCCGCACCCTGCGCACCAGAAACCATAACAACTCCGGCAACCAGGATGTTTAAATGACGTTATCAGAGCGCGGTGTGTTTAACCTGCAATTTATCGCGTCTGATTGAAGCGAATATCCGCGGGACACTATTTCGGCTTGAAGCCCTTTACCTTGCCGCTGGTGTATTTCCTGCAGGCCTTTTCGAGGTCAACATCGCTGATGTTTGCCAGCGTGCACAGCCAAGCAAATACGTCAGCGAATTCTTCTTCTTTGTTTCGTTGGCTATTTTGGGCAAGTGCGGTGGCAAGCTCGCCGACCTCTTCGATGAACCACATGAACGTCGCAGGGATTCCTCGCTGCTGGTCGCGTTTCTTATATTTTTCCGCGATTAGCTGCTGAAATTCGCCGATACGCATTCTTTTGTCCGCTATGGGATGCCTGACGGCACTGGCCAGCTACTATCTAAGCAGGTCCGAGAGCTTGGTCTTTTCGAAGACAGCTTTTGCCGCGGCAAGGGCCTTTTCGTAGCTTTGTTCAGTTCGAACGGCGAATTTCTCTTTGCCTGCGTGCTCGGTCATGTCCAACTGGCTTGTCAGCGGTCCGTCAACAGCCTCGATAATCTCAAGCGTTGTAATTTTCTTGGTTGGTCTGGCCAGCGAGAAGCCGCCCCTGGGCCCTCTTTTGCTCCGCAGCACATTTGCTCTGACAAGCTGCTGCAGTATCTTGAGCAGATATTCCAAAGGTATATTGTACTCTTTGGATATGGTCTGCGACAGGATGATATTTTTGTCTAAGTGCCTGGCGATGTAGCCGACCGCCAGCAACCCGTACCCTGTTGATCTGCTGATTCTCATTTTAGCCTCCTTTGAAATGGACTAACAATATGGTTTATCGTCGCGATTTAAGCGATTTTCGACATATTATACATATCTGCGGCTATACGTCTTGCCAGGAAACTCCTTATTTTGGCAGTTGAAATACCTTATACGAAAATTTGTCGATAATCAACAGCGGTGGGGCACTTGAAGCCCTGCCGGTTTTTGACCACCGCTCACTCTTAAACTACTTTTTCCTTTTTTCCCAAAATAATCGATTGGAGTATAAGGTCCTTTTGTTTTGGAAAACCGGTATAATTCCCGAAAAGCCGCCGATATGCAAGTATTTTTTTAAAAAGTAATGAAATTATTAAAATTTTCTTAAACGCCCAAAATGCTTGACATTTAGATTGTCCTGACATAGGATTTCGGCACATTTTTGCCGTTTTTCAGGGAGATTGTTATGGAGCAGATTAAACCCAGAATAGCTGTTGAGTACACCCCAAACGCAACAATAATTACTTTCACCGACGAAAAAATCCTTGAGGAGCGGGACATCAGTGCGCTCCAGGACTCGATCACGTCTGTTATTGAGTCCGCTTCCGGCGGAGTGAATCTGATTCTGGATTTTAGGAAGGTTCGATTTCTTTCGTCGGCTGTTTTAGGCCTTTTAATCAGAGTCAGCAAAAGGGTCTACCAGCGCAACGGCCAGCTAAGGCTTTGTAATATAAATCCGAAGATATATGAGATTTTCAAGATAACCCGGCTGACCAAGATTTTTGATATATATCCCGATGTGAAAAGTGCCTGCAAAGGTCTGCCTGAACCGGAGCGGCCTTGAGTTTCAAGTCTGTCCGCAGGCACCGCTCAGCGGTGGATGCTTTAGTAATAATAGTGGCTGATGACTGCCTGATGCCACAGCTTCTTGAAATAGTTCCTTTATGGCGTCAGAAACCCCGATAAGTTGTTCAACAGTTGTAGAAAGCAGGCCGTCTGCTGTGGCAAAGCAGTGGACGTGGATTTTGCCTAAGCTAAAGGCCCACAATTTTAGTGAGGACGACATCTTCGCCGTCCATCTGGCGATGGAAGAGGCGTTCATCAATGCCGTCAGGCACGGCAATAAAATGGACCCGCAGAAAGAGGTTAAAATCGATTATTTTGTGGATGAGGGGAGGGTCGAGATTTCTATGACCGACGAAGGTCAGGGCTTCGACCCCGATGTCGTTCCGGACCCGAGGTGTGGCGAAAATCTCTATAAAACAGGCGGAAGGGGACTGCTGCTTATACGTTCTTATATGGACGTAGTTGAATTCAACAATCGCGGCAATCGTGTCCACCTGGTCAGATATAAAGAAAGGCCGCGTAAAAAAATCAAATCCGAAAGCAAAATCAGCCGATAACACGTTGTCGTAACAACATTTTACTAACCAATTGCTCGTCTCGGCGAAGGCACCGAGCCGTAGCCGGAAAGGAAATCCTCGTCAGATGTGTAAAAAGACCTTTGTCCAATGTGGCTGTTTACTTGTTCTCAGCGGTTGTTTACTTGTTCTCAGCGGTTGTGCGGGTGAGGAGCCACTGCCTAAGATTGCTTACGACTACAGCTTGGAAAGGCCAATTCCTCGGCCATCGATACCCGGTCCAAAGCCCCGTTTCGGTATTGAAGGGATTCCTCAAGGCTGGATGCCGGCTTCGCAGACGGAAAGAAGCTGGTCGGCTATCATAATACATCATTCCGGCTCAGAGGGCGGCGACGCGGCTATATTTGACAAATGGCACAGAGAGGGCAGGCACTGGAACGGGATTGGATATGATTTTGTCATTGGCAATGGAACCGACAGTGCGGACGGCCAGGTCGAAGTAACCTACCGCTGGTCCGACCAGCTGACAGGTGCCCATTGCGGCGGAACCGCAGGCAACTGGGCCAATGAAGAGGCAATAGGGATTTGCCTGGTAGGAGATTTTAATCGAACGGAGCCTACATCCCGCCAGATGCAGTCGCTTGTGAGGCTGGTACGGTTTCTGCAAAGCCGCTATGGAATACCAAAGAACCGCGTCTTTGGCCACAATACCACGCCCGGCGGAAGGTCAACAGACTGCCCCGGAAGAAGATTTCCGATGGCAGAGCTGAAATCACAGCTCTAATTTTACTTCTCACCAGAATAACCATCAGATTTGCCATGCCTATGGCATGGCATAGCCATTGGAACTTCTGTGTAAAATCCCCGCACAATTTGTCGAGGCGACAGGGTTAAACTGTAACGATTGGGCAAAGTAGGCAAGATAAATCCGCCTACGGCGGATAAAATTTTCGCATCAAACGCGCTTGTTGGCGAAAAAAAGTGAGAAAAATTTACAAAAATTTACAAAAATTTACAAAAAATGACAAAAATTAACAAAAATTGCACAAAATTAGCACGTTTTGAGCAGTGATTGAAGTACCCCCTCGCGCATTTGATCGCGCGGCGAGTTCATTGCCCGGAGTTCATAGTTCATAGAGAAATTAGCCACAGAGAACACAGATTTTTTTCGTATTGCGTGATGCGTATATCGTATGTCGTATTCAAAATTTTATGTTGTTTTTTTATGATGACGATTTTGGGGGAGAATTATAAAACAACACAAAGAGGAATTATGGCAGGATAAGAAAAATAGGTGGATGTCCATAGTTTCTACTAAACCGTGGATTTTTGAAAAGCATTGCTTTTTTATACAACATTGGTAAATTTTGTGTAGCTCTGTTTTAACATGAAAGGTTTTAAAGTGACTTCCCAAAAAGGTTCCTATTCAGATAATCAAATTTTCTTTGGCGAAGTCAAATCTTTCGCAGGGCAGGTATTTGATAAATTTGCAGCACATGCGTCAGGAGAGCCAGAGGATCAGCTTAAAAGTCCTGTTGATAACCTACTGCGTTCGTATGGCAAGACGAGGGGCAGAAAATTAGTTCCAAAAGGTGAATCTTCGCTTGAGAAAAGATTAGGAAAACCAGACTTTGCAGTCCATGAAGACCTCTTGCCAATAGGTTACATCGAATTGAAAGCGCCCGGCAAAGGAGCAAATCCGAACCTTTATAAAGGACATGACCGCGAGCAATGGAATCGGTTCAAGAATGTGCCGAATATCCTTTATACGGATGGCAACGAATGGGCACTGTATCGCAATGGAGAACTGGTTGGCAAACTAGTTCGTTTTGAAAGCGATATTTGTCAAAAAGGCAAAGCCGCAATCTCAACAGGAAATATTACTGCCCTCTATCAGTTGTTAACGGATTTTGTAGAATGGAAGCCAATTCTCCCCGAAAGTCCTAAAGCTCTCGCTGCATTTTTGGCCCCATTCTGTTTAATCCTCAGAGAGGAAGTACGCGACGCCTTAAAAGATACCGCCTCGCCACTGCATGCCCTCAAGATTGAGATTAAGAAACTTCTCTTTCCTGACGCCGATGATTTCCAATTTGCCGATGCCTATGCACAGACAGTTATCTTTGCATTATTATTGGCTCAAATGGAAGGAGCGAATGTCCTTGACCTCTTTAGGGCCTACAAAACATTGGAAAGTCATCACCTTTTGCTTTCCCGCTCGTTGCAATTCCTCACGGATGCACAGGCCTTAAAGGAAATTTCTTCGTCGTTGTCACTTGCCCAACGTGTAATTCACGAGATCCATCCTAAAACACTGGAGCAAAAAAGCGGAGCAGATGACCCCTGGCTTTTCTTCTATGAGGACTTCTTGGCGGCATACGACCCGAAACTGCGGAAAAAATCGGGTGTTTATTATACTCCCATTGAGGTTGTCCGCTGCCAGATAAATCTGATTGATGAGATACTTAACAAACATCTAAATAAGGAAATGGGATTTATTGAAACAGGAGTTGCGACGCTTGACCCGGGTGTTGGTACGGGGACATATTTATTAGGCATCATTGACCATGCGATTAAACGTGTTACTGTCGAGCAAGGGCCCGGCGCCGTCAAAAGCAGTGCCGGCTCCTTGATGCGCAACCTGCATGGCTTCGAATGGATGGTAGGGCCATATTCAGTTGCACAATTACGATTTACCCGAGCATTGACAAGCTATGGCGTATCAATTCCTCTCCTCGGTCCGGGCATCTATCTGACTAATACCCTTGAATCACCACATACCAACCCGCCTGCACCGCCTTTGTTCCATCAACCAATTGCTCAGGAACATGAGCGATCACTTGCGATCAAGGATAGAGAAACTGTGCTGGTGTGTCTTGGCAATCCACCATACGGCCGTCATGAGGCCATCACCAAGGACAATCGAGCGACAACAGGCGGCTGGGTTCGACACGGCGAGGAACTTGAGCCGCACGGTCGTCCCATTCTTGAGGATTTTCTTGAACCTGCTCGTAAATCTGGTCACGGTGTTGACCTTAAGAACCTCTATAATCATTACGTCTATTTTATTCGCTGGTCGCTCTGGAAGGTTTTTGAGCATAAAACAGCAACTGGCCCGGGGATTTTGTCTTTCATTACCGCTTCAAGTTATATTGACGGAGATGCTTTTGTCGGTGTGCGCGAACACATGCGCCGTATTTGTGATAGGATTGACATCATTGACCTTGGGGGTGAGGGGCGTGGAACAAGGCGCGATGAGAATGTCTTTGCGATACAGACACCGGTGGCTATATTTGTTGCATGGCGTAAGAGCAAATCTGATAAGAATACCCCTGCCAAAGTTAGATATGTAAAGATTGAAGGGACACGAAAAGAAAAACTCACAGCTCTGGATAAAATTAGTTCCACCAGCGATTTGAAATGGCAAGATGCGCCTTCCGGTTGGCAGGCACCATTTCGTCCCGAAATTAAGAATGAGTTTTCAACATGGCCGGAAATAACAGATTTATTTCCATGGCAGAATAACGGTGTCCAATGTAAACGCACATGGGTAATTGCGCCTGATGAGGGGAATTTGTCAGAACGCTGGCAAGCATTGCTAAAATCCAGTAACCGCGCTGATTACATGCGAGAAAGTGGTGACAGAACAATTGCCTTACCTCAGCACGATTTGTTTGAGCCTGAAATCAAACTTCCGGCAATCGAAACACTCAACGCTGGAGAAAAGCACCAAAAAATAATCAGATATGCCTATCGGTCATTTGACCGTCAATTTCTTCTCGCAGACAACAGGTTGATTTCTCGCCCACGGCCCCCACTTTGGCAAACGCGTAGCGAAGAACAACTTTATTTCTCAAGTCTGTTTACGAACCCTTTGGGCGGAGGTCCTGCTCTAAGTGCGTGTTCTGATATCCCCGACTTACACTATTTCCGCGGATCATTCGGCGCAAAAGATATAATGCCTTTATATCGGGATAGCTCTGCTAAGGAAGTTAACATTCTTCCGGGTCTCCTCGAACTTCTTAATTCCACATTTGGGCAGAAGGTTTCCCCGGAGGACTTTGCTGGATATGTCTATGGGATTCTGGCTCAGCCGGAATATACTTGTCGTTTTGCCAAAGACCTTACCAATCGTGAAATTCGTGTGCCGCTAACTAAAAACTCCAAGTTGTTCTTTGAGACCGCCGAGTATGGTAAACGCCTCATCTGGCTCCAAACCTATGGCACGCGGATGACAAGTAAGGATTGTCCCAGAAACCGAATTCCCAAAGGGACTGCAAAGTGCCTGAAAGCTGTGCCTGATACTGAAGGAAAGTATCCAAACGAATTCTCTTTCGATAAATCTAATCAAATGCTGTATGTGGGTGAGGGGCAATTTGGCCCGGTGTCGGAAGAAGTGTATGAATTTGAGGTTTCCGGATTAAAAGTTGTCCAGTCATGGCTGGGCTATCGGATGAGAGAGCGCGGTGGTCGCAAATCATCACCGTTGGATGATATTCGACCCAAAGTGTGGACTTATGAATTTACGCGAGAACTGCTCGAACTGTTGTGGGTACTCGAAAAAACAATAGAAGGATATCCTGCCCAAAAGCAATTGCTCGAACGTGTACTTAATGGTGATCTCTTTAAAGAAAAGGAATTGCCGAAAGTCCCACTAACTGCCCGCAAGGCACCAAAACCTGCAAAAAACGCCAGCGACCAGAAGGATTTATTTGAATAACAACAATCTACAGGTTCTTTCAAAACAATGCTTCCGCTGTATTTGATGGTACGTTTTGCGGGAATGACACACATCAATTTGGTTGTAACGCAAGGCCGATGAAATGCCCTGATGAGATAATCTTATGGGTAAACACCCCAGTTAGATAGCTTAAGCATACCTGAGTAGATAACTGACACATCTAACGGGGTAAATCTCACAGGGTAAACTGTCGCATTTCATCCCCGATGGGATAGCAAACGGCGCATCCCACGGGGTAAACTGGGGCAAAATGGGGTGGCGTGGTAAATGGAGTGAATGGTATAATTTAAGTCTATGGATAAGTTTTATTATGTGTATGTTCTGCAATCGGAGAAAGACCATAAATTTTATATTGGTTGTACAAGCAATATCAAAAAAAGATTAGAGGAACATAACGGCGGCAAAGTTTCGACAACAAGGAACAGACGGCCATTAAAACTAATTTACTGGGAAGGATGTCTAAATCAACAAGATGCCGCCAGTCGAGAAAAATACCTGAAGACAACGTGGGGTAAGAGATATATAACAAGCAGATTAAAAGAATACATCACGAGGCAGGCCCCACCCTACATATCTAAACGAGAGGGAAACAGCGTCCGATAAATGAGGCGGCAAAGTCAGCGGTTTCGCTTTCCGGCGCAAATTGGCTGCGATTTCGATAGCGGCGTAAGCCATCTTAACGATTAAGACAAGTCACAGGCTGATTATACCGAATTCTACGCAGAGAAATTCGTTTCCCTGATGCAGAAGTAAGGAGCTTTCTGAATGAATACATCCAACTCATTGCTTTCGCCGGTAGCTGCGCTGAACGAGCAGATAGCGATGCAGATTTTCGACCTTCTGCCTGAGCGAGGCCCTCTTATGATAATTATGGACAGGGAAGGCCACTGCTGGCCCAGCGATTCCGAGCAATTCTCCAAGCTGAACATCAGCAAGGCGTTTCTAAAGGAGCTTTGCGACAAAATCGACGACGGCACCGAGCCGATTGTTACACAGGCAAATGACTGCAGCGTCGTCGCGGCACAGTTGGCAACGGAGCACACTAACTGCGGCTACGTATTGCTTGCAATGCCACAATACAGTCCGGGGGCAACCTTGGTAAATATCGACCTTGTCGAAATAGTGCTTGGCCAAATCAGCCTGATAGCCAAACTTATCGAAAAGAACAATCTCCTTTATGAGCTTCAGATGAAACAGCTCAGCGTTTACAGCAGCAGCGAAACGCCGTCAAACTGATTCTCACTTTTCCCCTGTTCCAGTTCCGCATTTGTTCAGAATCCATCCAGGTCGATATTGCTTTTGAGAACTTTGCTGCTATAATCCCCAGTTACGTTAAACGGTTGCGGTTGCGCGGCTCGTTACGGTTGTGCTAATCGTAGTACGGCCATCTTGGCTGTGTTTTTCACTAACCGATGGACGAAAAATGCAACCACTTGTGGTCAGAGGACGAAAGTGAAATTTCAGGTTTTCAAAAACGGTAAAGCGGTTGATGAATTCACTCCGTGTGGTGCCTATCTTTTCGGGGCGGACGGAATCGCGATTCGCCAGGCCAAAATCACATTCAAAAACGGTCTTTTAGAGTGCAAGAAGCCAAACGAGGATACGGCAGGATTGGCACTACTGTGGCCTATCGACGGTTTCGGCAGGGTGCTTCTACCGACGACTATCCTGCCGGAAAAGACACGACCATATAACCTGAACATCGAGATAGCCCGCGCAAAGCTGATGCAAATCATCAACAAGCGCGAAGACTGGTCATTCTTTGACAATAATATGAATATGGAGGACCTGGCGAATTTGTCCGGGGCGGCGCAGGATTTGTTCATCGAGGCGATTCAAAACATCTCCGAGCCGGCGCCGGCATCCAAGTTGGCGGACGAATCACTTGAAAAAGCCATCGTTTTTTCTGAGAAGATGGCAATGAAACGGGCAGATTCACTTTTTAAGGCCAGAAGCGACAGCCACGGTTTTGGGCGAGCGTGCCTCGGCTGCCGCGTGGACCCCGCGGGAATGGCCAATCCGAAGTATGTCGAGAGGCTGCTTGAGCTGTTTGGCTTTGTAACGGTTCCCATCAACTGGGCGCAGATAGAAACCAACAAAGGCATTTACGATTTTTCAAAAATCGACCCCTGTATCGAAATGCTGGCGAGAAAGAAACTGGTAATTGGTGCCGGCCCTTTGCTGCGTTTCTCGAAGCAGCATCTTCCCGGGTGGCTGCTGCGCAGCAAAGTCGGCTTTGAAAAGATTCTCGAAGCGGCCTACCAGTTCGTTGCGAATGTGGTTTCTCGTTACTCGGCTGCCGTCCGTGCCTGGCGAGTCGTCAGCGGCCTCAACGCATCCAATCATTTTGGGTTCAACTTCGAGCAGGTTCTGGAAATCAGCCGGGCAGCTATCATGGCCACAAAAACAACCGACAACAGGACTATCAAGATAATAGAAGTTACCAATCCGTGGGGGGAGTACTACGCAACAATGCCGAATACCATTCCGCCGCTGGTTTATTTAGATATGGTCATCCAGAGTGGAATTAATTTCGATGCGTTTGGATTGGCTATGCAGTTCGGCAGCAACCAGCCGGGAATGCACATCAGAGATATGATGCAGATATCTGCGGTTTTGGATTATTTTGCGGCTGTGGCAAAACCGTTGTATATAACCGACCTGGAAGTCCCGAGCCGCAATGGTGACGGTTTATATGACGGTGGCGTAGCCGGCATCTGGCGCGAGCAGTGGAACCAGACCAATCAGCAGCAGTGGATTGAGCAGTTCTATAAGATAGCCCTGAGTAAGCCCTTTGTTGACGCGGTGAGCTATGCGAACCTCGCTGATACAAAAACTGCCGTCATAGCCAGCAGTGGTCTGCTTGACAAACAGCTCGAACCGAAGAAATCATTCGCCGCCTTGAAAAAAATACATGAAGCCATTTTCACGCGGTAACGGATATCTGCAATGGCCGGCGATAATCATCAGTCGGTATACCAGATGAGAACCGATAAAACTATCGAATGTGGCGGCGCAGAGAAAACCAGGATTCATCTTTTTGCGTTTGCGATTGCAGTCTTGCTCGCGGTTGTATTTTCGTGTTGTTTCGCAGGCCGGTCTTTGAAGTCTGAACAGCCCCCGCGCTTGACCCCTACGCCTGTCTTCCGACAGGAAGACAGGGGGGTCGCTGGGGCAATTGAGCTGGAAAGCCGAATAAACCCAAATATCGCATCGAAGGCTTCTCTGGTGAGATTGCCGCAAATAGGCCCCAGTCGAGCCGACGCAATAATTGCGTACCGTGAGAGTATCAGCGGCGGCGACAGCAGGGCGGCCTTTTGCAACTGCGATGACCTGCAGAAAGTAAAGGGTATCGGTCCTAAGACAGTAGAAAATCTGTGTAAGTGGCTAAAGTTTGAATAGAAATCCCATCAGGGGCAACCGATTTTGCATTCAGGCGGTTGAGTATTGGAGGTAGAAGATTATGAAAGGCTCTACGCAGTATCCCTCACGGGAGAAGAATTTTGCCAGCAGGCTTGTAATCGGATTGCTGGCCGTGATAGGAGGCCTGGCAGTTATCGCTTTTCTTGTTGTGGTCATCGGCCTTGCCGCAGTTGCACCTGCCCGTAAATCGATACCAGAAAAGGTAATCCTCGAGATGGACTTCGAAAAACCGCTGGTTGAGTATGTATCCGAGGACCCGCTTTCCCGTGCTCTGATGCGCGAGGTAATGACTGTTCGTGACGTGGTCGAGGCTTTGGAGCGTGCCTCATCAGATAAGCGTGTCGTCGGACTGGTAGCGAAGGTAGGCTCCGCAGGTATGGGAATGGCTGTGATTCAGGAGATACGTGACGCGGTCATGCGCTTTGCCGACAGTGGAAAGTTCGCTGTGGCCTATTCGGAGACATTCGGTGAGTTCGGCCCCGGCAACGGCGCTTATTACCTCTCAACAGCCTTCGACGAGATTTACCTTCAGCCCTCCGGCGATTTGAACCTGACGGGTCTGATGTATGAGACGCCGTTCCTTCGCGGAACGCTGGACAAGCTGGACGTTGAACCTCGAATGGACCACCGCGAGGAATACAAAAACGCAATGAATACGCTCACCGAGAGAAAGTATAACCAACCGCACCGTGAAGCGATGGAGGCGCTGATGAACTCGCAGTTCAGCCAGATAATAAGCGGAATAGCTGACTCGCGTGATTTGGCCGATGAGCAGGTTGCCAGACTGATTGACCGCGCCCCTTTGTCAGGTGCCGAGGCGGTCGAGGCCGGTCTGGTGGATGGGCTTCTGTACAGGGATGAAGTCTATGAGGATGTCAAGACCCTGGCAAAAGATGCAGAGCTGCTGAACCTTGGAAGGTATCTGGAACGAGCCGGCGGACCGCACGAAAAAGGTGCAAAGATTGCGCTAATCTACGGCGTCGGCAGCGTGCATCGCGGCCGCAGTGATTATGATGCGCTGTTTGATTCACAATCGATGGGCAGCGACACGGTGGCTGCCGCCTTTCGAGCAGCGGTGGCCGATAAAAAAGTAAAAGCGATAGTGTTCCGTGTGGACTCGCCCGGCGGCTCGTACGTCGCATCGGACACAATCTGGCGTGAGGTGGTCAATGCCAAAGAAGCCGACAAGCCTGTAATCGTTTCGATGGGCAACATCGCCGGCTCAGGCGGATATTTCGTCTCGATGGCGGCGAACAAAATTGTCGCCCAGCCGGGCACGATTACCGGCTCAATCGGAGTAGTAGTAGGCAAGATGCTGACGCGCCAGTTCTGGCTCAAACACACCGGTATTACCTGGGATGATGTAAACACCAGCGACAACGCAACATTGTGGACTGGGACGCACGATTACTCGCCGCAGCAGTGGCAGGAGGTGCAGGACTTTCTCGACCGCGTCTATGATGATTTTACTGCGAAGGCGGCAGAGGGTCGGCAAATGAGCGTGGAAGAGGTGCTCAATGTGGCAAAGGGACGCATCTGGAGCGGCGCCGATGCGAAGCAGCGAGGCCTGGTGGATGAGCTGGGTGGTTTTGACGTAGCATTCCGGCTGGCGCGTACGGAGGCTGGATTAGACCCCAACGCACCATATAAGATAACGGTCTTTCCGCGTCCGAAGCGGCTGATTGAAACGCTGCTCAATCGCGAGCCGGACAGCAGTGAATCTGAGGCGACAGTAACCGCCGCCCGGGGTGTGCTCGAAAAGCTCAGGCCGCTGTGCAAATTAGCCTCTGAGATTGGTCTTCTCGAAAAAGAAGACGTGCTGCGTATGCCGCCTCTTGAGCCGATGTGGTAACCGCCTTGCTGACTTGTTCGAGGAAAGAAAAATATGGATGAGTGGGAAATAGATAAGCCGTTAGGACAATGCTACGGCACAGGTAAAAAGATTGAGCACGGCCAGGAATACTTCGCCACTCTGGTGGAAACGCCCGAGGGACTGCGGCGGCGCGATTTTTGCGCCGATTACTGGCAGCAGCAAAAGCCGGATGTCTTCTGCTACTGGAAAACAAAACTCCCGGAACCCGGCCGCAAAAAACAGTTATTCGTCGACGACCAGATGCTGATGGCTTTTTTCGACCGCCTCGCAAACGAAACCGAACAGGAAAAAATAAACTTTCGCTTTGTGCTGATGCTGATTTTGATGCGCAAAAGGTTTCTGAAGTATGACTCGTCCAGAACCGAAGGCGACAAAGAAATCTGGCGTTTGAGAACGGTTGGCGAAAGAGAATTCGTTGAAGTTGTCAATCCCCATCTCGATGAGGGGCAGATTGAACAGCTATCATCGCAGTTAAGTGACATATTGCAGGTCGATTTGTAGATGTCGCAAGGCAGAAGACAGAAGGCAGAAGGCAGAAGACAGAAGGCTGAAATCGGGTTCTTCTGTTTTTTGTTTTTTGTCCCGGTGATGTTAATCACCGGCGGCTGCGGTCCACAGGCACAAAAGCCGATGCGGGTCTGTCCGGGAGCGGAATCTGCAGCGGCGGCAATATCTATCCAGAGGCGGCATTTTGAAAGCGCGGTGGAATTCAGGGCTAACGGGCAGTGCCTTTTGAGCTACTATGATGAGCAAAATAAGCACAGAAGTGAAAACTTCCCTATAAAATTGTGGACTGAACCGCCGGCAAGGCTTTATTTACAGGGTGACATCGCCTTCGACCCGAAAGGGATTGTGCTCGGCTCGAATGAACGCGAATTCTGGCTGTCGATTAGACAGAAGGAAATCAGTAGTTATATCTGGGGTCGATGGTCGCACCCGTGGCTTCGCCCCGAGGCGAGGCAGAGTTGTTTTAAAAATATGGCGATTAACCCGACGCTTCTGCTGGAAGCACTCGGAATGCTCCAGTTCGATGCCGACGAGAATTGGTCCTTGTCAAACAGCGGCGCCTTTGACGTACTTGCGGAACACAAAGGAGCGAGCATAGTCAGGAAGGTGCACATTTACAGTTGCGACCGCCTGGTCCGAAAGATTGAATATCTTGATGCCGATGGGAAGGTTTTGGTCGTTACAGAGCTGGACGGATATAAGCCGGTCTCACAGGATTTCCGGGTTCCTTCCGTCATAAAAATCGTAAGACGCAGACAAGATGACAAAAGCGATTCTGTCGGTATTACGCTGAGTTCCATAAAGCCGATGCGGCTGACAGAAAAGCAACAGAACTTGCTCTTTAGTCGGCCTGAGCCGACCGGTTTCCAGCACATCTATAAACTCGATGAAAATTGTGATATGATTGAACAACCGCAGTGAGCAATTGAAAAAAGAGAAAGTGCTTATGGCTAAGATAAGTTTGAGAGAAAAAATAAAGCAGGGCGTATTTCTGCTGGATGGTGCGATGGGAACGCAGCTAATCGCCCACGGCATCGAACCGGGCAGGTGTAATGATTATCTAAACATTGAGCAGCCCGATATTATTTTTGAGATTCACCAGTCTTATTTTCAGGCCGGCAGCGACGCAGTCATTACCAACACATTCGGCGCCAACAAATTTGCTCTGGCCCGGCACGGACTTGCAGATAAGGTTGACCAGATAAACATCGCCGGCGCCGAGATAGCCCGCAGGGCCGCCGGCAAAAAAAAGTATGTCCTGGGTGACATCGGCCCAAGCGGTGATTTTCTAAAACCGCTCGGCAGCTTAGACCCTGTGCAGTTGAAAGATGCCTTCGCTGCCCAGGCAAAAGCACTTTCGGCAGGGGGGGTGGATGGTTTTATAATCGAAACCGAGACAGCCCTTGATGAACTGACAATTGCGATAGAGGCGGTGAAGTCGGTTTGTGGAGATTTGCCTGTGTTTGCGTCAATGGCCTTCGACAAGGTCGCTGATGGATTTAGAACAATGATGGGTGTTGACGTCGAATCGGCAGTTACAAAAATGGTTTCACTCGGCGTTGATACAGTCGGGTTTAACTGTGGCACTGCAACACTCAATGAATATGTAAAGCTGGCAGAAAAGTATGTCTCTACAGTAAAGGCCTTAGAGAAAACCCGAGCGACGAGCGACGAGAGACGAGCGACGATTTTCGCCGAGCCAAACGCAGGAAAGCCGCAGTTAGTCGATGGCAGGGCGGCCTATAAGGTTACGCCAGAAGATTTTGCGGCAATGGCTAAAAAGATTCATTCGCTCGGCGTCAATATCATCGGCGGCTGCTGCGGGACAGGCCCGGAACACATAAAGGCAATGGTTCAAAAATTAAAGATAAAAGGTAAAATATGAAAAATACGAATAAAAAAACAAAAATAAGTGGCGGTAAATAGTTATTGTTTAATAGGAGATAAAAAATGAAAGCGGTAACGATGGGGTCAATATGTTTGTTTGTTTTATTGACAGCGGGCGGATGCAACATTGCACCGGAAAAGCCGGAGGGCAAGGCAGTACTGTCAGCAGAAGCACAGGAAGCTATTGCCGTTATGAAGGCAAAAGACCCGAGCATACAGAGGTTCTTCGATAAATCATACGGATATGCTGTGCTGCCGAAGATTTTTAAGGGCGCTTTTCTGGTAGGCGGCGCTTATGGCAGAGGCGAAGTCTATGAAAAAGGAAAAATGGCTGGTTACTGCAATGTGTCACAGGCCTCACTGGGTTTTTCGTTCGGAGGCGAATTTTTCCGGGAGATAATCTTTTTCAGAGACAAAGAGGATTTGGATGCGTTCAGAACCAGCGAGTATACATTTTCGGCTCAGGTAACTGGCGTAGCTCTTAGCGCAGGTGTTGCTGCCAAGGCGGACTATAAAGCCGGTATGGCTGTATTTGTTACAACAGATGCAGGTCTAATGGTCGATGTATCCTTGGGCGGACAAAAATTTAACTATGTTCCGGAGATTACTTCAAAAAAGTAAATTAGCCCGAGGTGGATAAAGTTTGATAATGTTCTGGTTTGCGGTTGGTCTTTGGAATCAAGGAGCAAAATCGAAGCAACCTGTCTGAATTTTTCAACAGCCCCGCTGTTGCTGGTTTCTGCTTCTGGTTTCTACTTTTCTTCTTCGACGATTTTGCCTGTTTCATCGAGTTTCAGAGCAATAGTAGAACCGCCTTTTTTGCCTTCCACCTCATAGAATGTTTTGCCCTTCTCGATTTCCCTGGAGGTCTTAAGACCTTCAGCAGAGCCAAAATATTTCATAGCGGCGGCTTGAACCGGTGCTGGCAGCAAGATATATGAAACGCTCTCCTCCGCCGTGAGTACCTTGCCATCGCTGGCGACATCGTACTCCACGTCTTTGTCTTTCACTTTTGCTTCAACGTCGTAGATTACTATACCTTCTTGCTTTTCCTTCTCGAGCTTCTTGATCTCACCTCCGGCAGTCAACCTGTCAATAGTGGCACGGGCAGATGCAGGAAGGTCCGACAGCGACACTACTTGGCCGGTTACCTTTTTCTTTTCTGCTCGTCCCCAAATGGCATCGCACCCCAAAAGCCCAACTATCAGGACGGCAACCAGAACACTCTGAACTATCCGATACTGCATTGTAGTACCTCCTATGAATACATAATGCGAATATTCTGTTTGGCAATTTTCGACCCCCAGGCCCCTTCGCAGAAACCTAAGGGGCCGAGAAGGCGAAAATTGCTTACGCTATTAAAATCTTACGACCGCTTTTCTATCTATGTGAAAAGCCAACTTACCACGCTTCAACACATGGGTATAGATTAAAGGTTGAAAATGCGCTGTTTTGAGTATTATTGTGGGGATTGTTGGGGAAAGCAAGAGAGGTTCTCGTTTTTTTATAAGACTTGGATTCCCGCTTTCGCGGGAACGACAAAGACATCAAGCGTCAAGAAGCGTGGCGATTTGGTCGATGGTCTTCGCAGTGGCACCCTGGTTTTTTTTGATTACTTCTCGGCCGTTGCGGGCGATTTTTTCGGTGAAGTCCGGCTCGGAAAGACATTTTTCCATCACCTGCAGCAATTCCTGTTTGTCTTTTACCATAATACCGCCCTGCGCAGCTAAAAGTGCGTCCGCAGTCTGCTGGAAGTTATAAGTCGATGGGCCGAACATTGTGCATTTGCCTAAGGCCGCCGCCTCTATCATATCCGAGCCGCCTAACGGCACGAGAGTCCGGCCGACAAATATCACACTAGCAAGCGAATAAAACTTTCTCAAATCGCCCATCGTATCGCCAAGAATAACGATTGAAGATTGAAGATTGAAGATTGAAGATTGATTACCTTCGTTTTTGACATCACTGTATCGGATCAGGTCAAAGCCGTTTTGTTTGATTAGCTCGGCAACTTCGTCGAATCTCTCGGGTTTACGCGGCACAATTACCAATCGCAGGTTTTTGAATCGGTCCTGCTGTTTCAGGTTCCGATAGACATCGAGCAATATCTTTTCTTCGTTGCTTGCGGTGCCGCCCACAACCCACAAAGGATTTTCGATTTTCAATCCTTCGACAAGCTCAGGACAAGTTTTTCGATTTTCAATTTTTCCAAACAGTTGTTCTGCAAGGGTATCTGCACCTTCAACTCTGTCGGTGATTTGGGCGGTATCGTACTTCAATGAGCCGGTAACGATGACCTTTTCCTCCGCAGCGCCAACCTGCTTAAATCGCTGGGCGTATTCCTCGGTCTGAGCGAGAACCAGACTTACCCTTCCAAAGGTTTTTTCAGCAATTGGTTTTATCTTTTTATACCCCGAAAAACTTCTCTCGCTTATTCTACCGTTGACAACAACGACCGGGACATTTTGCTGCTCTGCGATTCGGACAAGGTTGGGCCAGACCTCAAGTTCCATCAGCAGGCATATCGCAGGGCGAATTGCGCGAAAGGCCCTGTGCATCACCGGCGAAAAATCAAACGGAAAATATGTTACGGTGTGATTAGAGCCGAAAAGGCTACCGGCACGGGCAAAGCCGGTGTCAGTCGTTGTGCTTATTACGATTTCGTAGTCACCGAATCGCTTTTCGAGCTCTTCGACAATGGTTTTGGTGGCGTTGACTTCGCCGACGCTTACGGCGTGTATCCAGATGCATTTTTTCTCCGGCTTCTTACGAGTGATTTCGCCGAATCGCTGTGCCCAGCCGCTGTGGTATCGTTTGTGCCTCGCCATCCGGTACAAAACGACAGGGCTTATCGCTACGCCAATCAGCAAATACACGCAATCCAGGATAAATGTCATTTGTCTTTTCTGCGAGTAAACACTTTACGGGACAATAGATGATATTTGCAAAGCGTAACTATGTCAAACAATTGTCGGTGTGCTTAGGGTGTGATGTTTTCGCGCCAGTATTCAGCCAGCACCGCGAAGTCGGCAAAATCTACCTTGCCGTCGCGGATTGGCTGCGGCGCCAAATCGCATTTCAGATTCCAGTTTGGCGAAGTCGGAGTTGCCAGCCAGGCTCCAGCAAAGACAGCGAGGTCCAGAAAATCGACAACGCCGTCACCACCTTCGGGTGCGATATCGGCGATGGTGCGGTAGTCAATAAGCTCATATTCGACAGATGGGTCATCCTGTAGAAACAGACCCCCGCCTCGAAATACGAAGTTGAGGTCCACGAACAAATTCATACCGATCACACCGTCGACGGTTCCTCCCTCCGGCGATGCTATGTCCAGCAGTACGACCGGCACGTTCGTAAAGCTGAGCCATTCACCCAGAGCAGGAATTTCGAGTGTGTCGATGTAGAAGCCCGGTGCTGTAATGACCTCTCCGCTTACGCCTTGTATCTCAACCTCGAAATCCGGCTCAGCAGGGTTTATCCCCAGCCGGGCACCAACTCTCGAACCGATAACCGTTATCTGCGCACCGGTATCAAACAGGAAACGGTTCTTGTCTATAGCCGAGTGGCTGCCTTTATAGAGGTCGACGCTTGAAACGAAGAAGATGCTTTGTGAAGGTAAAAGCTGATTCACAATCGTCGAAGGGCTGATGGGTTCAAATTCCAAACCGAAGTAGTCAGGCAGATACTGGACCGAGATGCCGCCGAGCGGACGCAACTCCAGAGGTATGAAGTTTGCATAACTTGGCACACAAGGCTCATCGAGGTCGTAAAATACTATCTCTGGCGCGGTGAATTGGTTGCTGTCGCGTATTACGGTTATTTGATAGTCGTTGCGAAAAGCTGCGGCAAAATAAACAGAAAGGGGTGAGCCTATAGCTGTCGGCAAATCAGGAGCATCCGGCAGCGGTGTTTGACCAACCGCAATCGACACATTACTCTGACCGACCATACCTGAGCGGTCCCAGAGCAGGCCGTTTGGTTCTATGGCGCCAAGGCCGTCGACAAACACGCCCAAAGGCTGACTCACCCAGGCTTCCACGGAGCCTGTAACGCCTGCAATCGTTATAGTATTTGTGGTAATATGTCCGCCGCTGAACAAACCGGCGCGAGTGGCGGCAGCGTTGCCCATAACATGAGCACTGGCACCGGTGTCGAAGATTCCAATTGCATAATCAGCCTGCGGAGTAGCGGTCAAGTAATCGTCGTCCACGGAGGTCTGCACTACAGCATCAAGTTCGCCGGGGTCAGAGCGAGCATTGGTAACCACGGTGGCAATCCATGGTACGAAGCCATCGATAGGTGGAGATTCGATTACTGCGGCAACAAGAGGCATCATTAACTGTTCACCAGCACCCTCCAGCCGCGCCGCAGCCTCCAGCGGAAGAAACTTCTTGCGTACCGTGCGCCGACTAAACTTCCTGCCTGCTGCCATTGGTAAGGGCTTTTGGTCAGGGTAGCTGACGGCTTTGATGCGGCTGCCGCCGGTCATACGCCAATCTACCTGCTGCCGCCGCCAACCATGCTGTTTAGCAAGTGTGCCGGAACTCCATAGGAGTATGAGAATAACCAGAACGGCCAGCCCCATCCTGGAGCATAAAGGACTTTTGTATCTTGACATTTTATCAGCGTATTTTCCCCGCAGGGCAAATACCATTATAACAAAAAACCGCAGGATGCGCACACGGAAAATTCTGACACGCCACAATTTCAGCCGGTTTACTGCTTATATCTTGACTTGCGTGCTACCTTGCTGTAAAAAAAATAAGCGTCAACCTGTCCCCGTAGCTCAATTGGACAGAGCGTTGGCCTCCGGAGCCAAAGGTTTCGGGTTCGACTCCCGACGGGGATAATTTGTAAGGGTCTACCAGTTAATCGCTTATGTTCAGAGGGCTCTTTTCATTTTGGTTCGCACTTGGGCACTGCAACAGATTTGTAACAAAATCTTCATTAATTGTGTGTGCACTTGCTACACGAGCACGTTGAACAAGGTCTTCGCTTACCATGTCTGTTGGCAGGTTCAGACAGGGGTTTAGTGGACGACAGGGTGGCCAAAAATCTTCGTCCGGTTCCTCCCCTTCCTCCCCTCTCCAGCCGCCGTAGTTGAGATTGGCGTTCACACGCTGAAGAAACTTCTCATTATTGTTATCCAGATATATTGCCCAAGCCATGGCGATTTGCTTTAAATTGCTTTGACAGACCGCACGCTTGCTTAACTCTCTGGCCTTACGGACTGCAGGAATCAAAATAGCCAATAGCACCGAGATTACTGCTATTACAACAAGCAGTTCAATCAAAGTAAAACCCTTGCAGCAATTGTTCACCTTTGCAGATTTTTCACAAATATATAGCATCTGTTTTAGTCTTCTTTTTTGGTCGATGATGCCGGCTCTACCGCCTCAGTGCTGTGTACATCTCTCAACTCATACAAATTAGATTTGATTTGTTCTTCGAGAAATTTGTCGATATCCGACCTGTTTTCTGCTGTGACCCTCATCAAAGCTCGATAACTGCGGCGATAAGCTCCATGTGCCTTTTCTTTATCACCTTTTTTTAAGTAATGTTCACCGAGAACAAAATCCACAAACCACGTATCTTGCTCAGAAAAACCTTCACGAAAATCACCATATTTTTCAGCTAATTCGCGCCGGTCAAGTAAGAAATAAGCCGCCTTTTTTTCTTTCGAATCATCTTTTAAGTAACGATAAATTCTCTGGGCTAGTCCATAGTTTCCCTCTCGCCACACTTGAAGAAACTTGGCAAAGGCTAACGGCATCAGTTGATGGGAATAATCAACGAGCCGGGCCCCTTCTGAGGACCATTGCTGGGCGATAGCCTCCGCTTCCCGACGTGCTCTTTCCGCTGACAAATACAAGTCAAAACTTACATATGCAAAACTTAAGATAATCAACAGCAATAGTGCTGCAACTGCGCTGGCATAGCGATGGCGTACCATGATTTTGCGAAGCAAATAGATGGTGCTGACCGACCTTACAGTGATGGGACGGCCGGTGAGCCAGTTCTCGATGTCGCTCTGAAGACTTGCAACGGACTGGTATCGCTGAGCCCTGTCCTTGGCTAACGCGGTCAGCAGAATTGCCTCGACATCTCGGTCGAATTTGCGAGTAATTTTGCTCGGTCTGACTGGCTCAGCCTCCTGAATATTCCGCAGGACCTGCAAAACTGAGCCGGCAATATCGTATGGATACTGCCCTGTCAATATGTGGTAAAGCATCATTCCCAGAGCATATACATCTGTGCGAACATCAATCAGTTCGGGCTTTGCGGCTGCCTGTTCCGGTGACATATTCGAAAGAGACCCGGACCACTGGCCGGTAATCGTTGGCATCGCATCCTTCTGGGCAAGTTCACCCAGACCAATTGCCTTTGCGAGTCCAAAATCTAATATGTGCGGTTCGCCTCGCTCATCTATTAATATGTTCCCTGACTTCAAATCACGGTGGATAACTCCCTGCTGATGGGCGTAGGTTACGGCGCCACATATCTTGTTAAAAAGAACTATGCGCTCACGGAAAGGCAGATTCTGTGCCTCGACATAACGGTACAATGGCTGACCCTTTATGTACTCCATCACGAAGAAATACTGCCCATGGATAATCCCGCTGTCGCGAATCCTGACTATGCTGGGGTGGTCGAGACTCGCTATTAGCTCCGCTTCTCTCTCAAAGTAATAGCGTGCCCTCGTTGAACCCAACAAACTCGGCAGCAGAATCTTGATTGCTACGTGCGTCCTCGTTGGTTTGTGAATAGCCTTGTAGACAATTGCCTGGCCTCCAGGCGGAAGCTCCTGAAGTATTTCGTAGTTCTCAAAACCTGGAATGGTGTCCTTACCTAAGACCCCCGCGCCAGCCAGGCGTTCCGACACCCCCGGCATAGTCCTTGTAGGGTATTCATCCTCAACCGCAGGACTCTTGTCCAACTTGCCGTCCTCCTCGGTTTCGGAACTTGCCAACTCTTTGGACTGCGCCTGAACCGCTCCTCTTGCTTCTGTAGAGCGCACAGTTTGGCGACACTTTTCACACTCTGCCAGATGTGACTTTATACGCAAACACTCATTAGCTGTACATTTTCCCTCCTTATAACGATTCACCATCTCCTGACTCAGGCAAGAACTCATTTTTTTGTCACACCTGCCAAATCAGATGTCACTATAATGCGAACAAAAAACGAAAGTCATGAAAGATTTCCTTTTGGATATAGTAATTAAGACACTAATTGACGCTAAGCACCCTCTCATTATCTGATTAAAGCCTGTCAAAAACTATGTTTTTCCTCGTGAGGAAACTCCCTTTTCTCAAGATTATAAACCTTAAACTCACTTTAGTCAACCATAACACCAAATTTATAACTGTTCCAAGGATTGTGGGAGAATACCTGGTTAGTGTCCTCCGAGGACGGACTCTTTTTCCAGCAGCAGTATCTGAACAATACAAAAGATTTACAATTTGTAAGAAATCCGAAACTTTACATAGACTCTGTTTTGTCAGGCAAAAACTCACGTTTTTCCGCTGATATAGGGTAATATTAGCTTGGTTGGCAGTTAGTGTGCACAATAGCCCAAAAAAGATATAGCGGAAAACTTCTCCAGGACACGGAATTCCGCTCATTATTGGAACGAAAACTTGCACAACTCAACACGGCTGCGTCGACAAGATAGCCCCGCCCGGATTAGGCTGTTTAATTTGAAAACTCCGCCGCACCTGACAAAATCAACACATTCCAACTGATAATTTTGAAACGATCCACAACAACGCAACTCCTTCAATCGCGGTGAATTCGTGTCAATATAAAGAAGGGTCAACCTTAAATTTGTGTCAAATTTGTGGCAGTTTTAGTTTGAAAACATTTCAGGAACCTGTGGGGTACAAAAATACGTACGCAACTTATATCGTATAAAGACCACACTATTTAAAACTTGAACTGTTAATAAAAGAACTGAGTAATCGAGTGCTCAAAGTCATGTAGGTCAGTTTGTCATACGTTATCGGTTATGCTATACTAAGCCGCATGGCTATCAAGTCTGAGAAACTGTTTGAAAAACTATTGATTCCGGTAAGGAGGGCAACCTTCCAAAAGGGTTTTTTTCGCTGGCCTGCCCGACCCATACTTGCCAGTCCTCGCAGTGCCGATTGTTTTGCCCTCGAACAGCTCAGCAGAGACTTAACAAGAAAAAATCTCAAGGCCCGTGTGGACAGAAATGCTTTTGGCCCAGCGGCTGTCAGAATATACCGGGACAAGAGAATCGAAAACGATGAAGCCTATCGTCTTGTCATTGCTCAGGATGGAATTGAAATTTTTGCCAAATCGGATGCAGGTGCATACTACGCTTTGCAGACACTGCGTGACCTTGTTTCAATATATGGGGAGGTGTTACCTGCCTGCATAATAGAAGATAAACCTGACTTTCGCAGACGCGGCATCTATCACGATTGTTCCCGAGGAAAAGTTCCCAAGCTTGATACCCTTAAAGAGCTTGTCGAGCATCTTGCGCATTGGAAGATTAACGAATTAGAGCTTTATGTGGAAAACGTTTTCACGTTTAAACTGCATCCTGATATTGGCAAAGGTTTTAGCCCTTTTACTCCGGAAGAAATTCTGTCTCTGCAGGATTATTGCCGGCTGCACCATATAAAACTTGTAGGCTCACTGGCAAGCTTCGGTCATTTTGAAAAAATTTTATCTCTGCCGCAATACAGTTGCCTCGGTGAGATGCCCGGATTTCGCAATTTTCCGGGTGGTACGACCCTTTGTCCAATCGACCCCCGCTCAATCAGGTTTATTACTGAACTTTACAGTGAATTTGTTCCGCTGTTCGAAGCAGAAGACTTTAACGTCTGCTGTGATGAGACCTGGGAACTCGGTAAAGGGCGCAGTAAAAAACAGGCGAGTCGTATCGGCGTTGGAAACATTTATCTGGGATTTCTCCTGAAGATTCATCATCTGTGTGAGAAACATGGAAAACGAATGAATGCCTGGGCGGATATGGTACTAAAATATCCTGATTTGCTGAGCAAGTTACCCCGCGATATGGTATTGCTTAACTGGGAGTATGAGAGTGATGGAGTAAATATTGCCAGAACCAAAGAAATTGCAGACTCAGGAATACGGCTAATGGTTTGTCCCGGCACGAGCGGCTGGCTGACACATGGTTCGCGATTGCCCAATTCTATGGGTAACGTAAAGAATTTTGCAATTCAGGGTCGCAGATACCATTCTGAAGGCCTGCTTAATACAGACTGGGGCGACCAGGGACATCGCAACTTCTTAGGAGCAAGTCTTCATGGTTTTGCACACGGGGCCGCCCAAGCATGGCACGGTAAAGCGGTTGATGAAAAGAGATTCACGGAAAATTTCTGCTATCACGTCTTCGGCCAGCGAACAGGCCGAATGGCAGAATCGCTAAAGTTGTTGGGCAACACATATATTATGTGTGGAAGATCATCTCGTAATGAATCTTTGCTATATCACGCTTTGGTCGAACCACTTCTACATACTAAGCCGCCCACGCGCAGCTGTATTGATATGACGAACCCGGCAGGATTAAAGCAGATTTTGATTAAATTGTCTGATGCCAAGTTTTGGCCTCAATTTCCAAAATCAATCGGATCATTTGAGAAGTTAGCATTTCGAGAGTTAAAGTTAGCTGCTCGAATGGACTGGCTGGCCTGCAGGCGGGCACTTGCAGCAAAGGCTTTGCGGTCCGGCAAAAATGTTAAAAGCTCTGAACTATTGCAATTGAGCAGGTTAATGTACGAAACAAGCGAAGAGTTCAAGGAACTTTGGCTATTACGTAATAAAACTTCACGTTTATACGATAACTTGAGGCTCTTTAATCGCGTTGAACGGGAATCATGTCGTCTGGCCGGCAAAAAGAAGAACTTATGACAGGAAAAAACTGCATCGCAAGGCTCTATAGGAAAACCCGGATGCGCATAGCAGGTTTAATGTCCGGCACATCTGTCGATGGTGTTGATGCAGCCATTGTTGATATTAGTGGGAACAAGGTAAGCGTTCTGGCATTTGACACATTTGCTTATCCGGCGGAAGTACGCCGTAGTATTTTTGAGCTTGTTGAATCGAAAAATTCCGGACCGCTTGAAATGTGCCACCTGAATTTTGTAATCGGCGAGGTGTTCGCAGAAGCGGTGCTGAAACTTTGCAGAAAAAGCGGAATTGGTTTAAACACAATTGACCTGATAGGCTCCCACGGACAAACCATTTATCATAACCCGAAGGGACGACGATTCGGCAAAAGGATGGTGCGTTCAACTTTACAGATTGGTGAGCCATCAGTAATTGCCCAGCGTACAGGAATTATCACTGTGGCGGATTTTCGACCAAAAGATATGGCAGCCAATGGGCAAGGTGCACCTTTGGTGCCTTTTGCTGATTATGTCCTGTTTCGGGATAAAAAACGGAATCGCGCCATCCAAAATATCGGGGGCATTGCCAATGTAACTTATTTACCAGCGGCCTGTCAACGGCGTGATATTATCGCCTTCGATACAGGGCCAGGCAATATGATAATCGACCGAATCGTTTCACTGGTAAGAAAGGGCAGGAAAAAATTTGACCGCGATGGCAAAATCGCAGAGCGAGGCACAGTTGACAAGAGATTGCTCAATAGTATGCTGCGCCATCCGTTTTTCGATAAGCGTCCTCCAAAGTCAACCGGTCGTGAGATGTTCGGAAAAGAATATTGTGACACCCTGTACCGGCAGGCAATGAAAAAAGGACTTTCTGCTGAAGATGTTGTAGCTACTGCTACCGCTTTTACCGCAGCCAGTATCTGCTTCTCTTACAGGCGATTCCTGCCTGCTATGCCTGACGAATTAATATTGTGCGGAGGCGGCGCTAAAAACAATACACTGATTAAGATGTTGCGACAGGAATTGGGCGAAGTTAAAATTCTTCTCAGCGATGAACTTGGTATTAGCTGTGATGCCAAAGAGGCGATTTCATTTGCCCTTTTGGCGTATGCAACTATTAAAGGTATTGCCAATAATGTCCCCAGTGCCACCGGAGCAGACAAATCATTAATCTTAGGAAAAATAGTGCCTGTATAATGAAAAAACATAGACCGCTTCCAACTACTGAAGAGAGTAATCGCAAAAGTGAAAACATAGACCAGTTATCAACACTGCAAATCGTCAGGCTTATTAACAATGAAGATATGCTGGTGGCACCGGCAGTCGGCAGAGAGTACAAGCAAATTGCTGCGGCAGTCGATATGATAGTGGGGCGTTTCAAAAGAAACGGCCGATTGTTTTATGTCGGGGCCGGAACAAGCGGCCGGCTTGGCGTCCTCGATGCATCGGAATGTCCGCCGACTTTCGGCGTCAGTCCCAGGCTGGTACAGGGGATTATCGCCGGCGGCAGACGGGCATTAGTAAGAGCAATCGAAGGGGCTGAAGATAAAACCAGCGACGGAATTCGAACCATAAACAAATATAAAATTTCCGCAAAGGATGTGGTTGTCGGTATTGCCGCCTGCGGGTTGACGCCTTTTGTTCGAAGTGCGTTAAAACAGGCAATGAAAAAGGGAGCGGGTACAATCTTTATCACCTGTGCTCCGGAGGCCGTCAAAGATATTCCGGCAGAAATAATTATTAATCCTGTCGTCGGCCCGGAGGTTATCACCGGCTCAACTCGTATCAAGGCAGGCACTGCAACGAAGCTTGTTCTTAACACCCTCACTACGACTGCTATGATTAAAATGGGCAAAGTTTATGGAAATCTGATGGTCGACCTCAGGGCAACAAATAATAAACTGCGCAACAGGTCTGTGAGGATTGTTTCACAGATGACCGGCCTTTCGCGAACGAGGGCTGCCAAACTGCTCAAAGATGCAAAGGGAAAAGTTAAAGCCGCCATCGTGATGCACTTCCGCAATGTCAATTTGCGGCAGGCCGCCAGAATTCTGAATGAATGCGGACAATCTTTGAGAAAAGCCATAAGGTCAGATAGATGAACGAAGTTGCTCCGGTACAATATTTATCAGGGCATTTAGGCGGAATAGATTTAATAATAGTCGGCCTGGCTGTCGTTCTTCTCTTTGTTATTTCCTATGTCTTTGGCCGTAAAGAGAAAGATACAAATGATTTCTTTCTCGGCGGCAGAAAAATCCCTTCGATTGTAGCCTGTCTTTCTTTTGTCGCTACCGAAGTCAGCGCACTGACAATTGTCGGCGTGCCGGCAATCGCTTACAGCGAGAACTGGGAGTATCTGCAGTTTTTCTTCGGCTCGGCAGCCGCACGAATTTTAGTAGCGTTTTTGTTCATACCGGTATTCTATAAATACAACTGCACAAGCATCTACGAATTTCTAAGGCACCGTTTCGGCCCGGAAACTCAGTACGCCGGCTCGATTTTTTTCTTTATTACACGCCTGACAGCATCCGGCGTCAGGTTATATGCCGCCTGTTTAGGAATCGGGATTATTTTAGGCTGGAATCTGGCACAAACGCTGCTCGTCTTTACGATAGTGAGCATTATCTTTATCTCTTTTGGCGGCATAAAAGCAGTGGTCTGGGCCGGCGCGTACCAGACAACTATCTTTTTTTTGGCTGGTATCGCATTACTATTCTATCTTTGGTTGCATATCGAGGGCGGGTTATCCGCTGCATGGCAAATCGCTGGTAAGGCAGGCCGACTGAATGTCTTTAAATTTGACTTCAATCTCAACGACCCCACGACTTTCTGGGCCGGCACTGCCAACGCCTTTTTCATCGGGCTTGCTGTCTTCGGCACCGACCAAGAACTGATGCAGCGATTACTCACCGTCAAAACCAGAAAAAAAAGTCAAAATGCAATTCTTTTAACAATAGCGACGGCGTTTCCGATTCTCTGCATATATTTAGGAATCGGCACTTTGCTTTATGTGTTCTTCCGGCAAAATCCACAGGCTTTGCAGCCGGAAAAGGCCAAAGAGGTTCTTTCACACTTTGCGGCAAATTTTCTGCCGGTCGGATTAAAAGGGTTGATACTTTCAGCAATCATATTAGCCAGTATCGATTCGCCGCTGAGTTCTCTTAGCTCATCGTTTGTAATGGATATTTATCGCCCGCTTATTAAAAAGAACGCAATAGAGAAACATTACTTATTTATCTCACGGACAGGAGTAATAGCCTTCGGTCTGATTTTGGCGATTATTGCCCTTGTCTGTGAGCCGGCAGAGAACATTCTCTGGTTTGCCTTTCAAATATTTTCTTTGACCGGCGGAGCGACACTCGGCGTTTTCCTGCTCGGTGTATTAACAAAAAGAAAAATCAATTCCGGCAACGTTGCTGCAATGATTATCAGTACTTTATGTATGACGGCGCTTTTACTTTTGTCTCATAAAGGATTTATTAAATTAGCATGGAGTTGGCTGATAGTTGTCGGTACAATAATGACGTTAATATTAAGCTATGTGTTCAGCTACATTAAGATAAAAGAGCGGTCGCATAAACCGATTAGGCTCTTGTGGTGAGCTTGTCGAAACCACTGTAAAGGATTACAAATATGCCTGTTGTAGTAGGGATTGACGAAGCAGGTTTTGGCCCGATTCTCGGGCCTCTGGTCGTTTCCTCGAGCGCTTTTTCTCTCCCGCAGCAACTCCTGAACGAGGATTTCTGGCAGGTTCTGCGAAAAAGTGTCGGCAAAAAGCCGAGACATCTGGCCGGCCGAGTCCTCATCGCCGACAGCAAAAAGGCCTACAACAAATCGCTCGGCATCAAACATCTGCAGCGCACGGCACTCGCCTGCCTGAAATGTCTCGGCAAAGAGCCTGCAACATTGACGCAGCTTTTGTCATTGGTGTCTGCGGATTGCCTGGAGCAATTAAACGATTATCCCTGGTACAAAGATGTGGATAGTCACTGGATTTCAGCCGACAAAACCGACATAGCGATTGCCGCATCAGTCCTGCAGGATGATTTAGCCTCGAATAAACTTAAACTGCTTGAGCTAAAGAGTTACTATCTTGAGGTGGCGCACTACAACAAAATGGTTTCCGCCGTCAGGAATAAAGCTAATGTTCTTTTTACGGCGGTTTGTGCCCTGATAAAAAATGCCTTTGATAAATTTTCAGCTGAGGGACTTCACGTTATAATCGACCGGCAGGGCGGCCGGATGCGATACCGCAGGCCGCTGCTGCGAATGTTTCCCGATATGCATCTGAAAATCCTGAAGGAGACCCCGACAGTCAGTAGCTATGAATTGCAAAGCGACGGCAGACAGGTACGCCTGCACTTTGCTGTTGGCGCCGATGACCGTTTCCTCCCGGTGGCGCTAGCCTCAATGCTGAGTAAATATCTGCGTCAGCTTTTGATTGAAAACATAAACCGCTACTTTATCGGCTTCCACGCCGAGCTAAAACCCACAGCCGGCTACTGGAAGGACGGCCTGCGATTTATCGAAGATTTGAAGCGGAACATTCCGCACGTCGCCTTCGACAGCAATCAGTTAATCCGCTGCCGATGACCGCTGGGCCGCTTCAATCAAAACGCTTGCCCCGCTTCGCACGTTTTTCAATCCTGACCAGTCGCCTTTCATTTTACCTATGATGTTTACTGCTGAGGCGGCCCGAATCTCGTCGCCTTCGGAGGCCGGCGTAGGGCCGAAAAACATACAGAACGCATTGCCGCTCGGCCAGTATCCCAACTCGCCGGCTTCTACGACCTCGCGACCGCCCTTTTCAAGCTTGGCTTTGACGCCTATCGAGAAATATATCTCATCACCCCAGCGCTGAGCCCTGGCTTTTATCGGCAGAGCTTCGCTTATCAATTTCGCCGTCGCACTGTCATTCAACTGTGCTTCAACCTTAACATCTCCCGCTGTGATTTTTATATCCTTTGGCATCTTCAGATTCCTGTCAAATTTGACTGGTGAAGGTTTTCAGATTCTCAGCACACCGGCAGCGTCAAAACACATTCCGGTTTTCATACGCATTTTCTCGTGTTACATACCAATTAAAGTTTACGCTGCTTGAGTTTTTCCAGAACGGCGGAGGAAACCTTCAACACGGTGCCGTGATGATGCCCTTGAGGGAACGACACAAGGCTTGTCAAATCCATCCAGGTGTTGAAGTCCTGTGTTTTGGCTGCACCGTATTGCCCTTTATCAGTCATTTCGAAATAGACAATCCATTCGTTGCCGAGTTTCAGCATGGTGGGGGCTTCACGGAATCCCCCGGTGAACGGAGCCGAAGATGACCCCCACGGACCCAGCAGCCTGTCCGAGAAAGCCACACGCAGCGTCTTCATCATCTTTCGGTTGTCCTCGTGCACCAGCGCATAGCGTGTGCCGTCCTTGAGGATGGCTCCATCTTTGACGCTGTAGCCGGGCTCGAACAACGGCTTGGCCGGCGCGAAGGTTTCGAAGTCGGGCGTGGCGGTGTACCACAGCCGGGGGTTGTCGTTTACATCTTCCTGGAACGCCTGGTAAAAATTTTTGGGCAGTGTCGAAGCCCATATAACGATAAATTGCTGTCCCGCGTCATCGTAAAATAGTTCTGGAGCCGTCACATCCAGTGCTTTCTGCTCCGCCATAACCTCCACAAACTTTTGTTCAGACCAGTGGACAAGGTCCTTTGAATGGGCATAGCCAAAACCCTGTTCGTTTTTCAAGCCGGTCGTCCAGACCAGGTGGAACGTGCCGTCGGGTCCTTGCAGCAGGCTTGGGTCTCGCATCAGTTTGCCTGTGCCGACCTGCGGTTTCAAAAACGGGCCGCCAAGGTCAGTCCAGCAGATACCGTCATAACTATAGGCCAAGTGCAATCCATCCTCTCCGTTGCCGCGAAAGAATGTGAACAGATATACCGAATTGTCACACGCATCACTCGTTATGTTTTTCTTGATGGACGTGACGTCGCCGGCCGATGCAGGAACCACTTTCAAAGCGGAGCGTACTTCGCCTGTCTTGGGATTCCATCCATCTCTGCCGCCCAGTACCCTTTCCAACGTAACGGCCTTGGCTTCAGCTTCGGTCAACTGGCGGGCCCAGGGCACGCGGGCCTGCGGATTGGCCCCCGGGCCGGTGCTGCCATATTCAGCGTAGCGGGACGTCTTTTCACGATTGGGTTTGTCCCAGTTGTGCCAGCCTTCAGGACGAACCACGCTCGACATCTCGGTATTCAGGAAAATGACGTTGGCGTAATCCCGCCACGGTCGGCCTAAATAGGTTTTAACTTCCGGCGATGCGCCCGTGATTTTGCAATTCGAGAAGACGTACCCATAACTCTGCTGCTCGGGTGTAGCGGCGGCGGTGATGTAGCCGTCTTTGAGGCAGTGAATATGGCACCGCTCAAAAAAGGCTGTCGCTCCGCCAAAGATGAAGTCGCAGTGCCCGGCGATATAGCAGTTTTCGTAGTAGTGTCGGCCGGTCTGAGCGAGGAGTGTATCCTGCCAGCCTAAGAATCGGCAGTTGCGAAACACGATTCGGTTGCCGATGACCGCGATGGCCACGGCCTGGCCCACCGGCCCGGCAGAATTTTCAAAAGTGATATTCTCAGCGGAGAAATCATCGGCCTCTATTGTGGTTGAAGGCGTACGGAACGTGCCGATTTCTTTGCCGTCAGCACCTCGCATACGGGCGTTCAAATCAAAAGTCAGTACAGTTGTTTCCGCATCGGCGCCTGCAAAATGGACAAAACGCTTGTCTGGTGGAACTACAATGCGTTCCTTGTAGACACCCGGCTTGATGGAAATCACAATAGGTTTCATATTGCCCGCCGGCACCGCATCAACAGCAGCCTGGACGGTCGTAAAATCGCCCGTGCCATCCGGGTTGACGGTTATCATAGTCGGCTTGGCGGCAGTGCAGCTGCTTTTCTCGATTTGGCTGCCGGTCCCGGATTGCTTCCGGCCCCCAAGCGTTTGCGTCAGCCAGTTTATCATTTTTTCTTTATAGCTCACGTCGAACTTGTCCCAATCGGTGATGCGATGCGGAGCACCTTCGACGGTAACGAGGTCGCACTGGACACCAAGTGCCTTAAGCCTTGTCTGGAAATTCAAAGACTGCTGATAGGGGACGCTCTTGTCGGCCGTGCCGTGTACCAGCAGGAACGGTGGCAGACCGGCTTTGAGGTGGTTAATCGGTGAAGCGTCCCACAGGATTTGTAGCATTTCGTCGTCGAGGGTCTGGCGACCGAACAGGTCTTTCATATAGGTGCTTGGGCCGCCGCGCCGCAGTGCATCCGACACAAGGTCAGTCGGTGGTGCAAAACCAACCATAGCCTGGATGCTGGTATTCTCATCGGCAAGGGTGGTCGCCATACAGGCAATCTGCCCGCCCGCGGAGTACCCAATCAGTGCGACGCGGTTGGGGTCGCCCTTGAACTGGCTCGCGTGCGCCTTAACCCAGCGAATGGCCGTCTGCACGTCTTCCAGACAGGCAGGCCACCGATACTTTGGTGTGAGGCGATAGTTAATGGAAAACCAGGTGAACTTCGCCTGGTTCAGCGGCTCGAAAAGAAGTGTGATATCCTGCTGTTTGTCGCCGCTGTTCCAGCCTCCTCCGTGCACGATGATGGCCACCGGAAAAGGTCCGGCCCCTTCTGGCGCGGACGCATCGAGCAGCAGGTTCTCGTCGCCGGCTTTTGCATATTCGATATCGCTTTGGATACCATCCACCGGCACAGCCAGCAGGAAAACCAACAATGTGGTCGACGCCAACAGACCGATAATGCGTAACTCAAGGCCATTCGCTGTCTTCATTTTATTCTCCTTCTCGCATTTGCTGTATATATGGAGATTCTCAGATTCTTAGAACACCGGCGGCACGAAGTTTTGAATGCTTTATCGAAATAAGGACCTCATTGGCCTCGGACAGAGCAAATTCCTCAACGGTCGGCACAATCGGAATTTCGGCAGCCAACGGCAGAAATTCCTCAGCGTCTTTGCATGTAACATTAGCGACACTCTTTATTTCTTTTTCAAGCCAGAGATACTCGGCGTAATCCAGTTTCGGTATCGGCGTTTCCTTTCGAATCGCATTTATAACCAATCGCCCGCCTTTTTCCAAAACCGCCAGCGCATCGCGAACACACTCGCCGGCCGGCGTAAAATCCATCACCCTGTCTAATTTGGCAGGGGGGTGGTCGCCGGACTGGCCCGTCCAAACCGCACCCAGACTTTTTGCCAGTTCCGCATGCTCGGCTGTTTTGGTGAAGACAAAGACCGGACTATTCGGAAATTTGTGCCTGATTACCTGAATCAGGATATGCGCACAGGCTCCGAAGCCAAACAGGCCGATTCTCTGACCATCGGTTATCTCTGCAAGCCGCAGCGTCCGGTAGCCGATTACTCCTGCGCACAAAAGCGGCGCCGCCTGCGCATCGGAGAACCTTTCAGGTATCTTGTGAGCATAATCCTCCGCGATGACCATATATTCCGCATAGCCGCCGTCGGCGTCTTTGCCTGTCCATTTGGCACTGCTGCAAAGGTTCTCTCTGCCCGCTTTACAGAAATCGCATTCGCCGCACGCCCAATAAAGCCACGTAATCCCGACCCGTTCACCACCACCGAATTTTCTTACTGCTTTTCCCACATCTGCGACGGTGCCAACCACCTGATGACCCAAGACTATCGGAAGTTTCGTCGGCCTTAGCCTGCCCTCCACCTCATCCAAATCTGTATGACACACGCCGCAAACCGAGACCTTAACCAAAATCTCTTTTTTCCCCGGCTTTGGTACCGGCAAATCAGCCAATCTCAGCGGCCCTTCTTCAACAGGACAGCTTCTGTCTAAAACCATCGCCTTCATTAACCAATCTCCTGTTTCAAATGTTTTTCAAAAACTTTGTAACTGTCTTGTCCGAACAGGCAGAATACAACTTTCTTGATGCTTGTTTGGCCTTTAAGGTACTCGATGATTGTTCGCAGCATTATTCTCGCGCATCTTTCGATGGGGAAGCCGAAAATTCCTGTACTGATTGCTGGAAATGAAATGCTTTTGATATTGTTCTCGTCGGCTAACTTCAATGAATTCAGCGTTGCATTTTTTAACTTTTCATCTTCGTTTCCTTCTCCCATCTGCGGCCCGACAGCGTGAATGACGTATTTAGCCTTCAGGTTGCCGCCGGTGGTTTTTACGGCTACGCCTACGAATGTCCCTCCTATTTTGTCACACTCTTGCTGGATTTTGGGTCCGCCTTTTCTTCTGATTGCACCGGCCACGCCGCCGCCCAGAACCAGTCTCGCATTTGCAGCGTTGACAATCGCCTCGGTTTGCATCTCGGTAATATCGCCTTCAACCAGTTCTAAAACCGATTTGCCAATCTTCACTTCCATAGCTTTTTTACCCGCCGAGTTCTCCGAAAAGTGTTAATGCGCTTGTCTTTGTAATTTTAACCTCTGCGAATTGACCAGCCAGAGACTGCGGCCCATTGAAGACCACTATGTAATCGGTCGCCGTTCTGCCGACTAACTGCGGTTTATTCTCGTCGTTTAGATGAGGTTTTTTGCTGGGCCCTTCGACGAGCACTTTGACGGTCTTACTCAAAAACTGCCTGCTCAACTCTTCGCTTATTTCATTTTGCACATTCAGCAGCTCCATATTTCGCTTTTTCTTTATCTCCGCGGGGATGTTATCTTCCAGCTTTTTGTCAGCGTTTGTACCCGGCCGAGGTGAGTATTTGAATATAAAACAGTTTTTATATCTTGCCTTTTTAACCAAATCCACCGTTGCCTGAAAATCTTCTTCCGTCTCGTTTGGAAACCCGACAATAAAATCACCGGCAATCGCGACATCCGGCACGACAGCCCTGGCTTTGTCGAGAAGCCCCAGATACTCATTACAAGTATATCCGCGATTCATAGCGTGCAGTATTCTGTCCGAGCCGCTCTGTGCCGGCAGATGCAGATATGAGCAGACCTTCGGCAGATTCGCCATCGCCTGTAAAATCTCATCAAAAAATTCTTCGGATGGATAGCTGGTAACGAACCGTATCCACTCGATTCCGTTTATATCATTTGCTATCGAAAGCAGGTCCGCTAAGCAGCAGGTTTTTTCGCCCGCGGCATATTTATACGCATTTACCCGCTGACCCAGTAGTGTAACCTGCTTGACGCCGTTGCCAGCAAGTTTCTTTATCTGCTCGATTATTATTTTGGGCGGCCGACAAACCTCCGGTCCGCGAACATAAGGCACGACACAATAGCTGCAGAATTTATCACAGCCCCGCATCACCCGAACAAAGGCCTGCCCCGGAATCTCCTCATCCTCAACACCATAAACTGACTCGAACGTTTCAAGAATCTGCGATTCGTCCTCGCAGCTTTTTTGCCGAATTTTTTCTGTTACCGCTAAAGTCCGTACCCTTTTTTCCAGGGCCTTTCTTACAAGCTGGTTTATCTGTGGTATTTGTGCCGGCCCGCATACAAAATCAACCGCATCGTGTTCTAAAAGTTCCGCACCTAACCGCTGTGCCATACAGCCGATGACGCCCACCACCATATTCGGCTTTGATTCTTTGATATGTTTCAGAAAACCTATATGTGAGAGAACCCGCTGTTCCGCGTGGTCTCGAACCGAACAGGTGTTTAACAGCACAACATCCGCTTCTTTGGTGTCCTCGACGAACTGATAGCCCTCATCCCGCAACGACGCTTCTATAATCGCGCTGTCGAGTTTATTCATCTGGCATCCAAACGTCTGTAAAAGGACTGTTGGACGTTTGGATTTAACATTATTCCGTTTAGAATCAGAAGTTTCCATAGATTTCGATGTTACATTCGCTATTTTTCCGCGACAACGAGCATTTCGAAGTCCTCAGCAGTCAGCTTATCTTTTTTTGAGAATGCCCCGAGTTTCGCTCCCATAATATCTATTTTTTTATACCCAAGCGTTTTTAAAAGCCAGGTTATTTCACTAGGCACATAATAACGCTCATCACATTCCAATTCTTTTTTATTTCCCGCGTCGTCTTCGAAGATAGTTCTGTTATGACTCCGAAATGTCATCAAATCAAATGTGTTGCTTTTATATGTCGCACTGCTTTCCTCACTTGCTGACCCACAAAATTTCTCGACTGAATGATAAAGCGGGAACAGCCCGTTTAATGTCGTAAATATAAGTTTTCCTTTATCTTTCAACGCCTTGGTTACATTTTTAAGTATCTCGAAATTCATTTCGTCTGTTTCCATCAAAGGAAAACCACCTTCACAGAGCATTATCGCTGCATCGAATTCACCGTCAAAGGAAAGAACCCTGGCATCGTGTTTTTGAAAATCAATTTTTAGACCACATTGTTTTGCTTTTTCTCTTGCCCTGGCAAGTTGAGAATCAGATAAGTCTATCCCTGTAACATGATAGCCTCTTTTAGTCAGTTCAATTGAATGCCTTCCCGTGCCGCAGCCGACATCAATTATTTTTAAAGATTTGTCATAAACTAATTCTTGTTCGATAAAATCGCATTCGCCGAGCGTTCCCTGGACAAAACACTCCTTATCATAAGTCTTTCCATAATTTTCAAATAACGATTCATACCATTTTTTCATTATTACCTCTTTAGTCCAATTACTTCAAACACCGTTCACCACGATAGCATTAACTTTGGCTGACTGCTCGCGGAGCGGGGCAGGTATTTATCAACACAGCATCAGCCTCTTCAATATTGTCGGTCAGTCCAAACCCCGCCTGCCTTAGCGCAGAACCGACCAACGTGGTATCCAGCTTATTCATCTGACACCCAAAATTTTTTATATAAATTTTTTTCATAGCCCGAATCTTTTAAATAAATAGTATTTAGGAAAATCAATTCCGAGCGTGAATAATGCCGAGAATCCCAGAATAGCGAGAATTTGATTTACGGTAAGAGCTGGAACAAAGATTCCGTAAACGCCTAACAGTGAAAATCCGAATATGGTTACTACACTAAGAACGAGTAATTCCTTACCGGGGGCCGACGACCAAAAGTGCCTCCGTTCCCTTACAATCAGCACGCGAAATTGGCTATTGAATATAAGGTTCAGCATTACCAAGGTGCACAGCCTCTCCCATTCCAAATGAAAATATTTCATCCCCACCAAGATTACTATCAAACCTTCCGCAACCAACAGCATACCAGGAACGAGCGATGACAAAGTAATATTTTTCACATTCCATTTATTCGGATTACTTGTCGACTTTACGTTATCAGTTGCCAGAGACATGGTTACAAAATCATTAGCAAATACAAGCAGTGACATGCCTAGAAGCGAAAGCACAATATTATGCAACCAAAAGAAACCCAAGGTCAATAGCCCTACAAATTCTATAACCTTAGTAACTTTATTTATAACCCATGTCAGCATTCGTTGGTATGTCTGCCTGCTTATTCTTACCGCATCAATTATGACATTTATTCCCGGCTCGATTAATACTACGCTTGCTGATGCTTTGGCCACATCGGTTGAGTTGCTTACGGCTATTCCCATCTCTGCCTGCTTTAGCGCTGGCGCATCATTCACTCCATCTCCGGTCATCCCTACCATGTGACCTCTTGATTGCAGCAATTTTACTATTTTATACTTGTCCTCAGGATATATCTCGGCAAACCCATCGCTTTCTTCAATAGACCTCATCTGCTCATCTTCGCTTAAGCCCTCAATATCAGAAAATCGGATAATTTTACTGCCGATAGCAACCTGTCGTGCTATTTCTTGAGCTATAGCGATATTATCCCCGGTCAGCATAATGGGCTTTATCCCAAGTTTTCTTGCTTCCTCTATCATGTTCTTTGAATCCGGCCGAGCAGTATCAGCTAACGGCAACAATCCTACAAATTGAAGATTATCCAGGTCATCTCCTTGTGACCTTGCGACCGCAATTGTCCTGTAGCCTTTTTGAGAAAACTCCTCTATTGTTTTTTTGGCTTTAGCTATAGTGTCTTGACCAATTTCATGGCACATAGCTATAACCGTCTGTGTTGCGCCTTTAATAACCCTAAAGCGCCTTCCGTTGTTTTCTATAATCGCCTCTGTCCTTTTGAATGATGGATTAAAAGGCGTGTACGAAATCTGTTTAAACGCATTCAAATCTGTCCGCATGACTTTCGCATACTCAATAACCGCAAGGTCTATTACGTCCATCCCCTCTTCTCGAGATGCCAAAGCAGCTAACGCGATAACATCCTCTTTGGTGAAGTCGGAAAACGGCACGCCATTTATAACTGATAATTTATTTTGTGTTATTGTCCCGGTCTTATCGATACAAAGAACGTCTATCGAAGCAGCGTCTTCTATTGAATCAAGTTTGGTTACTAGCACGCCCTGTTTCGCAAGTTCCATCGCACCCACAGTTTGAACGATAGTAAGCACTGCTGGAAGAGCTACAGGGACGGCTCCCATGAGAAAAATCACAACAAAAGTTGGTATTACCAAGATACTTACATGAAGAAATAAAGCGTATATCGAAACTAAAATTGATGCGATTATACCCAGATACATCATGTATCTAACTACAGCCATCATTACTTCCTCTTGATGGGATTTTGGCTTGGCTATCTTGACCAATTCGGCTGTCTTACCAAAAAATGTGCTTGCGCCGGTATTAACAACCACACATCTGGCCTCTCCGCGCTTGACGACCGAGCTTGAATAGATGATATCCGATGGATGCACATCTTTAGGCAAAGATTCTCCGGTAAGAGACGATTCGTCTGCGGAGAGTTCGCCGCTTATAATCTTGGCGTCTGCCGGCACTATATCGCCGAGTTTAACGGCAAGGACATCCCCGATGACAATCTCTCGTGCTTCTTTCATCTCCCATTTTCCATCCCGAAATACTTTTGCCTTAATCGCCAGCTTTTTCTTGAGCAGCTCAATGGCTTTTTGTGATCCTCGTGCGTGCAAATGGCCGATGATGGCATTCATCGTTAGCAATACAAAGATTATTCCGCCTTCAAAATAATGCTGCAATACAAATGAAAGCCCCATGGCTAATTCCAGTAGCCATGGCATAGGCCCCCAGTAACGCAGCAAAAATTCCAATAGAAGATTCTTCTTTTTTTCTACTATTTCGTTAGGCCCAAATACGGTAAGCCGATTCCTGCCTTGTGTATCGGAGAGACCGTCTGAGGTTGTTTCTAGAAATTTGAGGGTTTCTTCTAAAGATATTTTTTTATAATCGGAGGTGCTTTTAACTTTTAAATCCATTGTTTTCCCCTAATTCCTTCATTCCCAATCATTTATCTTCTTCAGAAACTTCAAAATCATCCCTCGCCACAGTAACCATCGGCCGCCCAAAGCTCTTTATGTGGACGGTTTTGCCGAGCATGTAAGTTACTATAGCAACTCGTCCTATTCAGTTCAATGGAAGCGGCGGTCGGCTCTGCAACTCGGCCAAAAGTTGTTTATTTTGCCCCGCCTAATGATTATATTAGTCCCTGTCTTTACCACGAAAAAACTACACTGCCCTGACATATTTTAGGGTTGGCCAATGACTCAATGGTGGCAATTAGATGCTGAGAAGGCGGCTGGCTTGCTCGACAGCAACCTGTCGTCCGGCCTGACTTCCGGGCAGGTCGCCGACAAACTGCAACGCTTCGGCTACAATCGGATTGAAGGGGCAAAAGGCCCATCGCCGCTGGCCATCTTCCTGTCGCAATTCGAGGACTTTATCATCTGGGTGCTTATTGGCGCTGCTCTGGTTTCGGGTTTCCTGCAGGAATGGGTCGATGCCATCGCAATAATTGCCATAGTCATACTCAATGCGATACTCGGCTTTATCCAGGAGTACCGGGCTGAAAAGTCACTGGCTGCATTAAGGAAGCTGGCCAGTCCAACCTCCCGTGTCATTCGTGACGGCCGACACGCAGTCATTTCATCTTTCGACTTAGTGCCCGGCGACATTATTGAACTGGAGGCGGGCGACAACATCCCGGCTGATGGCCGCGTCGTCCGGCTCACTGCTAACTTCGCCGCTCAGGAGGCAAGCTTAAGGGGCGAATCCACACCGGTAGCAAAAACACTCAGCCCGCTGAAGGAGAGAGATGTCGCCTTGGCCGACAGGGCAAATATGGTCTATATGGGGACATCCGTCGCCGGCGGCAAGGCAACGGCCATCGTCGTCGAAACGGGGATGCAGACGGAACTGGGGAAAATCGCAGGGATGATTCAGGAAATCCACCGGGACTCGACTCCTCTGCAGAAAAAACTCGAACAGTTCGGCAAATGGATAGTGTACCTGTGCTTTGTGCTCGTTGGTGTGATATTCCTGCTGGGCGTCATGCGAGGCGGCAAAGTGCTGGATATGTTCCTGACAGCCGTCAGCCTGGCAGTTGCTGCCATACCTGAAGGCCTTCCCGCTGTTGTGACCATCGCTCTTGCGATGGGAGTGCAGAGAATGGTCGCCCGCCACGCCCTTATCCGCAAACTACCATCGGTCGAAACGCTCGGCTGCGCTACCGTTATCTGTTCGGATAAAACAGGGACACTAACCAAAAATGAGATGACCGTCCAGGCCATTTACACCGATGGAAAGTTATTCAGGATAACCGGCATCGGCTATGAACCGCGAGGCGAATTCTTCCTCGATGACCGGCAGGTTAAGCCGGCAGAACATTCGACGCTCATCAAAACGCTTCTCTGTGGCACATTATGCAACGGGGCACAGCTGGTTTGTCAGGGTGACTCATCCAAAATAATCGGCGACCCGACGGAAGCAGCTATCCTTACCGCCGCCGCCAAAGCTGACATCTGGAAAGAAAAGGCGGAAGAGGACCAGCCGTTCGTGGCTGAGATACCCTTCGACTCGGAACGTAAGAAGATGACCATAATCCGCCGCGATAGCAGTAAGCTCGTCGCCTTTGTTAAAGGAGCACCGGACGTCCTGCTCAACGACTGCACCAAAATCGAACAGGCAGGCGTGGCGCGAAACCTTACCGAGAAGGACGTCGAAGATATATCGGGCACGAATAATCGCCTTGCCAATGATGCTATGCGAGTCCTCGGCTTGGCATACAGAGAGATAAATGGTTCCTTCGCAGATTACCGCCCTGATGTCGTCGAAAAGGACCTGACGTTTGTGGGGCTTATGGCGATGATTGACCCGCCCCGTGAGGAAGTCAAAAAGGCGATTGCCGATTGCAAGACCGCTGCCATAAGGACGGTGATGATTACCGGCGACCACAAAAACACCGCAGTCGCCATCGCACGAGGGCTTGGATTTTTCGAGCAAAATTCCTTAGCGCTGACCGGCGAGGAGCTGGATAAACTGACCGACGAGCAGCTTTACGAAAAAGTGGAAGATGCGGCCGTTTATGCCCGTGTCTCGCCTGAGCATAAGCTGCGAATTGTTCGCGCCTGGAAGAAACACAACGAGGTGGTTGCGATGACGGGTGACGGCGTCAACGACGCACCGGCCGTCAAAGAGGCCGACATCGGCGTAGCAATGGGCGTCACAGGCACCGATGTCACCAAAGAAGTCTCCGATATGATAATCACCGACGACAACTTCGCCTCAATCGTGGCCGCAGTGGAGGAAGGCAGAGGCATCTACGACAACATCAAAAAATTCATTCACTATCTGCTTAGCTGCAACACGGGCGAAGTGCTGGTAATGTTCGTTTCTTCTCTTATTGGTTGGCCACTGCCTCTGCTGCCCATCCAAATCCTGTGGGTAAATCTGGTTACCGATGGCCTGCCTGCGCTGGCTTTGGGCGTTGACCCCGTTGACCCAAACATTATGAAGCACCCGCCTCGCCCCCCAAAGGAACCTGTCGTCACTAAACAAAGAGTGGTTCTGATGCTCGCACAGGGAGCGTTCATCGCCCTGTGCAGCCTTGTGGCCTTTGCTTTTGTCATCTTCGTCGAGGGTGAAGACCTGTCACGAGCCAGGACCGCCGCCTTTGTCGTGCTTGTCTGCACCCAGCTGTTCCACTCCCTGAACTGCCGCAGTCAAACGCAGTCTCTTTTCAAAATCGGCATATTTACAAACAAAAAACTTCTTCTTGCAGTCGTAATGTCCTTTTTGCTCCAGATGGCAGTCGTATACGTGCCGTTCCTACAGGTGGTTTTCAAAACTGAACCGCTGCGCCTTGTCGACTGGCTTATGGCGGTCGTCCTTTCATCGCTGCCGTTGTGGGCAATGGAAATAATCAAGGCAATCAATAAAAAGGTCCGCTTTATGGCATCGGTGTAATCCCGTAAGGGATGCCTTACGGCATTATCAAAAACAGGAATGAAGATTTCGGTTCAACTGCCTCTGCAGGTCTTTCAGGCGGTTTGTTTCATCGAATCCGAGCTTTAATATAGGAAATGCAGTCTTATTGTGAAACAACGGCTCATCCATATCCACCCATTTTTTGCAGTAGTCGCCGTCCGGCGTCCCAGGTACAGGTGAAAAATCCGCTAACATCCCGCGAATACCTAAGTTGTTCACGAACCGCATCGAATCTTCAAGCTGCTGAATGTCGCCGTGAGGATGCCCGAGAATTTGGTACGCCGTGATACTGCTCGGCTCAGCCCCGGCCGCCGTCAGGTGTTTAACCGCTTCCGCAAGCTCTTTACTGAAGACTTTCGAACCGGTCTTCTTCTGCCACTCCAGCGATGCGCTCTCGAATCCTAAATAGAAACTCTTAAACCCCGCCTCAACCATCAGCTCAGCTAAACCTTTCATAATAAAGCGGGCGTTAATCGCATTGGGTGTATGGAAATTTACTTTTATATCACGTTTCAACACTTCTTCTAAAAACGGTATCAGGACTTTTTCAGCCTCGAAAAGCAATGCGTCATCATAGAAGGCGATATTCTCAACTCCACGTTTTACCAATAGCCCCAATTCCGCCAAAGAGTGTTCCATCGGCCTCGGCTTAAACTTACCGTAAACCTTAGGCACCATGCAGTAGGTGCAGCTAAAAGGGCAGCCGTCGGAAAGTTTCAGGACCCCGACTCTTAACTTATCGTAAGCCTCCCACAACGCCGGCTGCTTCAAATCGGCTGCAATACCTATATATTCCCAGAGCGGCTCAAGATTGCTGCCCATCACTAAAAAGTCTGCACCTGATTTTTTCGCGTGACTGCCGCAGAGCGTTACGTAGTTGCCGCCTAATACGATTTTCGTCCGTGGCGTAACCCTGCGAATATCCTCAATTACTTCCTGCACGCCTTGGTACCAGTATGTCATTACCGTTTGCACAAACGCAAAATCGAATGGCCCTTCACGGCCAAGAAAATCTCTGAACATATCTCGGGGCAAGCCAAATCGCCGAAAGTACCTCGGAATTTCGCAGAAGGGGGGCGGCAGTGCAATTTTGTCGTAGTAGAATCGGCCCCGACCCCACTGGTCACTTTCAAGCCCTGTGCAGGTTGAATAAAAAGGATGTAGCCGGTCAAGATAATCAAAGAGTTTAAACTCGGCTTTGCCGCGGAGAAAGCCCGCCACGCTCAACAGCCCGTATGGCTTTATCCAAAAGTCATAAGCCGCAAAGTCATAAATCGGCGGATTCACTAATAGAATTTTTGCTGCCATTTACGACGTCGCGTGGTAGCTGAATTCCAGAATCTTCGGCGAAACTAACTTGCGATAGTCAGCCATGCTCATACTTATCGCCTTTTCGTGCGTTCCGCTCTGGAACAAAATATGGTCGTCCTTTTCGAGCGCCTTGTCCATAATGGTCGGCATATTATACAGATTGCCGAACGGCGGCTCCGCTCCGAGCTCACAATCGCCGAACAACCCACCCATCTCCTCCTCGCCGACCAGCTCAACCGATTTCGCCTTCAGTTGTTTCTTCAGCGCCTTCAGGTCGATTTTGTAGCAGGCCGCCAGAACGCACATCACGTATTCGCCGTCGACCTTGACAACCACCGGCTTGGCCACGAACTTGCCCGGCTCATGTACCACCGCCGCCATAGTTTGAGCTGAGAACGCCGGCTTGTGTTTACTGACCTTATACTTCACGCCCGCCTTCTTTAGAAATTCCGTTACGTCCATATTACACCTCCTATTCTGTCATTCCCGCGAAGGAGCGGGAATCCAAATGTTTTTTATTATTTACCTTTCGCCGTTACGCAAATCAAGAAAAAAGATTTTTGTTTATCCCCGTGTTTAATCTTGATTGCGGCGGTTTGTTTCTCGCTCGCGGTCTTGCAGAGCCGCGAGCGTAAGCGACCGGTACACTCAGCAATGTCATTCTGAGCGCAGAAAGCCTTTAGCCCTGAGCAAAGCCGAAGGGGAAGAATCTCGACCGAGCATTAGTCAATCGTCAATACCGAAGGTTTAAATTGCGTTACACACGCTGCATCGCTGCTTAAGTACCGGCTTTTAATCTGGTCAGAGCCGGTTCCATCCTGTATAATTTGTGTAGCACTAAATCTCAGTCTTTAACCTGTTTTTGGAAAAAACGATGAACGCGCATAGACTTTCTCTTAAAAACACCTTGGTAATAAAGCTTTTTTTGAGCATAACAATTGTCTTTTTATTTCCCGGCTGCAACCAGGTCAGTTATGCCGACAACGCTCTAAAGCTGAATGCTCTCGATTACTTTGAGGCCCGCGGGCTTAATGTGCTGGTCTTCAGTAATTGGTATGACGTCAGCTTTAGCGATTCTAAAATGAGTGGGATTGAAATTATTCATCATGAGGTGCGAACCGCAACCAATGGTGACGTCCGACTCAACCCCACTCCTGAACAATGGGACCCCATACCCAAATTTGTAGAACGCAAAGTCAACAAGGAAAATAATAGTATTGAAGCATTCTTAACTTATCCCGATTATGACCTTGATTATATGATAAAAGCAGAGGCTCACGGTGAAGGGATACTTCTAAGCGTTAATCTCAACAAACCGCTTCCTCAGAAACTTGTGGGTCGTGCCGGGTTTAATCTTGAATTCCTCCCTGCTGCTTATTTCGAAAAAACATATCTGATGGACGGCAACAGTGGTGTTTTCCCGCTCCATCCCGGCGGTCCGATGGAAGTAAACAAGTCGGGCATCGTAGAACCAAAACCGATTGCGACGGGTAAAATTCTTGTCCTCGCCCCTGAAGACCCTGCCAGGCATGTTACCATCAAAACTACAAACGGCGACCTTTTACTGTTTGACGGCCGCAATAAAGCCCAAAACGGCTGGTTCGTTATCCGCACACTTATCCCGGAAGGCAAATCCGGCAAAGTCATCGAGTGGTTTCTCACTGCCAACGCAATTCCCAATTGGACTCGGCCGCCGGTGATTGCTCATTCGCAGGTTGGTTTCCATCCCAATCAAAACAAAGTTGCAGTCATAGAGCTCGATAAAAACGACAGTCCTCTCGCATCAGCTCGTTTGCTGAAAATCACGCAGGACGGTAAATTCGTGGAAAAATATAAGGCCCGGATAAAAAACTGGGGCAAATTCTTCAGATATAATTATTTTACCTTCGATTTTACTACCGTAAAAGATTGTGGGCTGTACGCCATTGAATACGACAATGTGCGTACAAAACCGTTTAGAATCGCAGCGGATATTTACGAAAATGCGTGGCATCCGACCCTCGACGTGTTCTTCCCGGTACAGATGGACCACATGTTTGTCAATGAAGCCTATCGCGTTTGGCACGGCGCAGCCCATCTTGATGACGCATTGCAGGCGCCGGTGAATCACAAGCATTTTGACTTGTATGCCCAAGGGCCTGCAACAGACACGCCTTATCAGCCAGGAGAGCACATCCCGGGATTGAATGTCGGCGGCTGGTTCGATGCGGGTGATTTTGATATTCGCACCCAAACTCATTATTACGCGCTGTTAAGTCTGGTTCAAACCTGGGAAACCTTCGGCCTAAAAAGAGACCAGACTACGATTGACCAGAAAAAGCGTTTCGTGGATATTCACAATCCCGATGGTACACCCGACCTGCTTCAGCAAATAGAGCACGGCACGCTGGCCCTCATCGCTCAACATCGAGCCGTCGGTCACGCTATTTGCGGCATCATCGACTCCAATCTCTCACAATATACACATCTCGGCGACGCATTAACCATCACCGACAACCTCGTTTACAATCCCAAACTTCAAAGCCGCGAATCCGATGGATTCACCAGCGGTACTTTCGATGATAGATGGGCATTTACCAGCAAATCAACTCCGTTAAATTATGGCTCTATTGCCGCATTGGCAGCCGCCAGCCGCCCCTTGCGCGGGTACAATGATGCGCTGGCCGATGAATGTCTGGCAACCGCCAAAAAAATATGGGGTGAGGAGCATACCCACGAACCGAATTTATTCCATTTTGGCAATACCACAGGCAGCCAGTTGGAAGCGGAGGAGCTAATGGCAGCCGTCGAACTTTTGATATGCACAAAAGAACCTCAGTATGCAAAAAGGATAAACCAGTTGTGGCCAACCATCGAAAAACAATTCGGTCGTTTCGCCGTTCTGGCCGTCCGTGCGATGCCCTATATGGATAAATCCTACTCAAGAAAATTAGAAGGCCTCGTCAGGGCTTATAAAAATGAGCTTGACAAGTTTTACCAGCAGAACCCCTTTGGCGTCCCGGTTTCTGCAGGCGGCTGGGCCGGCAGCGGCTGGGTCATAAACTTTGCCGTCACGAATTATATCTTGCACAAAGCCTTTCCCGAAATTATTGACCCTGAATACACCTTCAGAGGATTGAATTATATTTACGGCTGCCATCCCGGCTCCGATATTTCATTCGTCTCAGCCGTTGGAACCCATTCGAAAAAAGTTGCCTATGGAAACAATCGCGCTGATTATTCATTTATTGCTGGCGGAATTGTTCCGGGCGTTCTCATCGTAAAGCCCGATTTCCCTGAAAACAAGGAAGACTGGCCTTTTCTTTGGGCAGAGAACGAATATACCATCGGCAACGCCGCCGGTTATATATTTCTCGTAAATGCAGTAAACGATTTATTGAATGGAAACTAATATTATGAAACGCTCACTACTAATTAAAATCGTCGTGTCCCTGTTCTTCGCGTTACCTGTCTGTGTCCTTTTGCAGTGCCGCCAAATCCCTTATGACCGGCCTGGGTCTGCTAAAGGCCCTCTATCTTGGCATCCTCGGCCTGCTGATTGCTCTGTCACTTTTGGTCTTCCGCTCACAATTCCATCTATGACAAAAGGAATCTTTAATCTTGTGCCCGGTATCTTGCATCCGGTGTCTTTCGTCTTCTGTCGTCTGTCCTCTAATCTTTAATTCTCTAATCCTCCAATTCGCCAATTCGCTCATCTACTGCTCTCCTGTCCACCGTTCCTTGCCTCTCACCTACTCATTTACTCATCCACTCATTAACGCATTCAATCATTTGCACGAGGGTCTGGCGCAACCAAATGCGCAAGCTGCAAACGGGCTTCCTTTGTGCCTAATTTCTCTATGAACTATGAACCAAAAATGCTTGCGCATTTGTTGCGAAAAACCTCTCTGCGGTTAATGAAAATTCAACCAAATTCGCCGGTTTTCCCTGCGCAACCGTTTGCGCGAGGGGGTACTTCAATCACTGTCCAAAATGCTTCAATTTGGTGCTGTTTTTGTTAATTTTTGTCATTTTTTGTTAATTTTTGTTAATTTTTGTAGATTTTTTGCAATTTTTTTCGTCAACAAGCGCATTTGATGCGAAGATTCATTCGCAATTGCGTATGTTCTTGCGACGTTTATCCGCCGTAGGCGGATTTATTTTGCCTGGTTTGCCTAATCGTTGTAATACCGTACCTATTCAATAAGTGCGCTCACGGTAGGAAATAAGCGTTTGATTGCTATCGACTTAAACAACGCCAGCGGCGCAAAAATTAAATAGGTGCGTTATAACTGGAACTTCCTGATTTCTTCCCGATACAACGAAGACTTTCTCACCGGACTACCTTGTTCAGCCGGTTCAACAATACCCCTTGAAGCTTATGCAGTTCGAGAAGGTGCCCTACACATTTAGCCGGTGTTTCCTGACCCTTGGTCGGCAGGTGTGAAGTTTTGCGCCGGCTCGAATTTCGACTTTTGCGTTTCTTCCTTGTAGATTTTGCCACTTTTCTAAAATCTCCTTATTGACAAAGATAATATTTGTCCATAACATTCGCGTCTGAAAATGATTTGCCACCAATATTAACGTAAATGCGAATAATTGCAAGCATAAAAATTCGCAAATATGGAAAAAGTCGAACCTAACGATGTAATTCAGCGCATCAGGGAGCTTCGCGAGCAGTTTTCAGGGCCAAGAGGCAAGAGTGCATTTGCCCAGGCTTTGGCTATAAGCCCTTCTACTTACAATTATTACGAACACGATAGAGTTCCGCCCATTGAGGTCTTGTTGAAGATTTGCAAAGTTACAGGCGCGGACATAAAATGGCTGCTGACAGGACGGGAAAGCTCAAGAAAATTCGCATTTACGAAAAAACCGGCCGACATAGCTCCTCGTGAAGCCACTACTTCCGGAGCAAATTCCATACTTTTGCGAAAGCTGGATGCTCTGTTGAGTGAAAACCAGGATTTGGGCGCAGCGGTCTCAGCTTTTGTTGATTTATTAGCGGAGAAAAAAAGTCTGGAAAACAAACTGAAGCCTGGTCTTGTCCAATCGCGTCAACACCATCCAGGGTGGATACCGGTACTGGGGCGCACCGCAGCGGGACTGGTGCACTTCTGGGACCAGATGGTTCTGCCAAAGCCGGAGCAGGCTGTTACCGAGCTGGATGAAATCGTGAAAAAGCATACAGGTAAAGCGATTACAAGTTCCGCGGACGGAACGGTTACGATCGATTTGCGGGCGCAAGTATTGGTGGATAGCCTTAAAAGTCAAAGGGCTAATCTGATTCAGGTCGGCGGGGCTGCCCTGTCAGCAGACGAGCAGGAAACGGATGCGGTAGCTGAGTTTGTGGAGTGCGATGCGATTCACAGGCTGTTCCCGGACAGTTTCGCCCTTCAGATAGACGGCGACAGTATGTCGCCACGGATTAACGACGGCGATATTGTGATATTAAGCCCATCAGTTCCAGCAGCGCAGGGTCAGGCGGCGGTTGCACGTGTTACAAATCAAATTGGGGTTACCTGCAAACTCATCCGAACCACACAGGAAAAGGTGCACCTTATACCAATAAATGAGAGATACGAAACAAAGGTGGTCTCTAAAAATGAGCTGCTGTGGGCATTAGCGGTTCTATGTCATATCAGGATTTCCGCTGATTTAAGTTACAACGCTTAGGCAAACCAGGCAAAATAAATCCGCCTACGGCAGGTAAACTCCGCTGCGCTACGAGGGGCGGGCAGTAAGTTTGAGCAAATAGGCAATCGAATATAGGAAATTCCCTATAGAGCTTTTA
>Ga0315282_10001198_pt1 | contig 49856 bp, 44 predicted proteins | sample YL17G07_20_MG_FD_203693 | JGI IMG/M metagenome (GOLD analysis project Ga0315282, IMG submission 203693) | Sediment microbial communities from Yellowstone Lake, YNP, Wyoming, USA - YL17G07_20 | ecosystem: Environmental > Aquatic > Freshwater > Lake > Sediment | place: USA: Wyoming | collected...
CACAGGCCTGGCGAAGAAGTCGCTTACATTCCCAATCTCAACCTCTGGCATCTAAGGTCACCTCCTTTCTTATTTATTCCTCTTTAGTATATGTTTCTGTCTTAAATAAATCAATACCTCAGTTGACATAAGGTTAATACGATATTGACAGCCTGCAGTCGCAGGTGATAGTATTTCAAAGGGCTTGTGGTGAAGACCGTTTCGAAATACCGTGGTTGAAAGGAGGCGGTATAGCATAAGATTCCAAGATATTCATGGCAGCACTGAATCTTTTCAAAGAAGGAGGGTTTTATGGCTTATGAGAATTTAATTGTTGAGCGAGAAGAGAATATCGCTATAATCACCTTGAACCGTCCACCGGCTAACCCGATAAGCCTGGCTGTCCTCAATGAGCTCGACGCGGCTCTAGCTGAACTGGAGAATGATAAGGCGATAAGAGCTTTGATAATCACCGGTGCCGGCGAAAAGGCTTTTTCAGCGGGCTTCGATTTGAAAACGGCTGGAACGCCCGATGGTGAGAAAGCTATGTACCGAGGTCAGGAGGTGTTTAGCCGAATCGAGAAATACCCCAAGCCTGTGATTGCAGCCATGAATGGTTTTGCTCTTGGTGGCGGTTGCGAGATGTCGATGTCTTGCCATTTCAGGATAATGGTTGATGCTGAGAAGGTGGTGATCGGCCAGCCTGAGATTGATGTGGGTATAATACCCGGCTGGGGTGGTACACAGAGGTTGCCCAGGCTGGTTGGGAAGGCTAAGGCGCTTGAGATGATACTGCTTGGAATGCGGCTCAGGGCGACTGAGGCTTTAAATATCGGACTCATAAATAAGGCGTCTAAGCCGGGGGAATTGATGAAAGACGCTAAGGAGCTAGCTAAGACACTGGCTAAAAAGGCACCGATTGCCATGCAGCTGATTCTCGATGCAGTGACTCGTGGGCTCGAGACAACTACCGATGAGGGGTTGAAGATTGAGCTGGCGGGTTCTTATCGGGTTGCAACGACAAAGGATGCCATGGAGGGAGTAATAGCCTTTATTCAGAAGCGCGAGCCGGTTTTCACGGGTGAGTAGCCGTCCTGATGCGGAACTTAAAAATAGAAAGGGGATTTTGACATGAAGGTAGAAGACATCAAAAAGATTGCAGTCATGGGGGCGGGTGATATGGGGCACGGAATTGCCGAGGTGGCGTTGCTCAGCGGTTATAAAGTGGCGATGCGTGATATCGAACAGAGATTTATCGATAAGGGGCTTGCCAGGATTAAGGAGAGCCTGGAAAAGCTTGTGGAAAAGCAGAAGGTTACGGAAGAGAACAAGAAGGCAAAGCTGGCGAACATTGAGATTTTTGTTGACATAGATGCGGCTGTTAAGGACGCTGATTTTATCATCGAAGCCGTCCCCGAAATTATGGACCTCAAGAAGCAGGTTTTTCAGGCGCTGGACAAGTCGGCACCGGCACATGCCGTGCTGGCTTCGAATACGTCGACTATGAGCATCACGGAAATTGCCTCGGCTACCAAGAGGCCGGATAAGGTTGTGGGCATGCATTTCTTTAACCCTGCCGTCCTGATGAAGCTCATTGAGGTTATAAAGGGAGACAAGACCAGCGAAGAGACTATGAAGGTGACCTATGACCTGGTACTGAAAATGAACAAGGTCCCGGTCAGAGTTGAAAAAGACACCGCCGGCTTCATTTACAATAGGGTCATCGCCCCCAGTGGAGTTCTACTCGGTGCTATACTTGACAGGGGGTTGGCTACACCTGAGGGAATCGATGCTAGAATGAGGAAACTGGGCATGCCTATGGGCCCGTACGAGACGATGGACTATGTAGGCCTGGATATTCATTATCATGTCCTTCTCTATTTAGGTGAGAAGCTGTCTCCTGATTTTAAGCCGGGCAAATGGCTGAAAGAGAAGGTCGATGCCGGCACCCTGGGCAAGAAGACAGGAAAGGGCATTTTCGATTGGTCCAAGGGAAGGCCGGAGATAGACTTAGCCAAGGCTAAAGAAGATTTCGACCCGACCGACTTGATTGCCGTACAGGTGAATGAAGCTACGAAGCTGCTTGAGGAGGGGGTAGTAAAAAGCCCGGATGATATCGATAAGGCGATGATTAATGGAGGCGGAGGCATTGGCCCGTTCCAGCTTGCCAAGGGAATAGGATATGACAAGATAGCTAAGAGATGCGAAGAACTGGCTAAGCAGTTTGGCATGAAGACATTCGAACCGACCAAGACATTAAAGAGCGGAAATATCTGAGGCTGGACGTAAAGGGCTGACCGATAAAAGAAAACAAATCGGGGTCTACATCGATTAGCTTCTGGCTGCTGATGTAGGCCCCGATTGATTATTGTCTTAAGCTTTGAGGTAGTTGTCCGGCACTGCTTTTTACAGATACCAGACACATGCGGTAACGGCTATGCTTAACAGGCCGATACCGGAAACGATGAGCCCGCTCAATAGACCCATGAGCCCCTTGTCCTGAGAAACGATGGCTGTGATTTTGCTTATTCCTTTCATTTCCTTTACCTCCTTGTTGTCTCTTTCATCGGAGTAGTCTGATTAAGAACTTCTGTATATATTATCTACCTTATATAGCCTGAGGTGAATCGGGTGTCGGTATGATTTTCAATCGTAGAATGGGCTTACGACTAACGGCTATGATTAGTAGCCACTTTGCCTAGTCCTTTAGTCGGATAAGTAATACCTGAAGACCAGCAGAGCTTAAGGCTTGTCCCGATAAATCCCGGTTACCGAACGTAAAACCGTCGAATCATTGCCTTAACGGAAATCTCGCCGTGGTAGTAGTCTGATATAGATGCTATACTCAGGCTGCTGAAAGGTCGGTAAAATATATGATACAAATAATAACGGGAGTCTATCTGCTCAGCAGCTTTTTGGGCATTGGAGCTTGGGGTGCCAATGTATATCTGCTGGTAGATGATGACCTGACACTGGTGGATACCGGATTTTCTGGCAGGGCTGACCTGATACTGAAACAGATAGAGGAGCTGGGCTATTCGCCTTCCGACGTAAAAAGAATTATCATTACACATCACCACGCCGACCATACCGGCAGTCTGGCTGCGTTAAAAAGGGCTACACAAGCCGAGGTAATTGCTCATCCTGCTGATGCTCCGTATATGGACGGCACATTGCCTCAGCCCGGGCCGGCGAGACCGCAATGGTTGAGTGAGCTTCTGGCTCGTTTTAGCTGGCTGTGGGCTACCGAACCGGTGGTGGTGGATACGCTGGTGAACGATGGTGATGAGCTGCCGATACTTGGCGGCATTAAGATACTGCACACCCCGGGGCACACGCCCGGTAGCATCTGCTTATATTTACAGAGCAAAGATTTGCTCATTGCCGGCGACCTACTCGCTCACCGCTTTGGCTTAAAGCTGCCCTCCGGAAGCTTCACCGTCGATATAGCCCAGGAGATACAATCGGTCAAGAGAGTAGCCGGCCTGGAGTTCGATATTATCTGCTTCGGTCACGGTTCGCCGATTATGCGCAACGCTCATCATACTGTAGCTGATTTTGCCGACAGACTTACCCCGGTTTCTACATCTGCTGAATAGCAAGCACACTGATAAACTCACCAAAGAGACAGGGTTCAGATTTCAGTACTCTAGTAAAGAGGCACTATCATCCTTCGTATCTGCTGTAAGGAATCATAAGACTTGCTGAACGAAATGCCAGATCGCGCAGTGATGGAATTACCCGTCTGAGAATTGCGGGGATTCGGCTCAACAAGATGAGTTTTTGCGAAATGCCTTAAACAGTCTGACAAAAGTATCGAATACAGCCTGCTGGTTAGAGTGTTTGCATAACAGGCTCACAATTGCCTTTGCTTCGTTTACCACGTATGTCAAGTCAGGCTACATGATGAAACTATTCAGACGGATTTTCCGGCATAGCGTCCGCAGCCGAAGCCTTCACCCAGTTTACACCACACGCAGCTACCCACCATTTCGTCGGCGATTATGAGCTGCGATTCGCATTGGCCGCAGAGGCGTTCCTCTCCTGGTTTCATGGGACCGTCGCAGGGAGGGATGGTCATGGGGCAAAGCTGGATGCAGTTGCCGCATTGCTTACAGAACTCGGGTCGGATACCGAAGGGATAATCAACGTGGCGGTCCTTGCCCCGTCCGACAAAGCCGATCGCCCGGGCCTTCCAGACCTCGGTGCAAACCCGTACACAGCGTCCGCATAAAACACAGTCCTCGTTCCGAAACGGATACCTGACCTCCTTGACTCCACAGCGCAAAGCGATATCCTGAATGGCGCGGGAGTTGGGGGCCTGTGCCACCAGCAGCTCCGCGAGGTTGCGGCGCAGTTTTCGGATCTTGTCTGTATTAGTCATAATCACCATGCCCTCCTCCACGTTCAAGGTACAGGAAGTGGTGACCTCGGAATGGCCGTTGACCACGTGCTCGACAATGCACAGCCGGCACGCACCGATGTCGGATAGGTAAGGGACATGACACAGATGTGGAATGCAGATGCCGTATTCTATCGCGGTGTCGAGCACGCTGGTCCCTCTGGTTGCGCGAATGGTGGCCCCGTCTATGTTAACTTTGACATATTGCAGCATCTTGATACCTCGCCTTCCAGACGATTTGAATGGCGTCTAACTTGCACTCACTTCGGCAGATCCCACATTTCTGACAGAGTTGGGTGTCAATTAAATGCACCTGTTTTTTACTGCCCGTGATAGCTTCGTGCATGCATCCTTTCAAACAGACCCCGCAGCCCGTACACTTGTCCGGATCAATCCAGTATGTAATCAGAGCCTTGCACACCCCGGCTGGACATTTCTTTTCGTTGATGTGCGCCTCGTATTCCGGGCGGAAGTAACGCAAGGTGGAGAGCACCGGATTAGGCGCGGTCTTACCCAGCCCGCACAGTGCAGTCTGGGCAACCGTGTCGGCCAGCTCCTCCAAAAGGTCAAGCTGCTCCGGTTTCCCGCGACCTTCGGTGATGTCAGTGATTATCTCGAGCATGCGGTCAATCCCCAGCCGGCAGGGCAAGCACTTGCCGCATGACTCGTCCTGTAAGAAGGTCAGAAAATACTTGGCTACGTCCACCATGCAAGTCTCCTCATCCATTACCACCATACCGCCCGAACCGACCATGGAGCCGGCTTCGTAGAGCACATCGAAGTCGATTGGCAGGTCAAACTTATCCACCGGCAGACATCCGCCCGATGGCCCGCCGGTCTGTACCGCCTTAACCTGATTGCCATTGACTGCGCCACCGCCGATGTCAAATACCACTGTGCGGATGGGTGTGCCCATGGCTACTTCAACCAGGCCAGTGTTCTTGATGCGGCCGGTAAGAGCGAGTATCTTGGTTCCCTTGCTCCTCGTCGTCCCCTTCGAGGCAAACCATGATGAGCCATTCAAGATGATGGATGGGACGTTAGCCCAGGTCTCAACGTTGTTGAGTGTCGTTGGCTTGTGATAAAGACCGTCCACTACGGTGTGGACATCCTTGGGCCGCGGCTCGCCGACTTTGCCTTCTAAGGAGGTCATAAGGGCCGTTGATTCTCCGCAGACGAAGGCTCCTCCTCCCCGGGCGACTTCCACGTCGAACGAGAAGGACGAGCCCAGTATATTGTCGCCCAGGAGACCTAGTTCGCGGGCTTGCTCCACCGCAATTTGGGAATGTTTGACTGCGAGCGGATATTCGTTGCGGACGTAGACATATCCCTTCCGAGCACCGATGCTCCAGGCGCCGATCATCATGCCTTCTAAAATCAGGTGTGGGTTACCCTCGAGTACGCAACGGTCCATATATGCCCCGGGGTCGCCTTCGTCTGCGTTGCAGATCACGTACTTCTCGTCCCCGGGTGCCTCTTTGCACTCGTTCCATTTGCGCCCGGTCGGGAAGCCACCACCGCCACGTCCCCGCAGCCCTGATGATTTGATCTCCTCGATGATCTCCTTCGGGGGCATGGCATTAAGCGCTTTGACCAGAGCAGAATATCCACCGCCCACGATATAATCCTCGATTGAGCAGGGATCAACCATGCGGTTCTGGGACAGAATTTGTCGGTCCTGCGCCCGGTAAAAGGGAATCTCCGACTCGGTCTTAACTTTCTCGCCAGAAACCGGGTCCGTATAAAGTAGCCGCTCGATTACCTCCCCCCTCATTACGGTCTGGTAAACGATCTCGAAAGCATCTTCCGGCAAGACGTGGCAATAAAATATATTGCCCGGCTCGATGATTATAACGGGGCCTTGCTCGCAAAAGCCGTGACATCCGGTAACGCACAGGCGCACCTTCGTATCCAGCTCCTGCCGAGATAATTCGTTCCTGACTGCATCAATGACAGCCTGGGAATTCGAGGCCTGACAGCCGGTTCCTCCACACACCATTACTGTAGTGGTGATGTTTTGCCGTTGTTCCCGGAGCTGTTCGCGCAGGTGTTCCAGTTCGCGGGTACTATTGAGCCTGGACATTTTGATTATCCTCCGTTTTCTGGTGGCGAAGAGTCTCGATCAGTTTACGGAGCTTCGCGGGAGACATGTGGTTATGATAGGACCCGTTTTCTTTAACTATCGGTCCTAGCGCACAAGCGCCCACGCAGTTGACGTGTTCAATGGAGAAAAGGCCATCTGTGGTCACCTCGCCTGGTTTAACTCCGAGTTGGCCGGTAGCCTGGTCGAGGAGAAGGCGGGCCCCTCGGACATGACAGGCCGTGCCCATGCACATGGTGAGAACATTTTTGCCGGACGGTTTTAACCGAAAGGCCTTGTAAAAAGAAGCTACCCGGTAGACTTCAATAAGCGGCACACCAAGACCTTGAGACACAATTTGTATGGCCTCTTTGGATATATAGCCGTAGTTTTTCTGAACGTCCTGAAGAACTTCAATGAGTTGATTTGGTTGGCTGCGACGTCCTTTCACGATTTGCTCGAGCGTTTGGGGTGGCATTTTAACCTCCTTGGATTTTAGACTGCTTGATTATTCTCAGGATACTTGATAGGATAAGTGATGTAAATACGGAATAAATGCACTCATATTACCTATTAAAAATAGGCAGTAAAGATGAGAAATGCAATGGAAAATAAAGACACCTCTCTGTCTTCAAATGAAGTTCGGCACCTACCTTTTCCCTCGAAAGACCTGGCTCTCTTGTGGCGTATCCCCTTTCCCACCGAAATCGAGCCTGAAAAGGTCGAGTTCGCGCTACGCGAGCGAATCAAGGAATTGAACTGCCTTTATGGTATTTCCCAACTGGCCGAGCGAAACATGTATTCCCTGGACGGTCTTCTACAGGAGCTTGTGAATTTCCTGCCTCATGCATGGCAGTATTCGGAGGTCACCTGTGCCCGAATCCTGTTTAAGGGGAAAACCTACACTAGCGGTAGATTCAAAGTGACCGAGTGGCGGCAGTCGTCGCGGATTTACATGTATCATGAGGCTGTGGGTGAGTGTAGCATTTTCTACCTGGAAGAATGCCCGCCGGCTGATGAAGGTCCTTTTCTGAAAGAGGAACGCGCTTTGCTGGACGCGGTAGCCGAGCAGATTGGCACCATTGCCACCCGTATATCGGCGGACCTGGAATTGCAGGAGACTAATCGGCAATTGGCACTGGAGCGTGAAGCCTTGCAGGAGTCCAATACTGCTCTGCGTATAGTCCTGGCCCGGATTGAGCAAGAGAAACAGGGGATTTACCAGGACATGGAAACGAATGTCGAGAAAATCCTGATGCCGATACTGCATGCCTTGTCATTGCAACTATCCGAGGCACAAAAGAAGTATGTGGAGATGCTCCAGACTAACCTCGAGGAAATCACCTCGCCGTTCATCAGTCAATTGTCCCTTTCCTACCATTCGATGACACCGACCGAAATCGCCATCTGCAACATGATCCGGAACGGAATGCGCACCAAAGGAATCGCCGAGATGCGGAATGTATCTGAGGCCACCATCAACCGTCACCGAGAAAAGATACGGCGCAAACTCAAGATCACCAACCAGGATGTTAATCTGGCAACTTTCCTGCAATCGAGCATGTGGGAGGAGAAAAAAAGTAACAGATTAGGACAAGTCGTCTATTAGCAAATTCTTGAGGGCGACAATTGGATACTCTGACGCCTTGCCAAATTGGGGAGGCGTCTTCAATGTGGGCCTTGTACTCGTTGATAAAGACACAAAAAGCCCCCCCCTGCTTTAATACTTCAGAAGAGGAGTGTTATCTCTGTTTTTTCTTTCTTGTCGGCCGCGGAATTGAAGAATTGAAGTTCAGCTATGGCTCTATTGCAGCATTTTCCTTAATTTCATGGCAACTACAGCCAAAATGAGACTTGCAATACCTAATCCAGTGGCGATGTAGGCCTCTGTCATCGTGACTTTCCCAACAATGGGAAACACAAAGCCATCAATCAGACACAAAATTAAGCCCCAAATAAATAGAAACCAAGCTGTTATTGTCGCTAGAGCTTTGAAAATAGGTGGCATTTTCCCTTCCTCCTTTTTAGCCTATAGCATCACACCTTTACCAATTGTCAAGTGTTTGCCTATTGCAACTGAGGTGAATGCACCGGAAGGTAACTTTCCATATTCGAGCTGGACGGGTAAAAAGCAACCGCTGTAACTGTAATTCTCCTGGGACAGCAAGCCTCGTTTATACAATGCCAGGCTGTTAAGCTTTCTTCTCAGCTTCTTTCCAGTATTTCTCTCTCAGTTCTCGCTTTAGAATCTTTCCGGCAGCGTTTTTGGGCAGGGAATCGACAAACTCAACCGACTTGGGTGTCTTATAACCGGCTATTTGTTTTTTGCAGAAGGCGATAACCTCTTCGGCAGTGGCGCTGGTTCCTTTCTTTATCACCACCAAGGCGTGAACTTTTTCTACCCAGTATGGGTCGGGTATGCCGAAGACAGTCGCCTCCAGAACCGCAGGATGCCGGTAGAGAATCTCTTCCACTTCCCTGGGATAGATATTCTCACCACCGGAAATAATCATGTCCTTTTTCCGGTCTGCAATGTAGATATAGCTCTTCTCATCGTAATAGCACATATCCCCGGTATGAAGCCAGCCGTCAATGATATTGGCGCGCGTCTCATCGGGCTTGTGCCAGTATTCGGCCATCATTTGCTTGCTTCGTATTATTAGCTCACCCACTACACCTGGAGCGACATCTTTACCTTCGCCATCCACGATTCTGACCTGTACACCGATATCCGGCTGACCAGCCGAAGAGAGTTTCTTCTGCTCCTCTTTCGGTCTGTCCAGAACATTGTGGTCCTCTCTCGACAGGTGGGAAATGGCTGGTCCGCTTTCACTCTGCCCAAACCCCTGGGCGATAATAGAGCCGAAAGCCTTCATGCCTTTCTTTAATATCTCTAAAGGCATAGGTGAGCCACCATACCACAGGAACTGCAGAGAGCTGATATCATACTTATTGAGGTCAGGCAGGTTAAGCATTGCTGCCAGGTGCGTCGGCACGATGTCCATATGAGTAGCTTTCTCATCCTGAATAGCTTGCAGTGCGGCTGCCGGGTCAAAGAATTTTAAGATAATAATGCATCCCCCGGTGTACATGGACGACCGGAAATGGCTGTTCCCGGCAATATGGAAGAGAGGCGTTATCAGAACACGCCTGTGCCCCGGCTGCAGGCTCATATTTAGTGCCAGGATTTTGGAATCTTCTACGAGGCGATGGTGAGTATATAGAGCACCACGTGGTACACCGGTAGTGCCACTGGTATAAATGATGCCGACAGGGTCGTCCTCGGTTACCTGAACATCAGGCTCTTGCCCCTTTTGTGATGCCAGCAGGTCCTGGTGAGCTATCATGCCGGGGGCGGAACCTTCGAGAGAGATAAAATTTTTAACCTTGGTTAGACGCGGCCTGAGGGAATTTGCCATCTCTAACAGTTCAGTCCCTACGAAAAGGGTGCCGGCCTCCGAGTAATTTATGATGTAATCAAGCTCATCCGCTTTCAACCTGGGATTAAAAGGCGAGGCAATGAATCCGCCCTTCATGGCTGCCCCATTTACATCTGCGAACTGCAGACAGTTCCAGGATAGAATGCCAATTACCTCTCCTTTTTTCACACCCATCTCATGTAAGGCATGAATCAGCTTGTTTGCTCTGGTATTGAATTCGGGGAAGGTTATCCTGGTATCTCCGTACACGAAGGCTTCCTGGTCCGGATACAGGAGCGAATTTCTATAGATTATATCTGCGAATGTGCCGATGTTATACCGCGATAGCTCCTTCAATAGAAGGCGTTTCGACATAGCTTATTACCTCCTTCAGTACCGGATATTTTGGAGCGCTTACTGCTCTTAAGGCCAAAAGGCTAAGTTAGAATTCTATGGTGATAGTGTAATTTTGTCAAGTCCGCGAGCTGCGGTTAACTTTCCTGGAATTGCCGGCAGTTCTCTATGAAACTCGATGCCATGTGAGGCAAGCTGGCCAGGTGAAGGTGAATGTAGGAGGCGAGCAGTTTCTTCTTCTGGAAACCCTCCCGGCGCTCCTCTTTTTCCAGAATATGATAGGCATTGGCATTATCAGCGCTGCTTTTCGGGACTGACCAGTGGAACTCATGACCGCGAACTGTTTCTCCCCGGCGTAATATGGGGCCGTCACCCAGAGCCCGGACTGTCCGATAGCCCAGGCTAAGTCGCGGGCTGTCAATCTGAGAGGAAACGGGGATGGCTCCTACCATAGTATATTCGTTACCTTCGAGGTCGCCGATGCTTTTGCCGAGATACATTAAGCCGCCACATTCGGCATAGACAGGCATCCCCTGTCGGGCTGCTGCCTTTATAGCTTGCCTGATGGACTTGTTATCTGCTAAACCTGCAGCATATAGCTCAGGGAAGCCGCCTCCTATGTAGAGACCGGAGATGCCCCGGGGCAGGTCGGTATCCTGTAAAGGGCTGAAGGGTGCAAGCTCGGCTCCCCAGGCCTTCAGAAGGTCTAAGCTGTCCTGGTAATAGAAGCTGAAAGCCTTGTCTCTGGCTACCGCAATCTTCGCCGCAGCCGGCTTTCGGACCGGTGGAAACAGCAGAGGCTCGGATTTGGGGGTTATTGCCTGTTCCGACAGGCGCAAAATCTGAGGGATATTAAGGGTGGCTTCGCATTGTGCCACCAGAAGTTTCAAGAATTCTTTGTTGGCGGGCTCCTCCACAGTGGGGATTAAGCCCAGATGCCGTTCGGGTAGGGAGAGATTGTCGCGCCGAGGTATATATCCCAGCACAGGTATTCCGGTGTAGTGCTCAATGGATTCTTGGCATAATTTAAGGTGTGAGTCGCTGCCGATGCCGTTGAGGATAACGCCGCCGAGGCGAAGTGCGGAATCGAAAGCCCGGTAGCCGGCAACCATAGCTGCCAGGCTGCGCGCTCCCTTCCGGCTATCTATTACCAGCAGCACCGGTGCCCCGAGTAGGTTAGCCAGCTCCGCTGTGCTGCCCTCTTCGTTTATCGATGAGCGCCCGTCATAAAGTCCCATTACCCCTTCGATAACGGCGATATCTTTCCCCACAATGGCGCGGTTGAATAGCTCGGTCACGGTATCACGGGATAGAAGCCATGTGTCCAGATTGCGGGAAGATTCGCCGGTTACCCAGGTATGATAGCTGGGGTCGATGTAGTCCGGCCCTGCCTTGAACGGCTGTACCCTGAGCCCACGGCTAACCAGCGCTCCCATTAGCCCGGTGGCTATCGTTGTCTTGCCTACGCCGCTGGTAGTACCAGCTATGACTATAGCTCTCACTGTCCGATACTCCGAATTGAAACTGGAATATTCATAGTTTAGATTAACCGGTCAAGTCGTATTTCGTCCGGTAGCCGCGGGGGGTCACCATCCAGCGAGCCAGGGTAAAAGTGGCTGAATTTCCGATGATTATGGTCGTATTCATGCTGATTTCGTAGTCAAATATATGCTCTAAATCTGTGATGACCACTTCTTGCTTCTGCCGGTAAGCATTGGTGACAATACCTACCGGAGTCGATGGAGGACGATATTGCAGGATGATTTTCCTGGCTTCAGCCAGCTGGCGTTGGCGGTTTTTGCTCTTGGGGTTGTAGAGAACTATAACAAAATTCCCCTGTGCCGCCAGCCTCAATCTCTGGCTAATCTCCTCCCACGGTACGAGGTAATCGCTGAGACTTATAGTGACAAAGTCACCAGTTATGGGAGTGCCGAGCAAGGCAGCACCAGCCGCCAGCAAAGGAACACCTGGTATCACCTCTATATCGAAATCATCACCTGATTGTTGACGAATAATTTCACCTACCAGCCCGGCCATGCCGTAGATGCCGGTATCGCCGCTGGAGACGAGAGACACAATCCTCCCTTTCTTAGCCAGGCTGATAGCCGTCTTTACCCTCTCTATTTCCGCTCCCATGCCGGTAGCAATAACCTCTTTCTGGCGGAGAAAAGGCTCAATCAGCTTGATATAGGTACTGTAACCAACGACCACTTCACTACGATTGATAGTTTCTCTGGCTTTGAAGGTCATGTGCTCCGGGTTGCCGGGACCGATGCCGACCAGGAAAAGCTTGCCCCGTTTTTCAGTTTCACCGTTGAAAGCGAACCGGGCAACGGCGACAGTCACCGCCCGGTTATGGCTTACCTTGGGTACAATAAGAGAGCTGCCGCTGCTTAACAGTGCCGCTGACTCGCATACTGCCGGCGTTCCCACATGCTTTAGCGCTGCCGCTGAGGGGCTAGAGGGGAAGTTAACTTTACATAAATCTTCTTTATCGAAATACTCTACAGGCAAGCGGTATTTTCGGGCAAACTCCAGAAGTCCGGCCTCATTTTTCTTCAGTGTGATGGTGGCTATATTTCTGATGCTTTTGATGGAGAGGCCGTGTTCCGAGAAAACCTGGCTGATTGCTGCCTCGATTTCGGCACATTGTGTACCCCGGTTACAACCGATGCCAATCACCAGGCTTCTGGGGTGGCATATTACCGTATGCCGGGGTAACAGCGCCTGGTGCTCGTTGTTCAGAATCCGGTCGGTGATTATAAGTCCTGCTTGAGAATTGGACTTAATCAAGGCCTCGATAGTGTTAAAGATGCGCACGTTATCAGGCAGCGGTTTTGTTTTCGACCACCAGTTTCTCTCTCCAGCGTCCTGATAAATGCCAACCGGTTCTCCGTTAACCAGTGCTGCACTCACTGCGGTAATGTTGCGATTATCCTCGAGCTCCCAGCCAAACTCCCTTCCCAGAAGGTCCACGACAATCGTCCGGCTGACTTCCGATGCGGTAGTGATAACCGGTTGGGTGCCGATGAGAGAGGCTATTTTTCCGGCTAGCTGGTTGGCGCCACCGACATGACCCGACAGCAGGCTCACGCTGAATAAGCCGGAATCGTCGATTACTACCACTCCGGGGTCTTTACGCTTGTCTCTGAGCTCCGAGGCTACCAGTCGGACCGCGATGCCCACCGCCATGACAAGAACCAGATAGCGGTAGCGGCTGAAAACCTCACTGACGACTTCTTTCGATGGTGACGAGAAGAGATGCTCGCCAGACACCGGCTTCGCAGCAAACTTTTCCGGCAGGTAAAGGTGGCTGTGTGGAAGCAGCAGGCTCAAGCGCCGACCTAATGCCACTCCTTTTCTGGTTATGGCTACAATGGCTATGTCTTTTTTTGCAGGGCTATCTACGTTCACGTTTAAAGTCCCGGTTGTAGAGCTTGGAGCGCAGGTGTTTTTCTTTGGAGCTTAAGAAGGTGCCCACCAGTATCAACGCCTGTTTCTTGATGCCCGATGCCTTCACGCGCTCCACCAGGTTCTTTAAGGTAGTCCGCAACACAAGCTCGTCCTGCCACGTCGCCCGGTAGACTACAGCCGCTGGAGTGTCGGGGTGATAGCCACCGGCAAGCAATTCAGCGACCACCTTTTCTATCAGGGAGGCGCTCAAGAAGATTGCCATGCTGGCTTGATGCGCTGCCAGGCTCTTCAGATTCTCTAAAGCGGGGACCGGCGTTTTCCCCTCCATACGGGTGATGATGACCGTCTGGGAAAGCTCAGGTACGGTAAGCTCTGTTTTTAAGGAAGCGGCAGCAGCAAACAAGGAGCTTACCCCGGGTATAATCTCATAGGCTATCCTCTTCTCATCCAGAACTGCCATCTGCTCCTGTATAGCTCCGTAGATGCCGGGGTCACCGCTTTGCAGCCGGGCGACAACCTTCCTATGCTTGACCGCGTTCACTATAATGCCGGTTATCTCCTCCAGACTGAGCGAGGCACTGGGGTAAATCTCGGCTCCCTTACGGGCGGACGAACACACCTCAGGGCTTATCAGCGAATCGGCGTAAATAATGACATCCGCCCGCTCGATAATTTTTTTTGCCCTGATGGTGAGCAGCTCGGGGTCGCCGGGACCAACACCGATAAAATATACTTTAACCGCCATATTATTTCCGCACTATCAGGAGGGAGAAATAATCGACCTTTTCACCTTTCAACTTGCTGATGTCCCGAATTATCTCTTCATCCTGAGTAGTGCATCTCCTGACATAAACGCATTTTTCAACCAGTTTCAGCTCCTCAAGAATAGTGAGTAGTCTATCGAAAACCTTATTCATTTTGATAAAAACTACCGTATCGAAATTCTCAAGCGTTTCTCTAATAACTTTATCTGCGCGGTTGCCCGATATTATGGCTATACGTTCATCGTTGCTGGCGAGTGGAACTATAGCCCTGGCTGCGGCGGCATTAATAGAGGAAATCCCGGGAATGACCTCGACTTCTATCTCCGGGTGACTCTTTTGTAGCGTCTCCAATATATGAATGAAAGTACCGTAAAGAAGAGGGTCACCTATGTTCACGAAAGCACAGTCCTCTCCTTTCTTGAGATACCGCCACATGCTCTCCGCTGCCTTGAGCCAATAATCTGCCAGCTTCTCCTTATCTCTCAGCATGGGAAGAACCACACCAACAACTTTTCCATCCGACTTTTTGACCAGATTTTTAATAACGGACCTGGCGTAGCTACTGCTTTTCTCGTCTTTTAACGGCACGAAGATAACCGGTATTCGGGATAGGAGGTGATGCGCTCGTAGGGTCAGGAGTTCTGGGTCACCCGGTCCTACCCCCACGCCGTAGAGGCGTCCTATCTTTTTCTTCCCATGCCTGGTTGTGTTGGACATCATCCCCCTGTTGTGAAATTATGCCTTAAAGTCGCAGGGTCAAGGACTGCGCAAACACTACTCATAATTTCGACTTTTTCAGTGACGGCGTGCCGGTGACCACAAAGACCGGATTCAACGCTTCAAGTCGGGTAAGTTTTTTTACACCGGTGCTTCGCGATATATTCACCAGGGTCACATCAGCCACAAAGCCTCTGGCTTTGAGAGCATTAACTGCTGCACTTAGGTTTTCCAGCGCCACGATGTTGATGACAATGCGTCCGCCGGGCTTTAGCCTGCGGCAGAGGAGGTCTAATATCTCTTCCATTTTGCCACCACTACCACCGATAAAGGCGGCAGTGGGCTCAGGCAACTTGTCTAAGCCATCCGGGGCAAAGGTGTGAACCACTTCGACATTGGGCACGTGGAATTTCTGTAAGTTCTTCTTGATTATAGCTACATCGGTATTGTTCTTTTCTATGGCGTAGATGCGCCCCTTTCTGATGAGGAAAGAGGCTTCGATAGAGACCGCTCCCGAGCCGGCACCGATATCCCAGAGCACGCTCTCGTCGGTGAGACGCATCTTTGCCAGGCTTACCGCCCTGACCTCCTGTTTGGTGATAAGTCCTTCTTTTGGTCTCCGCTGATGAAATTCTTCGTCAGGTATCCCTGGCGACCGAGGGTAAAGCGCAGCCGCCGGTTTCTTCTGCCGGGCTCTTAACAAGATCAAGATGTTGAGAGGGGAGCACTGCGTCTGGCGTAAGCCGTGTAAGTCTGTTTCAATGACCTTTTCGTCTTCTCTACCAAGGTTTTGACAGACATAAGCCCGGTAGCCGTCGACTCCATGTTCTAGCAATACCCTGGCGATGGTGGTGGGGGTGTGCTCGTCGTCGGTGAATATACCGATTTTATGGTTTAAGCGCACTGTTTCGACAATATCCTCGATGGGTCTGGAATGAACACTGGCAAAGACGGCGTCCTCCCAGCTTTCCTTGATGCGGGCGAAAGCCACCTGCATGGCGCTTATGTTGGGTATTATCTCGACGATATCCTTGCCCAATTTGTCCGTTAGATAGCCGGCTATACCGTAGAAGTTTGGGTCACCCGAGGCCAGAACGACCATTCGTTTATGCCTCAGGTTTTTCTTGATTAATTCGGTTACTTCAGCCAGGTTGTTTCTAACGGCAATCTTGTCACCGGTTAAGGAAGGGAACGTATTGAGCAAGCGCTTACCCCCGAAAACTATCTCTGCCCGGTCCACCAGACGGCGTGCTTCGGGGGGCAAGCTGGAAGCCCCATGGGGTGCCACTCCTATGACATGGATTTTACCCTTTGGCACTGGCCCTCCCCAGAATAATGCCGTCATAGCTGGTCATAATACACTCTACCTCAAGTTTCCCCTCAGCCTTTTCCCGGCATTTTTTTGCCGCCAGCAGACAGAGCTGCTCACAGAATTCTCTGGTATATTTCGGTGGCAGCATTTTGCGGAAATGATTGGCGGTAACAGCACCGCGCAGAGTTTTAACCGTTTCATCTGATATGCCACAGCTTGCCGCCACTCCTGTCAGGAAACCAATGTCCACCCTGGAATGGCTAACATTGGTATAGAGGTGCCCAGCGGCAAGCTTGCTTATCTTACCCATCATGCCCCAGACAATCACCTTAGCCAGACGCCTCCTGGCACATTCCTTCAGTGAATAGCCGATGAAGTCTCCCGCCTGGACGAAGCATTCCTCAGCCAGTGCCAGCTCACCTTGGGCAAACTTTTCACTTCGCCTGCCTGTGGTCAGTACTGCCTGGCGGCAGCCGCAGGCCACGACTACATCCAGCGCCCGAGAGATGCAAGTCGTATAAGCATTAACCGAATAGGGAATGACAACGCCGGTAGTACCCAGAATCGAGATACCTTTTATTATCCCCAGGCGGGAATTTAGCGTTCTCTTAGCCAATTCCTCGCCGGCTGGTACAGAGATGGTTATCTGAACACCCTTGTTATCCAGCTTGTTCCCTGCTACTTCCCTCACTGAACGTTCGATCATCTGTCGTGGCACCGGGTTAATCGCCGCCTTACCAACCGGTATTTCAAGTCCGGGCTTGGTCACTACCCCTATTCCTTTCCCTCCGGTGATATCGATGCCCGGCTTGTCTTTCCAGGAGACTACAGCCGAGATTTCAGCGCCATGAGTAACGTCAGGGTCATCGCCGGCATCTTTTATTACCGAGCACGATGCCTGACTGCGGTTAAAGACACATCGGTTGACCTTAAAATTGACCTGGTTGGCACCGGGGAGTTCAACCTGAACCTGGTTGACTACCACTTGCTTCAGTAGTGCAATCGTGGCCGCCCGGGCAGCCGCGGCAGCACAGGCTCCGGTAGTATAACCTGAGCGCAAAGTCAGCTTATCTCGTCTAGATGTCATGTGATGGCTTTCCCGGCACAATGGCTCTATGGCTGTTTTCTTTATCGAAGTGCCGACGTCCTACCAAATTCAATAGTTCCCGTCTCGCCTCGCCGATGGTCAGCGGAATTTCAGAAAAATCCAGCCTGTCTTCCTTTTTTAAGATCTCGATGAGATGAGCTATTCGGGGCAGCCTTAACTCCGCGTTTCTAATCATATTGACATCGGCAAAGACCTCCTGGGGTGTTTTTTCCCCGATTAGTCTGCCCTTGCTCATAATGGCAACCCGGTCGCAGAATAAGGGCACCAGCTCAACATCGTGAGTGGCTATTATCATAGCAGTTCCCCGCTCTCTGTTCAGCTTTCTGAGCAGATGCATAATCGAACTGACACCCCGGGGGTCCAGGCCGCTTGTCGGTTCATCTAACAGAATGGTTTTTGGCTCCATGGCTAAGACGCCGGCGATAGCCACCCGCCTTTTTTGACCGAAACTCAGGGTGTGTATGGTTCTATCGGGAAGTTCGGAGGCACCCACCAATTTTAAAGCCTCGGCAGTCCTTTGTGCCACCTCATCCGGCTTTAGTCCCAAGTTCACAGCACCAAAGGCGACATCCTGCTCCACGGTAGCACCAAAAAGCTGGTCGTTAGGGTCTTGAAAAACCATTCCCACCTGCCTGAAAATCTCCTCCTCTTTAAAAGAACGGAGCTCTTTGTCATCCAGGAAGACCTTGCCCGAGGACGGTTTTAACAAGCCGTTGAGGTGTTTTAATAGGGTGGTCTTCCCGCAGCCGTTAGCACCCAGCAGAGCTAAAAATTCGCTATCTTTCAGCTCTAGATTGATTTCACATAGAGCTTGCGTATGACCGTCATAACTAAAGGACAAAGCTTCGGTTTTTATCATACTCTCAACTGTCCTACAAGATAGAAAATTATCAGAGCAGTGCTCAGGCAAATGGCAGCCATGAAATCCTTCCTGTTAAAATGTTCCGTGTAATTGATTGTCATAGTGCCGGTGTAACCTCGCGCTGTCATCGCCTCGAAGACTCTCTCCGCCCGGTCATAGGCGCGCAGGATAAGACTTCCGCCCAGTACACTGATGGACTTCATGCTTTGCTGCCAGTTGCGGTAGCCCAGCCGTACCCTTTGGGCATCTTTTATAGATATTGCTTCTTCGATAAGGACGAAGATGTAGCGGTAAATAAGCAGCGTCAGCTCAATAAAGACTTTAGGCACCCTGAACCAGCGAGCTGCCAGAAGAAGTTTATGGGCAGGTGTGGACATGCTTAAGAAGAGAATTAATGATACACCACCTATCACGCGACACATGATTAAAAAGCCGTGCGCTAAACCCTCTTCATAACCTACCATGTGGAATCCCCAAAAGGGAATAGTAAACAATGGGGTAGTGCCATAGAAGAATATCTGTGTAATCAGCACCACAGCAGCCATTGCCAGAGGCATGGTTAGCCTTAGCGTCAACAGCTTCGGAGGTATTCCGATAGCGGCTAAAGTGATTAAGCAAAATATGGCGATGGCTATTGGCGTATAGATGGTTGGCGACAAAAGGTTAATCACCAGGGCAATAACGGTAAAGACTATCTTAGTCCGTGCCTCTATCCCGGTTACCAGGTTCTCTTTGCGAGCATAGACGTCAGAAAAAACGTCGTCTTTATTGAACATTAACTCGTCTGAGTGCCCTTCTCCTGTTTATCTCTTTTCCATCACCAGCCTTCTCCAGTAGTAGCCGGCGGCGAATCCACCTACGGCTCCACCCAAAGCGAAAACGAAGAGCAGCATGTCTCCTTTGTCGGTATTGATAAAGGGCTCTCTGGCTTCTCTGCCGGCATCAGCGGCATACTTCTCTATCACGTTCACATCGACTCCACCCCATGGCCCCTCCTCTCCCTCCGGTGCCTGTTTAGAGAGAACTATCCAACCAACGATTGCCAGACACACAATGATAGTCAAAATGCTAATTGCTATTATTTTGCCTAGATTTTTCATTAGCTACCTCCTTTTGCTGTGCTGGGCACGGCTCCGAAAGCGCTTGGAATTATCCGAGACAGCAGCTCGGGACGACGCTGATAGACGAGTGTTACTATTCCACCGGTGAATAGCCCTTCCAAAATGCCCAGGGGCAACTGAGTAGGAGCAAAAGCTAGGCAAATGGCTCCGAACATGCCCCATAATGAGCCAGTGCCGTGCAAAGCCGAGGACAGCTCAAAGGCGGTTGTGGCATAGGTCGCCCAGTCACCAAAAAGCCCGGCGGCGAAAGCAGCCACAAATATCGGAGCATGAAACCTGCGGAATAGGACAAAGGCACCAAAGCCGACGAAAGAGCCGACAAGGGCCATCGAAACAATGTTTGCCCCCCAGGTGCTGAAGCCGCCGTGTGCCAGAAATAGTGCCTGGATAAGTAAGGCAATTGCGCCCAGGACGGTACTTATAAACGGCCCCACTAGAATTGCCGCCATGGGTGTGCCGCAGGGGTGGGAGCAGCTTCCTGCAACTGGCACCGGTATCGGGAAAACCGAGATAAGAAAGATAGCGGCACCAGCCAGACCGAGAAGAGGCATTAGCCCCTTTATCTCTTTAGTTTTTCGTGTGATAAAGTAAATACCTGGTATAACAAAGGCGAAGGCGACTACATACCACAGCGCTGCCCAGTTGGCGGGTAGGATTCCCTCGGCGATATGCATAGCGTATGCCGGGGTTGGGTACAGGAATAGTAGTCCAAGAACAAATACCACCACTAAGGCGATATGAGTCCTCAACCAGCGGGCACTTTTGCTTAGCATTTCAGTATACCTCCTTCTTTTTTATGTTAATATCATGCTTGTTTCTTTCTGCGGCAATCTTTAGTAGAGCATTAATCAAAGCCACTGCCATGGCACTTCCACCACGAGTTCCCACTACAGTGATATATGGCACATTCCGTTTCATTAGCTCATCTTTCGACTCTTTTGCCTGCACAAAACCAACCGGCATTCCCACCACGAGAGCCGGTTTAATTTCCTTGTGGTCGACGAGGTCAAGCAATGCCAGGAGGGCTGTGGGCGCATTGCCGATGGCTATTATGGCACCGTTAAGCCTCGTTCCCAAATGGCGCATCGCTGCTGCCGCCTGGGTGGTATTCTGCTCTTTTGCCTGTTTCAGCCCTTTTGTTTCATCCATGGCGCAAGAGATAGAACATCCGCACGTTTTAGCCAGACGGTCATTGATGCCGGCAGCCACCATCCGAACATCAGTAAAAATAGGGCTGCCTTTAGCTATGGCACTGAGGCCACTGGAGATTGCTGATGGGCTGAACTTTATCAAGGAGGCAACTTGGGGGTCTCCGCTGGCATGTACAACACGCTTTGTCACCGAGCGCTCCTCTGCGGACATGTTTGGCGAAGGTGGTAGAAATTTTTCCACAATCTCCATACTCTGCTGCTCAATGGCCTCAGGGGAGGTCGGCGAGATGCGGGCATTTGCCCACAGCGTTGGAACAGCTTCTTCTATACGTTTTGCCACGCTACCGATAAAATGCTCCTCCGAGCCTAGCGGGTTCGACATAATAAATTGCTTTTTCGGATATATGCGCTTGAGCTTCTCGACAAGCTGTGGGATATGCTCAGTGATGTGCCGTCCGGAGAAAAGGAAGTAGGGCATTATTACTATCTGGTCCATGCCACGTGCTGCCAAAGATTCTACAGCTTCTTCCAGCGTGGGGTGATTAAATTGGAGTGCCGCCCCGATAACTTCTACTCCCGGGGGCAAGAGGGATTTTACACCTTCGGTAATCTTTCTCAATGCCTCGGATATTTCTATATCGCCTCGCTCGCCGCGACTGCCGTGGCATATGATGATTATCCCTGTTCGTGACATATCACACAACTTTACCTGATTAAAAACAAGTCTGCTTGATAGAGTACCATTGAGTATATGGGAAGTCAATAGTCTTAGGGCTTGTTTCTGGAAATATTTTTGGAGATAGAGGTGAGAAAATGAGGGTTATGCTGTGCTATTCTTTAGGTGTAGGTCTACAATTTCGCAATTAAGACCTTCTTCTTGCAGCCTCTTAATCAGTCCCGGGATAGCGTCATCGGTGCAAACTATGATAAAAGATAAGCCGCATTGGGCCGCCTCGATTGCTGCTTCTGTAACGCCGTAAAGATAGTGAGGCTCGATATCTACCCGTCTTAGCGAGACCAAAGCCTCGATGCCGATAGCTCCAACCTGTTGATTGTTGGTAATCCGGGCTCGCAGCAGTTCCAGGTCAACTTGTCTTGACCCACCCTTTCGAATACTGGGCACCTGTAAGATGGTTATCCGACCTCTCGTCAGCTCTACCAATCCTTCGATGTTAGAGATATCTACATCCTCACCCTGACTTACGTTTGATACAGCAATACCTCTGGCACCACCGTTTGTCTGGCTGGTAGCAAACAGCAAACCACTCTTCATCTTGAGCCCTACAGCCTGCCCTTGATTTAAATCACACTCAGCTATGGCCGCGCAGACGGTAATATTGGTGACCGCCCGTTCCACCATAGAAGCATAGCTCCGGAGCTCCCTGAGCACCTTGAGCATCCAGTTGACTCCTTTGGTGCTAACTCTATATTGAGAGCGACCGGTTGAGACGACCAGGTCCTCCTTCATTAATTGGCGGACGTAGTCAGATATCGCTTGTGGCGTGACACCCAACTTAGTCGCGATGTCCTTTTGCTGAATATTAGGACCGGAAGCGGCAATTTCAACCAGTATCTGGAATCTAGTGGCGGAATTCTTGTTTTGCAGTATCTCTACCATGACTTCAGCATAATTGTTCAGTAATCAAGTACGCTTTCTCTACAATTATAGCAGTTTTTATTCCGTGAGACACTGGTAAGGCTCAGGGTGAAGGTCTGAACTATTTGACAGGGACGGTTAAGACAGGCTAGACTTTTTTGTCGCTGAGTCGCACTGATGTTGCCGACATAAAAGCAAAACAACATAGAATAGGGAGAGCAAAGAATGAAAACACAATCGAGGCAAATATTGAAGGAGTCTTGCTCGCATAGAGTGGGTTTATTCGGAGATATAATATATAGAAATGCGTGGTTTTATCCCTCTCGAGAGGCATTCATTTTTGGTGACCAGCGGGTCACGTTTGAACAGTATAATGCGAGAGTTAACAGCCTGGTACACGCCCTGCATGATATGGGAATGAAGAAAGGAGATGTACTCGGTGTACTGTCCTGGAATTGTCTGGAGAACATGGATGTTTTTGGAGCTGCTGAAAAGGGAGGGTTCATTGTCGCTCCCTTTAATCCAAGGTTGTCACTGAACGATTTCGAATACCTTATAAACGACTCTGAGGCCAATACCCTCTTTGTAGGTCCGGAGTTCGCCGACACAATAAATACATTGAAACCTCGCATACCTAAGGTTAAGCACTTCATTAGCTTTGAAAGTTCCTTGCCGGGCATGAAGCGCCATGCCGATTTGCTTGCCTCGTATCCAACCAGTGAGCCGGATGCAGAGGTGGATGATGAAGACCTGCTCTTTATATGGTATACAAGCGGCACCACCGGCCGTCCTCGCGGTGCTCTATACAATCATGGTCGTTTTCGAGAGGAGATGATGTGTCTGGCTAGAGAGGCACCGATTGGGCCTGATGATAAATGTATAGCAATGATGCCACTATTTCATAGTGGTGGTATAGCATTGAATTCTTATTTTTTCCACCAGGGCGCTACCACTGTAAACATGAAAGTTTTTGAACCGAATAATCTTTTAGTTGCCATCGAGAAAGAGAAGATTACCAATGTTGCCCTCGTTCCTACCCATTTGAGCGCCATGCTAGACCTCCCTGGTTTTAAGAAATATGATACCGCTAGTATAAAGCGGATATATTATGCTGCCTCTCCGATGCCCAAAGCGTTATTAGTCAGAGGTATAGAGGAGTTCGGAATGGTCTTTTACCAGGCATATGGTCAAGCTGAATCCGGACCTGAAATAACTAATCTCAAGGAAAAGGAACATGATGTCCTTGGTAAGTCGCCACGGGAGCAGCAGCGACTTTTGTCTTGCGGCCGTCCGGCGCTTGGCGTACATGTACGGATTGTCGATGAGAACGGAGTTGATGTCTCGGTTGGTGACATTGGCGAGATAGTCGTAATGAGCCGGCACATTATGAAGGAGTATTGGAAAAAACCGCAGGAAACCAAGAAAGCAATAATAGACGGATGGTTACGTACCGGTGATATGGGGCGTTATGATGAGGATGGCTACATCTATATTGTAGATAGAAAACAGGACATGATTATTTCTGGCGGTGAGCATATCTATCCTAGAGAGGTGGAGGAAGTGCTTTATCAGCACTCGGCTGTATTGGAGTGTGCTGTCTTTGGTATTCCAGACCCCAAATGGGTCGAAGTGGCTCACGCTGCGGTTTCCCTTAAGAAGGGTGCAATGGCAACGCCGGAGGAGCTAATAGAATTTTGTAAGAAGAATATGGCCAGGTATAAGGCGCCTAAGTCAATAGAGATTATACCGGAGATACCTAAGGGGGCGACGGGCAAGATACTCAAAAGGGAGATGAAGAGCAAGCATTGGGCTGGAAGGTGAAATATGAAAGCCTTAAGATGGTATGGTAGAAAAGACCTTCGGTATGAAGATATGCCTGAACCGTTTCCCGGGCCAGGGCAGGTAAAGGCGAAAATTAACTTGGCTGGTATCTGTGGTACAGATTTGAAGGAGTATAAAGATGGTCCCTGCATGATTGCTGTCGACAAAGCGCCGCTAACTTTAGGGCATGAGTTTGCTGGGATAGTGGTGGAGGTGGGTGAAGGGGTAACTGACTTTAAAGTTGGAGAGCGGGTAACAGGGGTGGGTAATTGGGTCTGTGGCGAATGTTTTTTTTGTAAAAAATCCATGTACAACATTTGCTTGAACTCGGGCTTTTCTGGTATTACTGTGGATGGTTGTATGGCTGAATATTTCATTGCTCCGAGTTATTCATTCTACAAACTTCCGGATTCGGTGTCCGATGAAGTCGGGGCTTTGGTAGAGCCTTTGGCAGTTGCGATTCACGCTGTTCGCCAAGGTAATGTCCGCCCAGGTGATAGAGTGGCTATTGTTGGCGCAGGTACTATTGGCCTTTGTACTCTATTAGCAGCTAGGGCTGCCGGAGCATCCGAAGTTTATGTCGTGGCTAAGCATAGAGCCGGACGGGAAATGGCCTTGGCTATGAGAGCTACGGCGGTTATCAACCTTAGCGATGAACCGGTGAAGGCAATTGCGAATCTGACAGATGGATTAGGTGTGGATGTATCTTTTGAATGTGTCGGCCGTTCAGATACTCCTCAGATGTCCGTGGACTTAGCTCGAAGAGGTGGAACCACCGTGATTATGGGGGTCTTTGACAAACCTAGCTTAATTTACTTTCAAACCGTGATGTTTAATCAGAAAACTATAGTGGGCAGCCCCATTTATGTTGACGAGGCAAAGACAGCTATTGCTCTGATGACGGATAAAAGAATTGACCCCAGTAGGTTAATTACCTCAACAGCATTCCTTAAAGATGCTGTAGAAATGGGTTTTGAGAAGCTGATTAACAATAAGGAAGGTGACGTCAAAATATTGCTTCGAATTCCTTGATGCTCACATAAGCTTTCAGGACTCGGCCCCCGTTGTTTAGCAGGCGGACATGATTGTGTGAAAATTTCATATTTGGGAGGTAAACATGAGACCGCTTCAAACCGATTTATCAATCTATAGCAAATTTAATTTTGAGAAGCCACCCGTAGGTGTTAACTTCCTCTTTAACAAACCAGAAGGAATTGAACGATTGGATAAGTCGTTGGGTTTTTGTGAGATGTTAAAAGAGACACACCAGAGAGGCACCGCTTTTTATTTTGATAAGGATAATGAGGACTGCGTCGGAAGAATGCCGTTGGGAATGATGGATGTTTCACCTGTACTGGAAGGCGGTCAATTAGGACCGGAGCTGGATATATACCAGGAACCGCGGGCGAACACTAGAATCTACCAGCACATACCAATGCTTGCCAGGGGCACTGTTAACTATGTTGTCTTCTCGCCGTTAGACAAGTTAACATTCGAGCCAGACCTTTTAGTCCTTTATGCCGCCCCTAGCCAGGCAGAAATCGTGCTGAGGGCAATGAGCTATTCGACCGGAGAGATGTGGGAACCAAAAGGGATGCCTGTAGTGGCCTGCGCTTGGCTTTACGTTTATCCCTATAAAAGCGGCAAGGTGAATTATACGGTTACCGGGATGAGCTATGGCATGAAAGCAAGAGAGGTATTTCCTGAAGGGCGGATACTCATATCTATTCCATGGGATCGGCTACCTACGATAACACACGACCTGCAGGAAATGAAATGGTTTCTTCCGGGATATGCTGGCAGAGAACGATATATGGCCGAAATGAAAAGATGTAAGAGCAAGTTCGCCTTAGAAGAATTGTGACTGAGCTGGCCTTAAAATTGTGTTGCTTTGATCCAAAAATCAAATTTTTGCGTGCAAAGTTAGAAAGGAGGGACTGCAGAAATAAGCCTCACCAATAGCTTTACCGTAGCATATCACATCGGTCAAACTACAGTCCCAGATAGGCTTTCCTTATATGTTCACTTCTAAGAAGCTTATCACAGCACCCTTCCATGGCCACGCGTCCATTTTCTAGCACGCATGCCCGGTCAGCTGTCTCCAGGGTAAGTCGAACATTTTGCTCAACCAGAAGGATGGTAATTCCTCGCTCACGCAGGGACTTAATAACGTGGAAAACACTCTCTACCAGAATCGGTGCTAGCCCATATGATGGTTCATCGAAGGCGCATAGTTTCGGTCGTGCCATTAGCCCCCTACCCATAGATAGCATTTGCTGCTCACCACCGCTTAATGTTCTGGCTAATTGTCCTCGCCTTTCTTTTAGTATGGGAAAGAGTTCATAAATCTGCTCAATCGTTTCTCCCCTCTGTTTCCAGGCGTGATGAGAGTAGGCACCCATCTCTAAGTTCTCATGCACCGTCATATCCCTGAAAACTTTTCCCCCTTCGGGTATGTGAGAAAGACCTAGCTCAACAATAATATTAGGGGTTAAGCCGTCTATCCGCTTGCCGAGGAACTCCACACTCCCTGAAGTGGGCCGGACCAAACCGGATATAGCATTAAGCAGCGTAGTTTTACCAGCTCCGTTGGAACCGATTAAGGCGAATATCTCTGCCTCATCGATTCTTAAAGAAATGTCCCACAAGGCTTGAACCTTGCCATAAAAAGTATTCAGGTTGCAAACTTCCAGCATAAGCTTACGCTCCTAAGTATACATCAACAACTGTTTTGTTTTTGGCGATCTCCCGTGGCGTTCCTTCGGCAATCTTCTCACCGTGATGGAGCACCATAATCCGGTCACATGTGCCCATAATTGCTTTCATGACATGCTCAATCATGAAAATGGTAATACCCTTATCCCGAAGCTCGGTTACCAATTCCATAGCCTCAGCCATCTCAGTTTGGTTTAACCCTGCCATCAGCTCATCAAGCAGCAATAGCTCTGGCTTGGTGGCTAAAGCTCGAGCTACTTCAAGTCGCTTTTGGTTAGCCAGGGTTAAGTCTCTAGCCGGGATTGCTCTCGCTGCTGACAACCCCACAAGCTCTAATGATTCTATGGCTTCCCTGGCAGCATCCGCTGATGACATACTGGTTGGCGTTCCAAAAAACGAGCCCACCAAGGCATTATCAAGAACTGGCATATTGGCGAAAATTTTAACCGTTTGAAAAGTTCTCGCCACTCCCAGCCTGCAGATTTGATGCGGCTTTAAGCCAGTAATCTTTTCGTCTTTAAATTTTATTGTCCCTGATTTAGTAGGGAGGGCACCGGATATTAAATTAAATAGCGTTGTTTTACCGGCTCCGTTGGGACCAATCAGGCCTACGATTTCGCCCTTGCCAATATGGAAGGTGACATTTGATAATGCGGCCAATCCTCCGAAATACTTGGTCACCTTTTCACCTTCAAGTATTCGCATGTTTACCTGTCAGACCTCCTTTCTGCCACCTTTGTCTCGCTCTTTGTATCAAGCCTATAAGTCCATCGGGCAGGTACAAAATAACGACCACTAATACGATACCGAAAATGAGCATATAGTAATAGGGGAACTTGGTTAGTAGCAATTCTTCCAGGTAGGCAAAGATAGCTGCGCCTATTATGGGACCGTAAAATTGCCCCAAACCGCCAAATATAGCCATTAAAACCGGCAGAAAAGAAAAGAGTGGATTAAAGGCGACATATGGGTCAATATATGTCCATCTTGTGGCCATGATTGCCCCGACTGCCCCGATAAAAAAAGCGCTGACGGCGAAGGTGATAACCTTCACCAAAGTCACGTTGACGCCCATGTGAGCTGCGGCGTCCTCGTTGTCACCGATACTTTGCATGGCTAACCCGAACTTAGAGCGTCTAACAAAGTAGACGGTAAGCAGTAATAGCACCAGAATGCCGAGAACGACGTAATAAATAGTGTTGTTACCTACGAGGACAACGAATCTGCCGCGCGTGCCCGTTACAGTAATCTCCCAAAACAGGAGAGCATGCTTGATGAGCTCAACGAGTCCGAAGGTGAATATGGCAAAGTATATGCCCCTCAGCCTCAGGGTTATGGCGCCAACGATAAAGGCAAGTACGAAGCTGACGAGACCACCAGCAGCGACAACAGCAAGCAGGGGTAGTGCTTTCCCCAGTACGGCTGTAGTATATAGACCGACACCAAAGAATGCCGCTGTCGCCAGTGAGAGGTAACCGGTAGGACCGGAAAAGAAAGCCCAGCTTACAGTAAGGACGATATACATCAAGATGGCGGCCAGTAGTATGACATTATAAGAGGATATATATAGGGGTGAAGTAGCTAGCAGGACTAATAAGATTAGGCTAACTAACCCCGGTACCAAGAATCTTTTAGATGCAAATGCGGTCATATCCATTTTTTTACTTTCCAAAAATGCCTGTTGGTTTCACTATGAGCAGGAGCATGAAGAGCACATAATAAGAAACTATTGATAAACTGGGCTGCCAGCTACTCACTATGCTGCCGATAAGGCCAAGTATAAAACCCCCGATAAAACTGCCGGGTATATTGCCCAACCCACCCAAGACAACCACTATAATGGCGATTAAGGTATATTCCAGACCCATAGTTGCGTAAATAGGGTAGCACATGCTGACAAGTACGCCGGCAAGACCAGCCAGTAAGGCACCAAATCCAAAGCATAAAGCCAGCACCCGGTTAATGTTTACCCCCATGAGTCCAGCGGTCGCCGGGTCTTCAGCCGCCGCCCTGATTGCTTTCCCCAGGCGGGTACGCATTATAATCACATAAAAGACTACGCCTATGACTAAGGCAGCCACAAGGGCTACCAGACGGTTGGCGGCAAATACCGTTCCTAAAAAATTGACCCCAACGTTTAAATAAGAGTACCCCCTCATCCCAGCACCCCATATGATTAAAGCTATATTTTGAATGACGAACATGAGACCGAAAGCGGCTAACATAGAATTGCCCTCGAAGACAGCCGGTGATGGTGACGAGGTTCTAAGTTTGGTGAACAAAGTCCGGTAGATTAGAAAACCTATTATAAATGTAAAAGGGCCGCAAATGGCCAGGGAGACCAGTGGGTTAATCCCAAAGGCTGTAAGCATGGCCCAGGTGAGGAGAGCCCCGAGCATAATAAATTCGCCGTGAGCTATGTTCACCACCTTGGCAACGCCATACTGCAGGCTGAACCCCATAGCAATGAGGGAATAGATGCCGCCTGTCAATAAGCCCGCAATAATTATGTCGAAGATTCGCACAATCATGATAATGGCTTCCTAGTCTTTAGCAATCTCATAGATGCAGGCTGCCTAAAAGGCGCACGATAAACCTGCCGGTCAAAATAACCACTCTTAAGTTGTTATTTTGGCATCCTTTAGACAGCCTGCTTAACTACTTATCCTTCTGTTGATAACTCGATGTCTGCTCTTACTTTGGTGGTGCTGGCCATGCCGGCTTGGGATATACGAATGATGCGGTAGGAATGTTACCGCCTACGATTTCATCGATGCCGTTTTGCCACTGGCCAATCTCCCCGGGATGGCATTCCTTTGCCAAAAGCCCACCGCCGCCACCGAATGTCGTAAACCAGGTTGTTCCCAGAACCGTTTGATACTTATCGGTAGCAAGTGTGTCTCGTAATGCTTTCTGGTCAACCTTTCCGACTTTCTCAATAGCTGCCTTCCAAATATCCAGTGCTGCCCAATAGTATGGATGCCCCCACCAATCGTTGGCGTCTTCGGGCTTGCCCGCATAAACTTTATCGTACATCGCTGCGAGTGCGGGAGATGTTTTGCGGTTAGCAGTGGCAAAATTACATACTCCCTCCACTGCAGGACCAAATGCTGTATGATAGAACCCGAAATTGGCGCCGGGACCGCATATAAAGGCCTTGGGATTATAGCCAAGCGCCATTGCCGTCCCGGTAATAGGCATGACCTGGTCGGGATAGCCAAAACAGCAAAAGACATCGGCCCCAGATGCCTTGGCATCCATTATTATGGGCGCGAAGTCCTTAAGCTCAGGCGGAAGGCTCACACTTCCAACGATTTTAATTCCCACCCTGCTGAATTCGTTACCAGCCACACCGGAGTACTCTATGCCATGAAGGTCGGCAATGTAGGTTACATATGCCGTCTTGGCGCCCGCTGCTTTCAGCATGTCAGCGAAAACCGGTAGCTCGTACCAGTTAGAAAAACTCAAGCTGACGAACAGGTAGGGTAAGCTGGGAAGCGCGTCCATGAGAGTCGTGGCACCACCCTCGGTGGTAATTAGTACGTACCCGTACTTGTTGGCGATAGGGGCTTGACCGAAGATAAAAGAGGTGCCACCGCCGCCCCATATATAATCGACCTTGTCCTCTAGTATCAATTTTTCTGTCAGCCTCGTCATCGTGCCCACATCAGATTTATCGTCATATATAATTGTCTCTATGGGTAGTTTCTTGCCATACTCTGTCAGATATACCCCGCCCTCGGCATTGACCATGGGGACCCAGGTCTCATAGATTGGCCTGAATGCCGAGTCGTCGATAATAGCAATTGGGCCGGAGAGCGACCTTGACATACCAACGACAATTTTATCCTTGACTGGTGGGGCTGTTGGACCAGCGCAGGCACCAAACAAAGGCAATGCTACTAATGCTACCAGTGCTAGCGCTATTACACTAAATAATACTTTCTTTTTCACTTGTTGCTCCTCCTTTTTAAGACTTTACCGGATTGTGTTAGGTCTTTTTGCCGTAAAATCTCACATATATCACACCTCCTCTTTATTGTCATTATGATATAAGCTCTGATGGCTTGGTAAACTCGCGAGACGTGTTTTGCGTCGCCGGAAGCCTTTTTTCTTGCCGCAGGGCAGCACTCAAAAATATCTGTCGCATCGTGTAACTCTTTATTGCTTGTGAAAGTATAGTTAATCGACCCGACGTTGTCAAGACCCTGAACTAGACCAGACCCCCTGTTAAAATATCTACCATAACCCTCCCTTTTTAATGAGCTGTTTATTTATCCAGGATGTAGATAGCCCCGTTGGCGGCGTCCATCTTTACTCGCTGCCCTGTTTTAATCTTTGAGGTGCCCTGTTGTGTATTCACAATGGTGGGCACACCATATTCCCGGCCGATGATGGCAGCATGGCACAGTGTCCCTCCCGTATCGGTGATTACGCCTCTGACTAAGCCGAAGACCGGTGTCCAGCTAGGGTTGGTGCTGGGGCAGACCAGTATGTCGCCCGACCGTACCTTCTTTAGGTCAGCATACATAATTACCACGCGGGCAGTTCCTTCAGCTTCTCCTGGGCAGCCGCAGATACCCCAAAGGTCTGCCTTTAGCTCTGGCTTTGGCTGAGGCATTTCACCGACAACGATCTTTAGGGCAATGGCATCACCGGAGGGCAGCAAATCAAGTCTTATTGCTTCCTCGATGCTGGTGCGGTTAGTAATCATGGGGGGATTGGGTCTCTTATGCGCCTCTTTCCAGTCAGCCCTACGTCTTCTCGTTATCCAGCGCATGTCATGTGACTCAGGGACCATTATCACCCGGTCAATTTCATCCGGGTTCATCATGAATACGTCATCGGGGGCATCAATTGTCCCTTTCTCGGCTAACCTCCGCCCCATTGCTAGATAGCCGCGGCGCATTAGGGCATGCACAAACAGCTCACAGTAGAGGTCATGCTCTTCGCTGTATGAGCTTGCCTTCCCAGATAACCTTATCAGGCCCTCGAAAAGGTCCTTCTCCTCGGGCGGTACGCGGTTGAGGAAAGCTGCTATGGCTGTCTCTCTCTTCCTGGCAATCTCTCCTCTAATAGATTCTAGGTCGTAGCTGATATCCTTCATGATATTGTCCTTCACTAGCCCTATGGGCGTAGCCGGGTCTTCCAGCCAGTATGGCTCGTTGAGGTCGGTGAAGCGCCTCATTCGCCAGCCCCCGACATCGTCAGTCTTCATGTAGTCCATGAATTTCTTAAACCATTCCTTGCCTTTCTCTGATTGCTGGAGTTTGGCGAGGATGGATTGGGGCTTATTTTCCTTAAAGACGTCTTTCAGGTTCATTTCTATGGCAAGCTGTCCAAATTCCCAAATCTTCTTATCCATCTGATAAACCTTGTTATCGAAGCCTCGCATCATATCCTGGAACTCAGGGTCTTGGTCACTTAGGCCGAAGTGCTCCTTGGTCATTGTCTCGAGCAATAGCCAGGTGTTAAATGAGGAATACATTGCCATGAAGTGGATTTCCCACATTCTCATGTAGGCGTGCATTAAATCGTAGTTGTGGTAGTACAACTGGAGGTTGGTGGCGTTGTCGACATCAAGCTCCTTGAGCTTGCTGTAAATGCTCAGGAGTTCTTGCTTGTAACCAGCCCACAGGCCGTCGAAGTCCTCAACCCAGGGGCGCAGCGCTTGGCGGAATTTGACTTCGCGTTCGGCAATTTCATTTCGGTCTTTCACTACGTGGAGGGCACAGTAGATGCCACCGTTCAAGATGCGGACCTCCCAGCCTTTACAGGTGGGGATACTCAACTCGGTGCAGGCGAACTTCAGACCGTGACCGCAGAATCTCGCCCACTGGTATCCGAACATAGTTGTCACTGGCGGTATGCTGTGTGTTCCATCCTGGAACCAGGAAGGCATCTGGGCAAGGTCAATCTCCTCAATGAAGTCATAGCCGGGCACTCCATCCCAGATTTTAATCTTCTGCTGCTTTTTCTCCGACACTTTTTCTCCTATGCCTAGTTCGAAGCTAGACAGAATTTATTTATCTTCAAGGCCTATAGAATCTTTTAGCAATCAGGTCAATCATACGGTCGGTAACCGACCCCGGTTTATTAGCTGACACCTTCGCCGGGCGAGTCTGGAGGAGAAATATGTTATTGGGTGGAGTGAAGTCAGAGTCAATAGCCCATTCTATGTCCTGCGGCTCACCCAGGCGCTCCTCAAGTAATATAGCCAGTTTAGCTACGGCTACTATCTCGCCATTGCTTAGGCACGGTATTGATTGTTTCTCCAGAGGCACGTCGTCCCAGTCAGCACCTCTTTTTTGGGGTATCACCTGTTTTGCCTTTTTGCCAATATAGATGTCTAATATAACTAAGGTCTCTTTGTCCACCACAAATCTGTCCACACTCTCCGCACCGCTGACCACTCCTTCTCCAAGGCCCCAGTTGGCATTGATTATTATCTTGGAGGCGTCACCTGTAACCGGGTTCACGGTGAAGCAAATGCCGGATGAACGGGCATTTACCATCTTGGAGACAGCAACACCGAGTTCGTCTGCCATGACGGGGATATCTTTATTGACCCGGAAAGCAATAGCCCGGCTGGTATAGGCGCTTGCCCACACCTTCTTTATCTTACCCAATACATCTTTGATGCCGATAACGTTCAGATAGGTTTCGAACATGCCGGGCCGGCTCTCTGTCCCCGATGACCGCACCGAGACGGAAACATCGGGGATTGCCACCTTGTTGCACAGCTCTTCGTAGTATGAACCTACCATTTTCCTTATGTCTTCCGGCACCTCTTTGCCTTCAATCATGCCTTGGATGTTGTGGCTTAATTCGTCGAAGATGGTAATGTTTTGGCCTTTAAGCTCACCGAGGCTACTTATATAGCGGTAAATTTCCTCGGCTACTCCGGTCCTCTCAGCAAATTTCCTGTACATTGCAATGGAAATGGCGAAGCCTGGCGGGACAGGTAAGCCCATTCGGGTCATTTCTCCCAGGTTAGCGCATTTCTTGCCTACCAGGTTGTTATGCTCTTGCCCCAGTTCCTCGAACCGAAATATTAATTTGTCAGAACTCATTTTTCCTCGAGTTAGCGCTATGTAACTTTGATATGCTGTTCATCCCACGTCGGCGACGGAGACCTGGCCGGTAATGTAGGAAGAATCATTTGAGGCAAAGTATAACAGCAAACTGTTTAGTTCGTCCATATTCCCTGTATCTTTTTCTTAAAAATTGCACAAGATATATTGTGTTTTACCGGCATACAAAGTGATTGACAATCGTGCTGAATATGTGAAATAATAACCGAACGCGCGCATATCCACTTATGATTGGATACCGATTATAACGCAGAATCTACAGGAAATGAAGTGGGTTATTCCATTATACACAGATAGCATGGAACAGCTTATAAAATGGGAGCAAGGCTACACTGAGGAATTACCCCGATAGTCTTAGAATCCCCAACAAGTCAGGCGGAATTCTTACTTAAAGCGTATGGTGTTTTGAGGTATTCAAGCGCGGTGAGGTTTTCAAAAGGGCATACTTGGAGATATGTCCTGCCTAAGATGAAAGCTATCAAAGACTAAAAAGCAGCTGGAAGGGAGAACGGACAAAGTTGTTGCTCCAAGGAAAGGTTGCCGTGATTACAGGCTCAACGTCAGGCATTGGCAGGGCGGGTGCCATTGCCTTTGCTGAAGAAGGAGCAAAAAGCGTCGTTGCTGGTAGAAATCGCCAACGAGGCGAGGAGGTTGTGAACACAATAAGGGGAAAAGGCAATGAGGCAAGCTTTGTTCCGGCTGATATGTTTGTAGTGGCTGATATTGAGCGGCTAATTAAAATAGCTGTTGATACTTATGGGCGGCTGGATATTTTCTGGCACAATGCCGGCATAGTCGAGCCAGACTATATCGAAAATATCACAGAAGAAATATATGACAATATGATGACAGTACACTTGAAGGCAGGTGTCTTCGGTGTGAAATTTGCTGTCCCCGAAATGCGCAAGGCCGGAGGAGGGTCCATTCTATTCACTAGTTCGGTTGCTGGACTGAAGCAATCTAGCTATTCATTGAGTTATTCACTGGCAAAGACCGGGCTTGTAATGCTGACCAAGAAACTCGCGGTAGATTTGGCTAAAGATAACATCCGAGTCAATTGTATTTGTCCGGGTAGGGTTGAAACATCTATGAGGCTATCTATTGCCGGGCAAAGAGGGCGAGCGATGGGCATTGACCAGGAGGAATGGGTAAGGAGAGACAAGAAGCGCATACCTATGGGCAGGTACATCACTGAAAAGGAAGTAGTTGATGGGGCGTTGTTTCTTGTCTCAGACAGAGCCTCTTCGATTACGGGTGTTGCTCTACCTATTGACGGGGGCTTCTTGGCGGTATAATATTTCATAGGAAAATTTGGCTCAGCTTCACTGTTCCCTCCGGAGTGAAGTTTTCCGGAGAGGTCGGTTAGCTGATTGGGACATGGAATAAAAAAACATAGAAAGGAGTCTTGAATGGGAAGATTAGACGGGAAAGTGGCTATAGTGACCGGTGGTGGAAAGGGCTTGGGCAGAGCCTTTTGTTTTGGTCTGGCCAAAGAGGGTGCTAAGGTGGTGATGGCAGTGCACCGCCTTGATGAAGAAGCGGCAAAAGCGGCCAAGGAAATAGAGGCTAAAGGCGGTTATGCTCTGGAAGTTGACGTTACTAAGGAAGAGGATACTCAGCGCATGGCTGAGGAAGCAGTTAAAAAATTTGGGCGAATCGATATTCTGGTTAACAATGCTGCCTTTTACTATGGGGTGGGCAGGAAGCCGTTTTACGAGGTCACGTCTGAAGAATGGGACCGTGCGTTGGCGGTGGGTGCCAAGGGTGCCTGGCTGTGCGCTAGAGCGGTATTCCCTCAGATGAAGAAACAGGGGAAGGGCAAAATTATTAACCTATCCTCAGAGCTAGTCTTTGCGCCTAGCAAGGGTATGATTAACTATATTACTTCCAAAGCTGCAGTTATCGGTATCACCCGGGTTCTTGCCGGAGAGCTGGGGCAATATGGCATCTGTGTTAATGCTGTAGCTCCCGGTTTTACCGACACGCCGGCAAGCCGGACTATAGGCAGTATAGAGAAGTTTGACGTGAGTTCCATCCCTCTAGGGCGTGTCGGAGTGCCGGAGGACATAGTTGGTAGCGTTATCTTCTTTGCCAGTGATGATAGCGACTTTGTTAGCGGTCAAACACTCCTGGTCGACGGCGCAAGGCGAGTAAATTAGAAAGTGCTGGTCTCGTCATCGATGGAGGTTTCCAGCTGAATTGATATTTTGATTTTATTACAAGGAGCCTTAAGTGGGAAGATTAGAAAATAAGGTAGCCATAGTGACCGGTGGTGGTAGGGGCTTGGGTAAAGTCTATTGCCTGAGAATGGCTGAGGAAGGAGCCAAGGTGGTTGTGGCTGATATCCTTGACCGAGAAGCAGAGGAAACAGTCAGTGAAGTCAAGGCAAAGGGTGGCACTGCAATAGCAATAAAAGCCGATGTCACTTCCGAGGCTGACACCCAGCACATGGCTGAAGAAACAGTTAAGAAGTTAGGTCGAATCGATATTCTGGTCAACAATGCCGGCTACTACTACGGGATGGCGAGGAAGCCATTTAATGAGGTATCGTTAGAAGAGTGGGACCGGGCGATGCTGGTGAATGCCAAGGGAACCTGGCTGTGCTGTAAAGCGGTATTCCCTCAGATGAAAAAACAGGGGAAAGGTAAAATTATAAATGTATCCACCGAGGCAGTTTTTGCCCCGACTAAGGGTTTTATTCACTACACTGCTTCCAAAGCCGCAGTTATCGGTATCACCCGGGTTCTTGCCGGAGAGCTGGGACAGTATGGCATCTGTGTTAATGTGATAGTTCCTGGTGTTGTCGATACTGAGGCGACCAGAACCTACATCACTATCGAGAAGTTTGATGTAAGTTCCGTCCCTCTGGGGCGTGTTGAGGTTCCCGAGGATGTGGTTGGTAGCGTTATCTTTTTTGCCAGCGATGATAGCGACTTCGTTAGCGGTCAAACACTGCTAATCGATGGCGCAAGGCGGGTGCACTAGCTAGAGAGAATGAGTTGATGTGATAGGGAAGAACAAAGTATTTGACTATTAAAAAGACCTTCGGTATTGTATTAAGTAAAAATTAAGGAGAAAAAAAGATGTCCTGGACGTGGAATTTGTATGTCAGAGAATTTATGCCCCAGAGGGATTTGAAGAAATACCCCTTGTGGTTCATGAACTTTGGTCACAGCTACCCGGCGTGGACCCCGCTATTTGGCTGGCACTGGAATTATGCCTTAGCTCACGGCCTTATATATGGCATCAATGAGACGTGGATTCCTACTATCAGGGGGAGCGAGGTTCGCAATATAGAAGGGTGTGCCCTGGCTGCTGCTATGAGGATTAGTGACGAGGCTGAGATTAAGGAAAGAGAAAAGAAATTCAAAAAGTACATACTTGAAGAGTACGCTCCCAATTGGGACAAGATTTATAAAGGTATGGAAGACGAAATAAATGCACTGTCTAAAAAGTTCAGGACTTATGATTACGAAAAGGCAACACAGTACGAGTTGTACAAGATATTCAGGGAGGCGGTACAGTATCTCTATCGCTCTTGGGAAGGTCACTTCTATATGATGTTCCCCATGTATACCGCCTACTGGTATTGTGACGAGATTGCTGCGGAATACGGCGGTGTAAAGGAGTTTTCTCCCACATGGCATAAAATAATACGAGGCTATGACAATGAACTTTTTGCGCAGGACAAAGCGCTATGGGGACTCCGTACCCGCGCCTTGGAGCTTAAGATTGAGGATATCTTCACTAAGAATGTTGCCTCGGAGGTAATCCCGGCTCTAAAAAAGACCAAGGCTGGTAAGGAATGGGTGGAGAAGGACCTAAATGATTTTTTGGTGGTTAAGGGCTGTGGTTGGCGCTCGCCACGGATGATGGAGTTTATCATCCCTTCGTGGTGGGAAGACCCAACGCCGGCTATAGGTCACATTCAGCAATATCTCTCGATGTCAAATGACATTAAAGCTCCGTTCCTGCTTGATACCATAAGACCCCGCTTGGTCAAGGAGCGGGAAGAATTAACCCGCGAGTTAATCGACAAAGTGAAGGCTGCCGGCTATCCCGACATGGAATGGTTTCGGGCAATCCTTAGTGTGAGTCAGAGGACAAGCTCTTACAGCGAAACTCATGATGTTGCTTGGGAACAAGGGTGCTTGACCACCTTCCGCTACCTGGTGAGACAGATTGGGAAGAGACTGGTAAAGTTTGGCACTATTGAAAGTCCTGATGACATGTTCTTTTTCATTCCTGATGAGCTGGAGCTATTCATTGCTTATCCCGATTCATACGATGTAAAAGACCTTGTTGAGGAACGCAAGAAAACCTGGACGGCGCAGAAGGAATATCGATCACGGCCGCCTATCTTTACCAGTGGACCATTAACACCGGAGGAAATAAATGCGCATCAGGTGAGAGTTCACGATGCCATAGTTTCCAAGGTAGTTGCCGGTGCAGAAGCTACCCGCAGGCCTGAAACCGGTGCCATCTGCTTTGGTAATTGCGGCAGTCCCGCTGGCACTGCTGAAGGCAGAGCACATCTTGTACTAGCAGGTGAAGATGTATTTAAAGTGCAACCAGGCGATATACTGGTTTGCCCGTCTATGTCTTCGGGGTGGACTCCTGTGCTACCGATGGCTAAGGGGATTGTTACCAATGGTGGTGGCTCTCTTAGCCATGCCTGCATTCATGGCAGAGAATATGATATTCCAGTAGTATCAAACACGCGCGATGCCACGATGGTTATCAAAGAAGGCGAGAAAATCCGGGTTGATGCTACCGAAGGGCTTGTCTTCCGAATATAATAAACTAGCGTAGTGACAAAACTTGGACAGTAAAGGCTCAGTCCCTCTATTAGGGACTGAGCCGATTATTGTCCCGGCTAAATTTTTAACATACTCTGGCGTTGCCGGTAAGCTTCAATATAGCGTCTGGCATGTCTGTCGCGACCCAGGATGAGGTCGGTGGCCACAATGGCCGGACGCATCTTGGCCACATCTGTGATGAGACAAGTGGCGCCTGCGGCAACAGCCATAGCTGCGAAGGCATTATTGACCAAGTCGCGGTCAGGCAAGCCAAAAGAGATATTACTGGCTCCCATTGTTATGTTCACTCCCAGTTCAGCCTTAATCTTATGAATGGCTTCTATGACTGCCAGCCCAGAGCTGGTATCGGCTCCTATGGCGAAAACCAAACAATCAATGATGATATTCTCTCGAGCGATACCGGCTGCCTCAGCACGCTCCACTATCTTACGGGCGATGCTTACTCTACGTTCTGCATTCTTTGGGATGCCGTCATCGTCTTGCACCAAACCAACGACTGCTGCTCCATATTCCTTTACCATAGGTAGAACTCTGGCTAAGGAACGCTCTTCACCGCTAACCGAGTTGATAAGCGGTTTACCCTTGTAGATTTTGATGGCTGCTTCTAAAGCCGCCGGATTAGTACTGTCAATGCATAGAGGTATATCTACTGTGTCCATCACTGCCTGCACTGCCTGTGGGAGCAGTGTCACCTCGTCCACGCCGAATGCACCCACGTTGACATCAAGAATGTCCGCCCCGGCTTGCGCTTGAGCCAGGGCTTCGCTGCGGACAATGTCCAAGTTGCCCGCCTTTAGAGCCTCTTGAAGTTTTTTCTTACCGGCAGGATTGATACGCTCGCCGATAAGCACTGTGGGCTGGGTATCACCGATTATTACTTCTTTTGTGTAGCTTGACACTCTCGTTTCCATCAGTCAATTTCCTTTCTTTTGCCGTCTATAATTCTATACTGTCCTAGGTAGCTCGCCTGTATGAAGGTCTGCTCAAAACCGGGGGCGCTGGCTAATTCTATGTATTTGACTCGGGAGGCAACGGCCTGTGCCTCAGCCCGCTTGGTAAGCGAAACCAATGCCAGCTTGGCTCCCATGCCGGCAGCGTTTCCTGCCTGCCGGAAGCGGTTTAGAGGCAACGATGGCAACATGCCAATTGTCACCGCACTGGCCACATCAATGTAGGTACCAAAGGCGCCGGCGATAATCACCTGTTTAATTTTGTCTTCGGGGCAGTCGATAGCTTCCAGAAGCGCCTGAATGCCGCTGCGAATTGCGGCCTTGGCCAGTTGCAATTCTCTGACATCGTGCTGGGTGATGGTGATGGCTGGCTTCCCACCTCGTTCCTCCTTACTAACCAGTACAAACTCGCGTTGTCCTTTGTAGGTACGAACACGAGGGTGATTGTCCATTATCCTACCGCCTTTATCAATGGCTTTAGCCAGATAAAGCTGGGATAGGGCATCTAGTATGCCAGACCCGCAAATGCCGATGGGCGGTGCTCCGTCAATCGTCTGGTACTGGACGATATCATCCCTAATTCGTAGACGTTCGATGGCCCCTGTGGCTGCCCGCATACCGTATTTGATATGACCGCCTTCGAACGCAGGACCGGAGGCACAGGAGGTGGAGGTAATCTTCCCATCATGTATTAGAGAAACCTCGGTATTAGTCCCGATGTCCAGAGCCACGATTGGTCCTTTGGTTAGCGATGCTTCTGTTGCCAGCAACATGGCTACATGGTCGGCACCAACGAAACCGGCGATGTTAGGCAGCAGGTGCACATATGCTCCTGGAGCAATATGCAAGCCCAGGTCACCAGCCTTAATGTCCAAAGCCCTGCTAACCGCAGGGACAAATGGAGACAGCGCCAGTTGCCTTACCGTCAAACCGAGGAACAGGTGGTGCATGGCGGTATTGCCGACTACTACTGCCTCGACAATTTCTTCTGTGCTGGCGTTAGCCTCGGCACACAGGTCAGCACAAAGCTCGTTGATTGCTTCGGCAGCCAGCTTCTGTAACAGCACACCATCATCCGGTGAATGCACGACACTGGTAATGCGGCTGATGATGTCCTCCCCATGGCTGATTTGGGGATTCATGAGCCCTTTTGCCGCTAAAGTCCGGCCATTATTCAGATTAACCAGATAGCCGGCAATCTTGGTGGTACCCAGGTCTATGGCTAATCCTAGTTGGGAGCTTGGCCAGGGAAGGAGAGCTATTACTTCGTCATTGCGGACTACAGCCTGGAACTCCCAGTTCCAAGAACGTATTTGGGTGGAAAGGACGCGCAGGATATTGATATCAAGTTTGCTGCAGTTTAATTGGTATTGCTGGTTTAGCGCTTGGAGCAAGCGGTCAGCATCAGCCTCGGGTGCCGACAAGGATGGAGCTTCCATTTTTAGGTGGTAGGCTCGAACAGGCGGCTCCAGGGGAACTTTTATTTCTAATCCCTCTACCTGGACCCGTTGGGTGGTGGTCATCGACTCGGGTGGCACAGTCAATTTACAATCACTGAGAGGATAAGTCTGGCAGGCCAGATGCCAGCCCTCCTTCAGCTCTTGTGAGGTAAATGCCTCCTTCTCATTAGGTGTTGGTTTTGATACAGTGCCGCTTAGAATTTGAATCTTGCATGAATGGCATGTTCCCTTACCTCCGCATACGCTGCTGATTCCCACGCCGAGCCGGCGGGCACAAGCCAGAAGGGACTCGTTATTTTGACATTCTCCTCTTCGACCTACCGGCTCAAAATCAATTGTATAAGCGGTCATTCTTTTCTGCCTTAGCTTTGTCCTGTTGTTCCACTTATGCCTTATGCCTGAATTCTATAAGGACAGGTTTTCCTGAGGCTGCAGCGGGCGCAGACATCAGCTCCTGTCCATGTTGCCATTCTTGGTCCTATGCCCATGACCATGGAAACTGATTTGCGTGGGACCATTATTCCTGAAGCGGTCAGACTCACACCGATTTCTTGGGTATTGACCAGTTCAAACAAGTTCCACTGCTCGGTAAGGGGCAAACCAGGCCAACCCGGGCTGACAGGACTGCTTGTCTGATGCCCGTGCGATGAGACCTCGCTGGCGATGATTCTGCAGGCTTCCGGAGCCAGCATGTCCACGGCGGCGCTCCCGATGCCGTCCAGAATCATCCCGCGCAGGGTCTCGCCGCTTTTGCTGTAGTGTGTTACCTGTTTTTCCAGCTTGGGGCCGATGGTGCAAACTACAAAAGCAAGCTCTTTCGCCTCCGGGAAGATTGTGTGTATTAATGGGCCCTGTATCGCTTTATCATCCTCCAGCGATACCTGGTTGGGACTCATCCCGGTTACCTTGTAATATTCATAGACTGCTGCTGGTTCCAGAAGATGGGCACTTTCCACGGTGGCTAGTAGTTCAAGAATTAGGCTTTTTATCTCGGGCCTGATTTTTGAATGTCCCCTGAAACCCTGCCGGCGCAGCACTTCTCCGATCTTCAAGCCCAAGGGGATATCACGGATTACAGGCAACCTTACTCCTCAGGGACTAGTCGATGGCGATAGCATACTATCGAGATGGCCCTGGTGTACACTTCTTCTTTGGTATTGCAGTCTCAGCCTGCCAAGCTATTTTTTATATACGCCGTATTCCTTGGCGAAGTCAACCATAGCCTTGACGTTTTCCGGCTTTGCCTCGTCGAAGAATGCCCCGTTGCTCACGATATAACCGCCGCCTTTGGAGGCAGTGTCGATAAGGTTCTTTACGTAGTCTTTCACCTGTTGTGTCGTGCCCAGTTTCAACAGGTCGGAGGGAACGTTACCGGCAAGGCAGGCAACGGTGCCAAGCGTTTTCTTCGTCTTAGCCATGTCGCTCTGGTCGATCATCCACAGCGTCTTACCCTTCGGTATGTCCTTTAAAATATCCATACGCGTGGTCCAATGGCCCTCAGCTGCAGGAAGTGGTACACAGCCCTCATTAATTAAGCCGATCATGACTTTTCTAAAAGTAGGCCAGTAAAATTTCTTGAACTGCTCATCGGAGAGGAAACCATCAGCGCCTTTATGCAGGGGCATGAATACCATTGGGTTTCCGTTCATGTGTGCCGCGCCGACACCCATCTTAATCATGATTGGGGTTAGCCTATCCATGGCTTCGAGAAGTTTTTCTGGCTGGCGGTACATGTCCAGCATTATTCCTCTGGTCCCTCTGAGGGTATCGCCGATTACATCAAAAGGTGCCTTGGTAAATCCGGCGAAGGTGCCCGGATATCCTGACGCTGTCATCTCACCACCGAAGGCACCGATGGCACCGACCCATTTCAGTGCCTCGCCACCGGCTTCCATAAGGGCCTTAAGGGTAGTTTGAACGGGTGGCAGACCAAAGGGTATGAAATTAAGTGCAACTCCATACATTTCGAGTATGTCGGTGAGAGCAGGGAGCATCTGCAGGCCCCCTAAGGCACCGAATACGCGCGGCAAGTAGACATGACTGAAATAATTGGAGGGGTCCTCAATCAGGGCATCATATTCGTCCGCCTTCATATATTCGCCTTCGTTGCACTGGTACGAATTTTCAGGTGGAACCCCATGTCCGGGCCAGGAGTATAGCTTGTAGTCAAGAATTTCAAAGAGTTTCCCCGGGCCGGGCATTACGCTGCCCATATTACTGTCTGGATCGAAGTCAAGCATGAACTTTTTAAAGGCCGTGTTAAGCTTGCCGTAGTCATACATCGCTTCTTGCGGGGTAAATCCGGCATTGTAAACGGGGAAAAAGCTGGGTAGTACATAGACCGGCACCCTATCCGGTAATTTCTTCATTTGGACGGCGTCTTTTATCCTGGTTACTCTATCCTTGTAAGCTTTCTCAGCCTTGGGGCTTAGGAACTTAATGTCATTCCCCTGAGGGTCTTTCGGCGAGAGCAATCTTTGAAACATAGCCTCTTGTTTTTCATCTGGTGACATCTCTTCCCATTTCTTTTCCATTTTATCTACTCCTGTACATTTTCTGTTGAGGATTCTTATTTAGCGCCGGACCATTTCTTGGCCAGGGACACCCCTGCCATAGCATCTGGGCCGTAAGCATCAGCGCCGGTATATTTCCTTACCTCATCGCTGATTTGACCACCACCAATCATGACCTTTACCTTGTCTCGTAAGCCGGCAGCTTTTATGGCGTCTACAGTCTGTTTCATGGAATCGAAAGCTAGTGTTAAAAATCCACTTAAGCCGACGATAGGTGCACCGCTCTCTTTTATCTTTTCCACGAATTTCTGTGCCGGGACATCCACGCCGAGGTCATATACCTCGAAGCCATTGACATCGAGCATGAAGACGACAATATCCTTGCCTATGTCATGTATATCACCGGCAACAGTGCCGAAGACAACCTTACCCAGACGCTTAATTTCTCCTGCCTTGCCCATCTTCGGCTTAACCATTTCAGTTATTTCTCTAAGTATCTCGCCGGAGTATACCAGGTCAGGCATGAAATACTGGCTGCTAGCAAAGCGCTTGCCCACGATTTCCATGGCTTTTCTGGCGTCATCCAGAATTTTGACTGGTTCTTCACCGGCCTTCAACCTGTCTTCGACAATTTTAAGTGCCTCTTTTTCCTTCAAATCAGCTAGTGTACTAACTAAATCTTTAGCCATGTTTCTTTAACCTCCTTAATCTGTATTGCGCTTTTTAGTTTGCTGCGTTATTAATATATCGACCTTGTCTGGCACCTCCATTGATTTTAATTTTTTCCAATCCTCTCGACCTAAAATAAATAACTCGCGATATATCAAGTTGATAGCGTATTATCTTGGTCTTATTTTCTGTAACTTTTGCATGCCTGGTATATCTAGGCGCTACACATTTTGTAACATTTGTTGATGATTGTCAATACCTAAATCAGGCTTTTCCAATAATCAATGGCGAGGGTTTCTGTCTGCTAGGAGCGTTGCTGACTCTATCTTCACTGTATCTCTTTTCCGTTGCAGGAAGCTGGTGTCCCTGGGTAGAGTAGAAAATCCCACACCTTTAGAACAGGCGCTTTCAGCTAGACTTATCTTATATTAAGCTTCTTTTTTATGATCTTCGTGGTCGGTGTCAAATGGGTCTATGGCACTTGTCGGGATTTTTGGCGGTGTTTCAAATTTCCAATTTGTTCCCGCTCCCGGGAGGAATGGAAGATTCACCTTGGTGACCTCTCCCGGTTTACCAAGATGTCCACGGTATTTTGTGCAGAAACACAGATAATAATGTCTACCCCTATATAGGGCACATTCTTCACATGCCTTGTTTGAAAAGGGACATACCATCTCTGTTTTAGCCACTGGTTATCTCTCTGTTTCCAACCGGCTAACAATATAAGAAGACAAAGGTCCTCCCGCCGCTTGGTAATTATTCAAGCCTTCTGATCGTTATGCCTCTACATATCAGCAGAATTACAACGCCTTAGGTAATTCTGGGCTTTCCCAATCCTTTTGCGGCTTTAGCCACTCGGCCCGCTCTACAAATACATCATGGTTTAGAGGCACAGGTGGGTGGCAGATGAACTGCGGGTCAAATTCGTCCTTTATCTTCAAGAGCCATTTGTGATAGTTTGGTCCGTATGCAGGTCCTGTCAAGTAGAGGGGCTGGTGTGAACCCAGGAGCGAGGTATAGAAGCGCTTTCTTATATTTTCCTTAGACGTTTCCAGATAGAACTGGTCAACCCCATCAGTATTTTCATCTGGGTCCCAGTAGACAAGGAACTCAGAATAGCCCTGATGACCTAGCTCGAAACTTTGGAACCAACCCGGGTCACCATAATCAGGCATTAGCGGAGGCGTATAGTTCCTCTTCAGCTTAGCATAGTTCTCCCCATGAGGTATTGCGTGTTCGACCGTTTCTATGACATAGTCCACGGAAACGTAGCCACCACACATAAGCCACATACCAGCCGAGTCTGCATTCTTGAACCAGGACTCGTCCGTGGGCCGGGTGCGTCGTGCTTCTCCTCCAAGCTCACCTATTATTTCCATCAATACGTTTTCTTCGTATTCAAGCTGCTCCTCTGAAGTAAATCCTACAAGCAAGACACGAAGAACATGGAAATTGGCGATTTTTTCTTCATTCTCCTTTGACCACAGTTCCCAGAATTCCTCCTTCGATTTTGCCCTGGCGATCGCACGCCAGAATATTGGTACTTTAGTAGCTCCGGCTCCTATCTCTGCGTTTGCCATCTCAACCATGGCTCGTCTCATGGAATCTTTGCTGGGCATAGTAAAGTTAATCCATTTTACTCTACGTTCGGGGAGCTTTAGGGCGGTATTTGGGGAGATGCCAGTTGGTTCAAGCCTTTCCGGTTGGAACGGCAGAAGCTTTATAGCCATTTTAGTTACGATTCCAAGGAATCCCCTGTGCCCGGTAAAACCTCGTAGCAGTCCTCTGAGGTCTGGTCCCGGTCCTTCACCCCAGTGATAGTCATCTTGGAAAGCTAGCGAACCTAGCCTGACCAGTTCGCCGTCAGGTAAAATGAGTTCAGTACCCAGTATCCGTCGATGAGGTAAACCAACGCGGTAGCTGAGGGGTGACCATCCGTCACCTATCATATTGGCAATAGCGGACACTTGCGCGCCGCCGCCACCGATAACAATATATAGCCCTCTTCTCATCGCCTCTGCTTGGAGTTCCGAGTAAATAACTCCAGAGCCGACAATAGCATAGAGATGCTTTTCATCGATCTCAAAATCGTCCATTCTCTTCAGGTCTATAATCAAAGCATCAGAAACATGTGGATGAGAACGAGGACCGTAAAATCCAGTACTGTACGGAACATACGGAATTTTATAACGATTGCAAACCTTGACTATTTTCTGAGTTTCCTCTGTAGTTCGAGGCATGATGACACAGCCAGGAATCCTGGTCATCACTCGTTCATATCCCAAGCCAGACTCGTAGCCTCCCGGTCCAGACCGATAACCCTCACAAATAGTCGGGTCATTCGAAATATATTCAGAGCCGACGATAGATTCCAGTACTTTGTATGCTTCTTTAGATATAGCCATGATTTACCTCCTTTTACCTGTGCCTTCAATTGCTGAGAGTACGAGTTCTGAGAAGTCGAGCACCTTTAAGCTTTTCCCGTTATTCTTAACGGCATCGGTGAAATTGTCTTTGCACCAGGGACAAGCTGAGACGATGGCTTCAGCACCTACTTCTTTTGCCTCTACTAATCTTTGCCCTGCTGCCCATGAAGCAAAATCAGGGAATGCTTCCTTAGTTCCCCGACCGGCTCCACAACAAAAAGCATTCTCTCTCATGCGTATCATTTCCACCAGCTCTACTCCAGGAATAGAATTCAAAATATCCCTTGGCGGTTGATAAACCCCATTAGTGCCACGTCTGCGTTCTAAAGGAGGGTTCACTACTCCCCATAGTCCACGTTCTCCTTTCCACGGTACCCAGGGCTCGCTGAGCCGACTCAAGCTACACGGGTCGTGGTAGGTCAGTCGCAAATCAATCCGATTGGAAAGCTTCAGGGCGCCTTTTTTGATTAATTCGTCTACATATTCTGTAAGATGCACTACCTTGAAACCGAGGTCGGCAGTTGATATATTTAACATCTTGGGGTAATCAACTTTCCACATTCGATAGCCCTCAGCGCAACTGGTCAGAAGAATGTTGGCTCCGGTCTGCCTAACCGCGTCAATATTGCGCTGAGCCAGTTCTCGTGCTTCATCAATCATACCTACGGAATAGAGCATATTGCCGCAGCACCACTCATCAGGCAGCAGCATAAATGGAGTCCCGGAAGTATTTAATATCTTCGCCGTTGCCCGGGCTATCTCAGGATGGGTATAAGAGGCAGAGCAGCCAACAAAGTAGAGTAAATCGGCTTTCGGAGAAGGCTTGATGTCGTCGGTAAGCCACTTTTTCCTATTCTCGTGATGAGAGCCAAAGAAGTTATGTTTCTGCATTATTTTCTGGGCTATCTTTTTGTGCTTCGGCATTGGACCTTTGCCGTCTTTTACCGCCTTTATTCTGAGTGCCTCAAGTGTAAGCTCTATTTCAAGGTCCAGGTTTCGCTTACAGCCTACATCGCAAGCGCCGCAGAGGGTGCAGGCATAAAGTATCTTTAAGAGTTCGTCAGAGTAGCCCAGCCTGCCTTCAACCATTGCCACACCTATCCTCATTTTTCCATAGGCACCATAGGAATCAAACAAATACTTTGTGGCGCTGGGGCATCTGGTGCTGTATTTCACACCTGGCATGTATATATGGTCCACCCAGGTACATCCTTTACATTTGATGCACCTACTCATATCAAAGACAAAGTTCTCTACTTGTGTTACATCAAGACTCACTTTAGATTTAGGCATCTTATCCTCCTTAGAAGCACAATTTTCCGGGGTTCATAATATTGTTTGGGTCGAAGATTTTTTTCACCCTTCTTAGCGTCATGGTATAATCGGCTGCCTTCTCGTACACCAGCCTGGTTAATTCCTCCCCGTAAGGCCTGGTGAATAGAGCTCCTTCGCTTAGCAAAACCTTAGCAGCTTCATCATATAAGCTTCGAACCATTTCTACATCCGAACGACTCTCCGGATTGTAGAAGAAGTTAAATTCTAGATGACAAGCTCGGTTGTGCTCTATGGGCTGTAGATAGCTCCCGATGTCGCTTATAGGATAACCGTGTCTAGCAGCTATTTGCTCAACATTAGTGATGAATTTTGAAGCCTGAGTAGGTTTGGCGATGAAGAAAAGACTCTGGCATCCTCCCTTATAACGTTCCTTCCAGTAGGTAACTTTATTGGGCCAGGGTTTGCGAAGCATTGGTAGTAGTTTCTTGCTTAGGCTGGGGAATCCGGGCAGATTATCGGCAAGGTGAATTTCTGGAAATTCATTTCTCAGAACCTCGCCTAGCATTTTTTCCTCATATTGTATCTTCCCCTCCGGGTGTCTCTGTAAGCCGCTTATCACCATAATCAAGGTCCAGGGTGGTAGGGAGGCACGCAGCTTTTCGAAATCCTTAGACCAGTCGTCTGCAATTATGGCGGCTAAGTCGACGTTGTTTAGAAGGAGGCATTCTTGACCTATTCTAAGTCTCAGGACCCTGTACAGGAATTCAAGGGCATAGTCGAGTTCAGGAACAGGAGCGAAAAGGATTTTGTCTATCTTGGGCAGGTATTCAATCTTGAAGTTTGCCCAGGTTACCACTCCCATTGTGCCTTGGGCACCCTGGAGGAGGCGGTAAAAGTCCAAACCCGGTCCAGACGGGTTCGCACCCTTCGATGGTGAATCAGGGTAGCCAGCTACACTAGCGGAACCAGTCCTGAAAATTTCTCCTGTAGGCCAAACCACCTCCATACTTTGGAGGGGTTCACCGTAATCATAAACCGTATTAGTAGGTACTTCTCTTTCCAGATAGTCGGTAACCACAGAACGCAAAGGATGAGGCAATAGCGGCATTATTATTCGGAAGCCTTTTTTCCCTAATTCGTTTGTGAGTTGCTCCCAAGTTACGCCAGCTTCTATCCTGACTCTTCTGTTGAGTTCATCGATTTCGAATATCTTGTTCATTCCAGTTAGGTCCAGGACAATACCGCCTTGTTTTGGAATGGTAGTGCCGTAAAAGTGTGCGCTGGAACTGACAGGCACCACAGGTATCGAGTGCTCATTTGCGAATTCGACGACTTTTCTAACATCTTCGGTCTTCTTGGGTTTTACGACATAGTTTGGTATTCCCGATGGTACAAGGCTGAAGTCTGTAGAATATGCCTTTAGAACCTCGGGGGAATCGGTGAACTTCTCTGTCCCTACTAGTTTCAGAAGTTCCTCTCTTATACTCATAGTTTGACCTCCTCCTTTTAAATAACTAGCTTAAAAGCTGCGTGATATGGCAGGACGCCTGGTTATTACCTTTGATGAAGTCTGCTCTACTAGACTAAAAAGGCAGCTATTAAAAAAATAGGTAACTTATCACAGAGCTGACATTTCTCCTGGATTTCTCCAGATAGCTTCTAGGCCGCTTAATAATATAGCGACCTTTTTTAACCCTGTCAAGTTTCTGTACTCGTCCAGTACATTAGTGACACATGACCTCCCTTCTTTGTTTTTGCTTCCACTGCTCTAGAAATTGAAATGGTGTTAGGTAACCCAGCGCTTGATGTGGCCTGACTGTATTATATATCCTT
>Ga0315282_10001199_pt1 | contig 49839 bp, 50 predicted proteins | sample YL17G07_20_MG_FD_203693 | JGI IMG/M metagenome (GOLD analysis project Ga0315282, IMG submission 203693) | Sediment microbial communities from Yellowstone Lake, YNP, Wyoming, USA - YL17G07_20 | ecosystem: Environmental > Aquatic > Freshwater > Lake > Sediment | place: USA: Wyoming | collected...
ACTCCGAAGAAGGATGGTGGAAGTGAAGAAGAAGGTCGTCGTAGCCATGAGCGGGGGCGTCGATTCAAGCTTAGCAGCTCTTCTTCTCGGAGAAAGAGGTTACGACGTTATCGGAGCAACCATGAGTCTTTGGAGGGGGAGGGTGCAGGAAAAGTTCCCAGGGTGTTTTGCTTCCTCTCATGTGGAAGATGCCCAGCAGGTCGCCCAGCAGTTTGGAATACCATTTCAGGTTTTCCATTTGGAAGAAGAGTTTGAGAAAGAGGTCATCGAGTATTTTTGCAGGGAGTATGGAAAAGGAAGGACGCCCAACCCTTGTGTCCTCTGTAACAGAAAAATTAAGTTCGGAGTTCTTTTGGATAAAGCTAGGGAACTTGGGGCAGATTATTTGGCCACAGGCCACTATGCCCGTCTTGAGTTGGATGAGCGAACAGGACGCAGCCTTCTAAAGAAAGGAGTGGACAAGGCAAAGGATCAGTCCTACGTTCTCTTCTCCTTGAGCCAGAGTCAATTTCAACGGTCCCTCTTCCCTTTAGGAGAATATCGCAAGGAGGATGTTAGAAAAAAGGCACAAAAACTCGGTCTCCGAGTCCATGATAAGGCTGAAAGTCAGGAGGTCTGTTTTATCGAGGACAACTCCTATCATCCTTTTCTTGCAGCAAGGCTGAAAGAATCGATCATGCCTGGCCCCATCATGGACAGGACTGGGAACGTCATGGGAATGCACAAAGGGATCCCATTTTACACCATCGGTCAGCGGAGAGGTCTCGGTCTGGCCAAGGGTGTTCCCCTTTACGTGATCGAGATCGACCTGCAAAAAAATGCTGTCATTGTTGGAAAGAAGGAGGACGTTCTCGCAGATAAATTCATCGTTCGAGAACTGAATTGGATCATTCCACAGGAGAAGACGTTCTCCGCTCAGGTAAAGATCCGTTACAATCATCCAGGGTCAGAGGCTGTGATTACCTCGAGAGAAAAAGACGAGGTGGAAGTGAGATTCCACTTACCGCAGAAGGCGATCACACCAGGACAAGCCGCCGTATTTTACAATGGAGAAACGGTGATCGGCGGTGGATGGATTGAGCAAGTAGTGCGGAGTTGAGAGTTCGGAGTCAACAAGATAAATCGATTTGTCGAAACGAAGAGGCCGTGGGCCGAAAGGTCCTTAAGTCTTGGCGTCGCTCAGCCGTTGTATCAATTCGTCTTGAACTCGTGTAAAGTTAACCCAATAACCTAATTACCCAAATTACCCAATGGTTCAATAACCTAGTAACTCCATAACGTGTGGCACTGAGCAGAGAGCATGGATCAACGGGTTGAGGAAAAGCATCGACGTTTATCAGAGATATTCCGCTCCATGGGAAGAGTTCTCGTGGCGTATTCAGGAGGAGTGGACAGTACCCTTCTCCTAAAAGTGGCCCAAGACAGTTTGGGATCCGAGAACGTCCTGGCCGCCACGGCTTTGTCACCTCTCTATCCGGAAAGAGAGGTGACGGGATCTAGGAGGATTGCTGAGAGTCTCGGCGTGAGACATGTTCTCATCGAATCGAATGAACTCGAGATTGACGGATTTTCAAAGAACCCTCCCAACCGGTGTTATTTCTGCAAGCGAGAGCTATTCAAGAAACTGTGTGCTCTGGCGAAGAAAGAAGGAATCCCTTTTGTCGTCGAGGGGTCGACGGTAGATGATGAAAAAGACCATCGACCTGGAAGGCTCGCAGTCCAAGAACTCGAGATTAGGAGTCCCTTGAAAGAGGTCGGATTTACAAAGGTGGAAATAAGGGAACTGTCCAGAGCCTTGGGACTTCCAACGTGGGACAAACCTTCCTTTGCCTGTCTGGCCTCGCGATTCCCCTATGGAGAAGAAATCACATTGGAGGCTTTGAAGAGGGTAGGGGAGGCAGAGGACTTCCTCTTCAGTCTCGGATTTAAGCAGGTTCGGGTTCGGCACTACGGACCTCTGGCGAGAATCGAACTTCTCAAAGAAGAGATGGGACGTTTAATCGACAGTCCACTGAGAGATACAGTGGTGAGTCAGCTAAAAGAGATGGGTTACCAATATGTCACGCTCGATCTGCAAGGATTTCGATCCGGATCGATGAATGAGGTGCTATGATGAAGGCCATTGCCCTTCTTTCGGGGGGGCTTGACAGTACCCTTGCAGCGAAGATCGTGATAGAAGAAGGGATTGAATTGGAGGCACTCAATTTCCTGACCGTTTTTTGCAACTGCACGCACCGTGGAGAAACCTGTTTGGCCTCGCAGAAGGCCGTGGAGGGTTTGGGCATCCCTTTGAAAGTCCTTAACGTCTCCGAAGAGTACCTGACCGTGGTGAAGCATCCCAAACATGGGTACGGCCGAAACATGAATCCATGCATCGACTGTCGAATTTTCATGTTGAAGAAGGCCAAAGACTATATGGAATCTTCGGGGGCTTCTTTTATCATCACGGGAGAAGTGTTGGGTCAGAGGCCCATGTCTCAGCGCCGAGAGGCCATGCGGTTGATTGAAAAAGAATCCGACCTGGAGGGATTCATTCTTCGTCCCCTCTCAGCCAAATTCCTCCCTGCCTCGATTCCGGAACAGAAAGGTTGGATCAACCGGGAAAAGCTGCTCAATATTTCGGGCAGGTCGAGGAAACCGCAGATCCAGTTGGCTGAGCACTATGGAATTCGCGATTATCCCTGTCCCGCCGGAGGCTGCCTTCTTACCGATCCTGGGTTTGCGAGAAGGATCAGGGACTTGATGGCCCATGATCCGGGGTTTTCCTTGAGTGACGTTCATCTGCTAAAGATAGGAAGGCATTTTCGTCTTTCTCCGAAGCTGAAGCTCGTCGTGGGGAGAAATGAGGAAGACAACAAGAAGTTAGAAACCTTTGCTCACGAGGAAGATGTATTGCTCAAGGCGGCTCATCACCCTGGTCCCCTTTCGCTTTTGCGAGGCGAAGAAATTCCTCCAGAAGAGATTGAAAGGGCAGCTGCCATAACAACACGGTACGGCAAGGAGAAAGACCTAGAACACGTGGAAGTGCGTTACTGGAAGGGTTCGGAAGATTCGCATCACTCCCTTACGGTATCGCCCATGCCTATGAGTCGTCTCAGGGAGTTGATGATCGGGGAGTGAAGAAAAGAATTTAGTTGCCAATGAGTCCTATGAGAGAGTTGGCATCTCGATATCCTGGGTAGACCCTTCCGTCAGGTAAAACAATCGAGGGGAGGCTTGTAATTCCTAGCTTTTCGGCAAGCTTGATATTTTCATCAATGTCCATTGTCTCACACGAAGGTTTGGGCAGCGGTTTCTTCTCGTAAGCCGCCTCAAGGAGAGCAAGCGATTTTTCGCAGACGATGGCTTTGGACTTCTCGTACGCTTCCGGGTGGATCTTCAACGGATACAGCTTGACATAAAAAACAATGTCTTTTCTCTCTTCGATGGTCTTCTTCATCTCCTGATGAAGTTTTGCACAGAACGGTCAGTCGGGATCATCAAAAACAATCACCTTAAATTTGGCGTTGGGGTCTCCCATGACGAGGGCGTCTTGAAGAGGGATTTGGGAAACGTCAATCTTATTCAGCTCGGACAGCCTCTCTTGAGATAGATTCTTTTTCTCAGCAATAGAAATCATTGACCCCAAGAAGGCGTGTTTCTTGGCAAAATCGACGTAGAAAATACCCTTTCTGCCTCCTGATTGACCATAGACTTCCCACAGCCCTTTGGAGGGACTCATGGAGATGTCCAAAACTTTAATGTCGGGAAAGAGATTCTTGAGGAGATCGGTTGCCTCTGTTTGGTTTAGCGTGTGACACTTGGAACAGGCCTGTCCTTTGGTCTCAAAGGCGAGAGAAGTTTGAGGTAAGAAAAAAGGCCAGATGAGACAGCAAAGAATGAAGGCGGTATGAAACATGACTCTATATAATCGTTGACGGTGGACTTTGTCAAATTTACAGGGGTCGTTGCAGAGACTTCTTTTTGCGATGAGACCCTCCGGGCAAGCTGGAAAGCTTTCTTAATATTTCGATTGAGAAATGACTGCGAACATCCTAATAATGTTGTTGTTCTGTTTCTGGAGCTAAAAATCAAAAACGGTCCCCACACAGCCATAAACAAATCGGTTGCCAAACTCCTGATGAAGTCGAGAAGCTGCCCTCATTCCTGTGCAGTGGGAGACACCGATCTTTTCGATCTCCATTTGCTTCAGGGCCTTGATAGATTCCTCGAGTTGCTCAGGCGTCAAGAAATCGAGATGAGTTCCTCCCAGGATTGCGTTGAACTTCTGCTGACCGGTCTTGGTCATCACATGGTGGATAATATTGATCATCCCAGAGTGGGCACAACCTAAGACGAGAATGAGACCTTTCCCTGTATCCAGCACCAAAGATTGATCGTCCATGAGGGTATCCTGGACCATTTTGCCATCGATTTCGGCGTACAGTCTCGAATCGTTTCTTTCAAAAGGTGTCTGTTTTGGAACTTCCCCCGTAAGGAACATTCCACCTCTGACCTCACGAAAGTCTTGATTCAGAACGAAATTCGCTCCGAGAAATTCGAGGTAGGTCTTCTTGTAGATGAGACCCGCGAAACGTCTCGTCTCTTTTTCCTCTCCCTTGATGATAGCGATTCGATCCAAGAAAATGCGGGGATGGGCATGAACATCCACTTTGCCTGTCAACTTGAGCACCTCGGGCAGGCCTCCGGTGTGGTCATTGTGGCCATGACTCAAGAAAACTTTCCGGACGGTTCTAAGATCTTTATTCAAAGCGAGGCTGTTCGATACGACCCCGTGTCCGTTTCCCGTATCGAAGAGGGCATTGCCATGTTCGGTCTCAATAAACGCAGAAAAACCGTGTTCACCCGAACCAATGAGTCGGCCCACGGTGTTCTCACAAAGGACAGTGATTCTTGTTTTCATAGGGTTATCTCCTTTGACCGGTAAGTGCCCCGCAAGCCCTGCCCTCAGGGTGGGGGCAAGGGGCACAACATAAAAGAAAATTACCTTTCCGGGAAGCGCCGCCCTTTGGGGCGGGGAGCTTCACTGATCAGATTTGGGTCAGCTTTCAACCCTGAAGTATTTGTCTTGTGGGACACGGGCGAACTGGACAGCGCCCAGGCATGGAACAACATATTTCACAGGCCACTGGCTTCCGAGAATATTGAAAAACTCAAGGCAAGACGAACAGACGTAGGCACTCTTAGCGATGGAGTAGGGGGTCACAGCTTCTCCGACCACGGTGAAGAACCTCGGATCGAGGAAATTGGCATGATTGGCTGACTGGATCATGAAGATGCGATCGAAATCAAAAGACTCTTGCACGTGAAAGCGCTTCAGCCATCTCTGATAAGTGTCCTTCTCGGCGATGGTCACCTTGTCCCACAACCGGGGTTTATTCTTCTCGAACTCCCTCGATTGGACAAGCTGTGTCACGTCTTCTGGAAGGGGAAATCGATTGGGCTGGAAATTCGACTCGTGGATGATAATGGGTCTGTCCAAGCCGGAATATTGAAGGGGTGTGCTGCTGACGATCAATAACTTCTTAGCCTTGTCCGATTTCCAGTACCAGGAGGTCTTCCTCTTACAGAATCCGTTCCACGCGGAAGAAGTCAAAACCCTTGGGGCTAGAGACGGACGCAGGACGCGGCAAGGGATGCGAGCTTCTTCCTCCGCTTGAATGCCTTCCTGTTCAAGAAGGTTTCTGACTTTGTTCAGAGAGTGAGGATCCAACCAATAACAATATTTCTGATATTCCGCCACGACACGGTGCCCAGTGATTGACAGAGTGACTCATATTCATGGTAATACATCGTCAGATCGCTTGTCGAAGTTTTTTCTGAGGCCCAGTGCGCACACGACGACATCTGCATGGCCCCTGGCAATTACAGGGTGCCCGTGGAGCCGTGTATCTGCCTTTAGAAGACAGAGGGGAGAGTTTCATCCGCGTATGCAAAAGCCCATGGGGCTCCATTGCACGTGGTTAAGGCTATTTACAATCCCGTTTCTTCTTCGACTTCTCTTCTACCTTCTTCCAGCTCTTTTCCCAGTTCCTTATCTTCTTTTAACAGAAGGGTCTGGAACTTTCCTATGTGGGTCTTTTCCTCTCTGGCGATATCTAGGAGAATTTTCCTTAGTTTTTTGTTTTCCGTTAAGGCGGCCATCTGTTCATAAAGGTTGATGGCGTCCAGTTCGGCGATGATACCAGCCCTCAGTATTTCTTTGTCAAGATTTCCCTTAGCTATTTTCTCGAGATCCAAAGGTATTTTCGACAGCCTAATTCCTTCCCTCCTTTGCAATTTATCATTTTCTGAATAGGGCTTTCTTCCGAAAGCTGTCCCTATGTTGAGATTAGATATCCGCCGCCACAGAATCTGTCTCGGGCAAGTCAGCTGGATAGCCCCCTTGCCTGCCCCATCGTAACGGGGTGGGCGGGGAGCTTCACTAACTGAATCATAGCACGAACTTTCGGTCTCTAGGAAAACATGAAAACTTAGCTTCAAAGTTATGTAAGATCCCTCTCACCACGACACCAATTTGTGTTATATTGTATAGATTATGATTGGCGTCGAAGAAGCCTTAGAGAAAATCCTGTCACACATCCAACCCTTGGGAACAGAAAAAATATCCCTTCTGGATGCTCTGGGACGAGTCATCGCTGAGGATGTCTATGCCAAAAGGGATATCCCGCCCCTGGATAACTCGGCCATGGACGGCTATGCAGTCCGATCGGTAGACATTGCCAAAGCAACGAGAGATCATCCGGTCCGTTTAGAAGTCGTCGAGGATTTACCCGCAGGGTTTGTCTCCAAAAAGGTGCTCCAAAGGGGGCAGGCGATTCGAATCATGACAGGCGCTCCCATTCCGAAGGGATCGGACGCAGTGATCCCCGTGGAGGAGACGGCAAAGGAAGGGAATGAGGCAGTCATCTTCAAGGACACGGCCCCAGGCGATTGCATTCGGAAAGCCGGCGAGGATGTGAAGAAGGGCGATCGCGTCATCTTTGCAGGAGATGTCATCCGTCCTTCGGAAATCGGGATGCTGGCTTCGGTGAGCCGATCGTCCATCCTTATGTATCAAAGGCCTTTAGTGGCGATCCTGTGCACCGGAGAAGAGCTTGTTGATGTGGATGAGGAGTTGGGTGATGCCCGCATCGTCTCCAGTAACTCCTATACATTGGCGGCTCAGGTCAAGGATTGTGGTGCCCTTCCGATCCAGCTCGGGATCGCGAAAGATCGAAAAGAGGAGATTACCTCAAAGCTTCGCCAGGGGCTACGGGCAGATGTCTTGATTTCGTCAGCAGGAGTCTCTGTTGGGGACTATGATTTTGTAAGAGATGTTTTGAGAGATTTGGGAATGCAGATGGTCTTCTGGAAGGTGGCTATGAAGCCGGGAAGGCCACTAGCCTTTGGAACGATCGGAGCCAAACCTGTCTTCGGTCTGCCTGGGAACCCTGTCTCCTCCATGGTTTCTTTTGAGCAATTCGTGAGGCCTTCGCTTTTGAAAATGATGGGCCATCGTAGACTCTTCCGTCCCATCATCGAGGCGATCTTGAAAGAGGACATCCACAAGGAGTTCGGGAGGCGCCATTTCATGCGGGCCTTTGTCTCTTTTGAGAGCGAGCGTTATTTCGTCTCAACTACCGGAGACCAGGGGTCAGGAATCCTGTGGTCCATGGTGAAGGCCAATGGGTTGATCATCATTCCTGAAGGTCAAGGGGTGGTCAGGGCTGGAGAGAAGGTGCAGGTTCAATTGCTCGATCGAAGCTTTTGAGAAAAGGGTTCGAGGATTCGAGGGTTCCAGGGTTCAAATTGACATCAGGTCGCCTTGAGAAGCATCGCAATACGGTATCGAATATATTCGTTATCTTCCTTGAACCCTTGGCCCCTAGGCCCCTAGAACCCTCAGAAGGAGTTTTACAGTGATTCCTATTCTCTCGATCGTTGGAAAATCTGACAGCGGTAAGACAACGCTCATTGAAAAACTGTTGCCGGAGCTGGTTTGTCGGGGCTATCGCATAGCCACGGTGAAACACGACGTTCATGGTTTTGAAGTGGACCGGGAGGGGAAAGACAGTTGGAGACACAAGAAAGCAGGAGCCCACACAGTGGTCATCTCTTCTTCCCAGAAGGTGGCTCTCATCCGAGACGTGGAGAAGGATATGACTCTGGAAGAACTTCGAACCCAGTTCATCCAGGATGTCGATCTCATTCTCTCCGAAGGATACAAGAAAGACGTCCAACCCAAGATTGAGGTCTTTCGCCAGGAGAAGCACAAAGAGCTCCTCTGCACAAAGACAGACAACCTGGTGGCTATTGTCTCAGATAGAACCTTCCAGGTGGATGTCCCGTGTTTCGGCCTTGATGATATGAAAGGTCTTGGCGACTTTATCGAAACGACCTTCCTTAGATCGAAACCCAAAGAGATCATTTCGCTTAACGTGGATGGGAAGTGCATTCCCCTAAAACCATTCGTGCACGATTTCTTGGCCCAAGCAGTTCAAGGAATGGTGAAATCCCTCAAGGGATGTCAAAAGGCCAAGCGAATCGAGATCTCAATCGAAGGCGATGAAAGTTGAACCACTCCGCAGAAATGGCTTCTTCTGTGCGGTGACCTCCATTTTCGTGGGGAACTCTTCAGCGCATGATCCAGAGGGATTCTTCACGGAGGGCAATGCTGACGGTTTGCCCTGTCGAAAGGCTTAGGTTCCTAAAGGCATAGCTGGGGATGGAAATCTCGAAGGGGATCTTCTCTTTCGAGGTTTGGAAAAAGGTCAGGTAATCCCGCCCTCGATCCATGATATCGAGGATTTTTCCCTCAAAGACATTCTTTCTCAATGATTCCTTCACAGGTTTACCTTTGCGGAGAATCATCACTTCTTCGGGCCGAATGAAAAGATCCACTTCCATCCCGACCTGAAGCGGATTTCGACACAGATACATGGGAACGGAGACCCGGGCTCCGTCTATGCCGAGGATCCATCGTTGACTCTGTTCATCTTGAGCCAGCACGAAGGCTCTGTAGAGATTGGTTGCACCTAAGAATTGTGCAACCTTTCTGGACGCGGGTTTCAAAAAGACCTCCTCTTTTTTCCCTGCTTGCTCAACTTTTCCATCGATGAAGACGGTAATTTCGTCACCAAGGAAATAGGCCTCCTCAAAGTCATGGGTGACGCACAGGGTCGTCGGATGAAAAGAGGCGTGAAGATTCTTCAAGAGATGCTGAATATCTGCTTTGATCGACGGATCGAGGCCTGAAAGGGGCTCATCGAGAATGAGGAGTTTGGGTTTGGGAGCCAGACCTCTTAAAAGAGCCACTCTCTTTTTCTCCCCTCCGCTGAGGTTGGCAGGATACCGATCCAGCAACGAATCGATCCTCATCGCCTCGATGAGAGCTTGGACGTGTCCTTCGTAGAGTCGCCAATCGAGATTCCGAGCCTTAATCCCAAATAGAATGTTCTCTTTCACGGTCAAGTGAGGGAAGAGGGCAAGATCCTGAGGAACATAGGAGATTTGCCTCTGCTCGGGCGGAAGATCCTGGACTTCTTTATCCCCAACGCAAATCCTGCCCTTTAGAGGTTTCCGCAAACCAATAATGGATTCGAGGATGAGTGTCTTTCCGCTTCCCGTGGGGCCCAGGAGAAAATGGAATTGGCCCTCGTCGATCGCAAGACAAAGGTCGATGATTCTGAAGGATTGAAGAATGATGGTGAGATTTTCAATCTTAATCATACCGATATCGTTTCCCTGTCAAACGGGCACCATAGAGCGTGACTAAGCCGAGGACGGCGAGAAGAAGGATGAGGACAATGGCCTTGTCGATATTCGCTGAGGCCAAGGCCGTGAAGATGGCGATCGGCATCGTTTCGGTCTTTCCGGGCATGGCCCCCGCGAGGGTCACGGTGGCTCCGAATTCTCCCACGGCCTTGGCCCAGGAGAGGATCACCGAGGCGATGAGCCCTCTCGATGCGAGAGGAAGTGTGATCCGATAGAAAGCCCTCCAAGGAGTGGATCCGAGGGAGCGAGCGACGGCTTCGTATCTCGGAGAGATCTCATCGAGAGAGGCCTTCATGAGTCGCGTGGCCAGGCCTGCAATGGTTGCGAATTGAGCGAGTATAATGCCAGGGATTTCAAAGACAAAGAAGAACCCTTTGTCCTGGATCGCTTCGCCAAGAGGTGTGTTGAAGAAAACGAGAAGGGCAGCACCCAGGGCAATGGGCGAGATGATCATCGGGACTTCAAGGAAGGTGTCTAGGAGGTGTTTTCCCCTGAATTCAAAACGCGAAAGGGCATAGGCCGCTGGAAGGCCGATGGCAACAGCGAACAAAGTCGCCAAGGTTGCAGCGAGAAGGCTCAGTCGGATCGAAAAGAGGGTGTAGGGGTGGGTCAGGGCTTCCCAGAAGCCGGTTCCGCCCGCGAAGTAGAGAAGAGACAGGAGAAGCCCCAGGTAGAAGAGGAAAAGTCCTCCGGCCGCAGCTAACATCGTGTAACGAAAACTCATGGGTTCTCTTCTTTCCGCTTGGTGGGTGTCCAGTCCTGGGGTAGTTTATATTCTCCCCCAATGGGGGTTGAGGACGTTGCAAAGCCCCGGGCTTCTTCGGGGTCCATGAGATATCGGTATTTTTTGAAAATGGTTTTGCCTTCTGAAGAAAGAAGGAAGTCAATGAATCTCTCGGCGACTTTTCGGTTTTTCGTAAATCTGGAGACAGCGATCGGAATGTATCCTATTCGAGCGATCTCTTCAGGCCTGAGATAAACCGTTTCGATCCGCTCAGGATCCCAGTGCTGAAACACCCCCCATCCAATGACAGCATCGACGGCCTTCAGGGATATGACATTAGCCGTCTTCTCACAGCTTTCGGTGTAATTCACCAGATTCCTCTTGAAGTTTTTCTTCTCTGACGAGGTCAAGTTCTTCTCAATGATTTCAACTGCATACGTGCCGACACAGACGGTTTCTGGATTTGCGATAGCCAGGCGAATGCCATTTCTCGTCAAGTCCTGGAGTGTATGGATCCCCTTAGGATTTCCCTTCTGGACGTTGATCGCCGGAATAAGATACACGACAATTCTTTCAGAATCAGAGTAGACGAGGTTTTCTTTTTTGGCGATCTCCATGAAATCAGAGGATCCCGGAAAGTAAAGATCACCTCTCTTAGCAAGCTTCATCTGCGAAAGAACGAATCCCGAGCCTCCAAAGAGAATGCGAGCAGTGAGGCCCGTCCTCTCTTCAAAGACTCGGATGACTTCTTCCGTCGCGGGTTTGCTGGCTGCCCCGGCGAAGATCAAGATCTCATTCGGTGATGAATGGGCATGTGAGACAGCCAACATCATGAAAAACAGGGCAAGGACGAAGATCTTTTCTTTCATGTCAGTGATTCAGCCTCACAGAGCCAAAGTGCTTCTGGTAAGTTCGTTCAGCCAGTTCGTTGACCTCAGCGCGAAACTTCTCATACCGTCTCATGAATGTCTTTGCTTTCGGTGTGATCTGAGAACCTCCTCCGGAGGGTCCTCCGATCTTTCGCTCAATCAGGGTAAACCCGAGCCTTTTCTCTATGGTCTGAATCAACCGCCAGGCCTTGCTGTAAGACATGCCCATATTGGCCGCGGCTTGGTGGAGAGAGCCGGTTTGCTCGATGCCCTTCAGAAGATCATAAGGACCATCTCCAAAAGCCTTACCCCCACGATCCAGCCAGACTTTACACACTAGTCGTATCATCGGTTTCATTACCGTTATTCTCAAACGAGGATAACGCCTCCATTATGAACCGAAACCGTGGGACAAGTCAAGGACCTACCAACCGCGACTCCGGAAGAGTAATAATTTGCATTGATGAATGAGATTAGATAGAATAGGGCCGAAATACGAGCTAACACACCTTATGACTCAGTGGGTTAAGAAGTCTCTTCTCGGAGTTTGGGCTGTTCTGCTTCTTCTCGGCGGGTTTTCCGCTTTGGGTGCCGAGACAGATCAGGCCCTTGTCGCGGAAAGGGAGAAACATTTTACGCAATGGAGGCAAGAACGAGATGAATTCTTCAAGACCCACCAGAGATCTCCTCTGACACCCGAAGAAAAGAAAAAGTTTCAGTGCTTGCACTATTATCCTTTCGATCCGAAATACATTTTCGTGGGAGAAATTGAACGGTATGTTTTCGACCACAACGACCCAAAGCACGATGCAACGTTCTTAACGAACAAAGGGACCAACAAACGCTACATCCGATATGGGAAATGTCATTTCCAGATGGATGGGAAAAAATTGGCGATCGAGGTGTACAAATCCCTTTTGAGCGACGCCCTGTTCATCCCCTTCAAAGACAAGACGAATGGAAACGAGACGTACGAGGGGGGGAGATATATCGATGCGGAAATCCTTCCAGGATACAAGATGATTTTGGACTTCAATACGGCCTATTTCCCGATATGCGCCTATAACGAGAAACTGGTGTGCCTTCTTCCGCCAAAAGAAAATATGCTCGATATTGAGATTCGAGCTGGCGAAAGAAACGAGCACTAGAACCCATCCTCCTCTTCTCTGGCTTGAGCTAACCACTCGGCGCCTTTCCACGTGCATCTTAACGCACTTTCCCTTTCTTAAGACATGTTGCGAACCCGACCGCAATGAGGAAGATGGCGAAGACCCCCATGGCCCCAGCAATAGCTGTAGAGAGTCCTTTGTTCTCGATCCAAGGCAGGGTGTAGTCTCTGAAGGGCGCATATTTCCAAAGAGTCCAGCCTTCCCCTTTCTCAGCAAACCCGTGGCGTTCTGCCACTTTTTCGAGTCCGTCCGGAGAGGGAGACGCAAAAGGAGAGAGAAAAATGGCAAGGAGAAGGGAGACTCCAAGTCCGACCCACAAGAATCCTTTCAACTGGCTCTTCATGAGACACCCCCTTCCTGGGCAAGCCCGCTGGGAGCGATCCGCTTATGAAAACAAGACACCAGGTCTGGCCTTGTCTTGAGGATGAGCGAGACCGCCGTTGTGGTGATGATGGCCTCGCCGACTCCGATAATCGCATGAATTCCGGCCATAGCAGGGAGCGCAATCACAAGCGGTGATGTTCCAGAGATCGCCAGTTCAAGAGCCGCAGCAGTTGAACCCAAAACGACAGAAAACCAAGAAGCAACAGCCAAGGCAACAAAGAAACCCTTCTGACTCCTCCCCGAGAGTCTGTAAAGGAACCAGAAGATAGCATATCCGCCTAAGGCGCCGACGACCCCCATGTTGAAAATATTCGATCCGAGAGCGGTCAGTCCTCCATCCGCAAATCCCAAACACTGGACGACAAGGACGAGGGTCATGATGATGAGCGCTGCCCACGGACCAAGCAGCACAGAGGAGAAGACCGCTCCGAGGAAGTGGCCGCTCGTACCACCCGCCACGGGGAAATTGAGCATCTGGGCTGCAAAGACAAAGGCAGCCGTCACTCCCATTAAGGGAACTTCTTTCTCGCCAAATTTCTGGTTGACCTTCTTGACTCCGTAGGCGCAGGCTCCGGCTGAGACGACAAAAGTGGCCGCATTCAGTCCATGGCTTAGAAATCCGTCAGGAATGTGCATAGGACCTCCTGTCTATTCAAAGAATGGTTTCGATTGTGTTAGGAACAAAAAAAGCCACGAAGTTACTGCCTCCTTCTGGAGGGGAGTGAAGACCTTCGTGGCCCACCTGACAAATTCAAATAGTTCTTGAAATTTACCCTCCTACGCAGAAGGCCACGGTCTCTCAGACCGTGGATGAATGCGGAGAGGGCACCCTTCGAAGCTCTCAAGGAGCGTAGTAAGGTATGCTTCGGAGGGTTCCGCCTGCCTGCGCGAAGCCGCTCCGGCGAAGGCAGGCCCTCGGAAGCATGTGGAGGGGCCACGGGCTTTAGCCCGTGAGGCTCCACAATAGATCTATTCTGCTTCTTCCAAGATGACCCGGTGTTCAACCAGGTTCATCTCTTTGATTCGTGCCCTGATCCTCTTTTGTTCGCCGAAGATATTCTGGAGATAGATGCCCTCCTGTTCTGGCCGCAGAATCATCAGGTCCTCAAAAATCAATTCTTCCTTCCCTTCTTTGAGCAAATAGGCATTGGCTTCACACATAGCTTCCTCCCATCAGGACATCAGAAGTTCCTGAATCCGTCTCACGAGCTGTTCCACCAAGTGGGGGAGGGGCTCTTTCGAGACCCCTATGACTTCCATTTCTTGTATTTTAAGAGGAAGCAGGCATTTCATCGCTCCTGCAGATGAAATGGCTTCTGCCATCCTGGGAGTGAGTTCTCCCATCATTGAATGGGGCATGATGATGCTCAACGTCCCAGTGATCAGATCAACCTTTCTCACGGTTTGGATAATGGCGTTTTCACCTGAAGCTCCCTTGTTCGCACCGGCCTTAAGAAGGGCTCCCGTCGCCATCGCATTGGTTCCCAACCCGACGATTTCCACTTCCTCGCCGAGAACTTCCCGGAGTCGCTTGATGACGAGGTTCCCGATTCCGCCACCCTGGCCGTCAATCACAGCAATGGTTTTTTTTCGTTTCTCCATCTGACCGGCACGTGCCCCGCAAACCCACCCTTGAGGGTGGGGTCAAGGGGCACCCTATGAAAGAAAACTACCCATCCGGGAAGCCCCGCCCTTCAGGGCGGGGAGCTTCGCTAGACCACCAAAAAAGCCACTCGGGGCTTCGCTTCGATGAATGCGCGGCCTTCGTGGCTTAGTAGTTATTTAAGCAAGAACGGTTGAGTTTGTCAATACCAATCTCAATCAAGGGTGGTCTTGGAAGAATTTCTTTATTGTGACAGCAATGGATTGAGCCATTTTTTCCTGAAAGCTATCTTGATTGAGGAGGCGCTCGTCATCCGCGTTTGTAATATAGGCCATCTCAATGAGCGTCGATGGGATGTCTGCGGATCTCAAAACGACGAAGTTGGCCTGGCGAAACGTCGAGTACTTGGGACGATAAATCTCCTTGATTTCCGCAAGAAGAGATTCAGCAAATCGAATACTCTCTTTCATAGAGTTGTTCTGCATGAGATCCAATAGAATCTGGTTCAGGTTGGGATCTTTGGTAAGTGAAGCCGGTCGGAGCACAGCGCCTCCCAAGAGATTTGACATATTCTCCTTGTCTGCGAGAACCTTAGCTGCTTCGTCCGTGGCTCCCGAAAGAGATAGGCAATAGACCGAGGATCCTCTCACTTGCGAGTTGAAACTTCCGTCCGTGTGAAGACTGACAAAGAGGTCGGCTCCATATTCCCTGGCGATTTTCACCCGGTCCTCCAAAGGAACAAAGTAATCGCCCTTTCGAGTAATAAAAGCTTTGATGCCATTGCTCTGGCTCAGCATTGGAATCAACTTCTTCCCGACCCTGATGACGATATCTTTCTCCATGGTCCTCCGAGACCCGATGGCTCCCGGATCCTCGCCTCCATGACCCGGGTCGATGACCACGATCTTGGTCCCTTTGGATCGAACTTCTTTTTGCTTTTGCCTATCCTCTTGGTCCTTTTTCTCTTGAGCGACATCGACCAGGTCGATCACAAGGCGGTGAGGTTTGTCGAGTTCGGGCTTCAAAGCGAAGACATGCACGTCGAGAAGTTTCTTCTGCTGAAGGACCAGTCTGGACCCTTCCTTGTCAGCAGGGGTCAGGAGGATTTTTTCAACGAAAGGGTCATTGACCACCACCTCTCTCTTCTTCGTGTGTAACAGAGCTCCCTTAAGGATCACACGGAGCAAAGGAGGACTCTCCTGGGAGGAACTCTCATACTCGATGGGTTCTGTCAGATCTAAGACGACTCGGGTGTGATCGGGGGCTGACCAGAATCTGACGTCCGTAACGAGCGCGGCCCGTGCCCCGGAGGGGTCAAAGAGGATGAATAGAATGCCCAGGATGGAGAGAAAAATAAAGTTGTGAGAAATTCTACCCATCTTTATTTGCTAATAGCACATTCAACCGATTCTGTCAAACAGCTAAAATGCCTTGCCCACCCCCAATTTTAATGAATCATTGAGAAGGTTAGAGGAGACCGACCTGGGTGGGCCGTTCGCAGAGGCTTCATCGGCCTAACCTTGTTTGACGCCCCGCTGGCTCTTTTATTCCAACGGGTGCAGAGAGTTCCGGTTATGAATGAGATGGATAGCCCGACAGTCCTATGAAAAAAATGGCCATATGAAGCGTCGAAGAAGGGTCCCCCAGGTCGATATCCGCCCCTCATCTATGCCAGACCTAGACAAAACTGAGGGTGGCAAGGCTAAAATCCCTGAGATTTAGAAATCCGGCAGAGCACCGCACGAAGGGGCGTTGAACCGATGACCGCATCATAGGGGGGATTGCTATCCGTTAGGACATTGATGTTCGATTCCTTCCATCCTGAAAGTTCGAGATCCTTACGCTCTGGGAACCACCATCCGAAACTGAGAATGACCACTCGCGGATCGATCTCCTCAGTCAGTTTTGCCCTCTGCTTGATTGTTCCTCGTTGGGTCTCGATCGAAACCCAATCTCCATCAGCAATACTCAGGGAAATAGCGGTTTTGGGATGGATGAAGACGATAGGTTCAGGACTGAGTCTTCGAAGAGAACGGAGATTCCGGCCCGAGGAATGAAAGTAATGAGGACCCTTGGCTGAGGTGAAAATCAGCGGATAGTCTTGGAAGAGTTCTGGCGTACTCATAGGCGACTCGGGAGGCTCCCTGTACTCAGGAAGAGGGGGGTACCCCCACTGCTTCAGCCGTTCCGAATAGAGTTCGACTTTTCCTGAGGGTGTGTCAAACCCATCCTTCTCGTATCCTCGGTATTCCCAACTCCCATTCAGCATGCCGAGTTGTTTGAAATCCCCGTACGTAAGCCCTACAGGTCTGAGAATCTCGTTGAGGCACTCTCCTGTGTCACTCCAGAAATCGTTACAGTAACCCAGGCGCTGCCCCAAAGCGTTCAAGATCTCTATGTCAGACCAACATTCTCCGGGCGGGTCAACAATCTTGGGTCGGGCGAGAATGAATCCGTGCGGAAGTCCATAGTGGCCGATGTCGTCGAACTCAAAATTCGTGGCTGCAGGAAGGACGATATCTGCAAGCTGTGCCGTGGGTGTAAGAAAGATCTCTGACACGGCAAGAAAAGAAAGTCGGTTCAGGGCTTCGAAGGTCTCTCTGGCGTTCGCATACGTGAGCAGAGGATTTCCGCCTTGGAGATACATCAGACGGATGGGATAAGGCTTCCCCGTCAGCATTGCTTTCACGACCAATTGAGACGGGACAAATCCCAACTTGGAGGCCATACGGAAATCGGTCCCCATGATCTTCTCTTTCTTGTCTGGGAATTTCTTGCTCTGGATCAGTGTGCCGGGTTTCAGGATGGGAGGAGCTGCACGATGGACATTTCCTCCAGGGGCCTCCAGGTTTCCTGTGATCGCCATGAGGATCAGCAGTGCCCTCGCACACTGGAAGCTGTTGAGGTTATGTTCGAGGGCGTTGCCCCATTGAATGGAGGAAGGTTTTGTCTGGGCGTAGAGCCTCGCTGCCTGAACAATCTCCTCTTCTGGGACCCAGGTGATACGAGAGACCTCGCCTAATGAATAAATCTGGAGATGTCTTACAAGATCGGGGAAGCCCGTTGTCCAATCCTCCACGAAGCCCCGATCGTAAAGATTCTGATCGACAATAACCCTGAGCATGCCTAGGGCGAGCGCGAGGTCCGTGCCAGGTCTTGGCCTGATCCAGAGATCTGCTCTGTTGGCCATCCCGGTCTTTCTTGGATCAATGACGATCAACTTGGCTCCTTGATCGAGGACCCGTTTCAACTGTGACCCAATCACACCCTCTTCATTGGTCTGAAAAAGATTGCTTCCCCATACGACGACACAGGTCGGTGGATGACCGTAGTCAGAGACCGGAAAGAATCCGCAGGTGAGTGTGGAAGCGGTTTCTCTCGGCATGTGACAGACGTGGCCTGGCGTTGCGATATTCGCTACCTGAAGAAGATTGGCCAACCGAAGCATGAGGTAGAGTTCAAGGCCTTTGGGTGTTCCCTGAGCAAAGGAGATTGCTCTCGGGCCGTCCTGATCAATCGTTTCTCTGATCTTTCGGGCAATCGTTTCGAGAACCTCATCCCAAGAGATACGCTCCCATTTTCCCTCGCCTCTCTTTCCAATCCTCTTGAGGGGGTATTGAATACGGTTAGGGTGATTGATCCGCTCGAGTTGTGCATAGGCCTTTCCGCAGAGCGTTCCTCGGTTTCTCGGGGATTCTGGATCTCCTTCGATTTTAACGATCTTTCCCTTTTCGACATGGACCAGGAGTCCGCAGCCTCCGTGATCCATCCGAGCACAGTAGGTCTTAACGATCATTTCACTTCCACCAGTTGTTTTGACTTTCTTTAACACTCCATGAACCCATTGACAAGGTTCTACGAGCCCGCCTCAGAAAAATTGCTTGTCTTAGGTAATCATTGATGTTATATGGAAAAAAGCGATACGACCTCTATCGGTGACTCCAAATTTCCAAATCCCAAATCCGTGGATTTCAATGACGAACCCCCCCCAATTCAAAGCCTTCTGCGATAAGGATTTGCTCGAGCTTGAGAGAATGATATTTGCACTCTATCGAGAAGATCCCTGCGGAGAAAGAATATCCCGCCGGAAAATACGAGACACGGTGCAGGAACTGATAAGACATCCGGAAAAGGGAACCATTTCGATATTCCGTGTGGGTGAAGCTGTTGTAGGATACTCGATCGTTATCTACTATTGGAGCAATGAATTTGGCGGCAATATCGCTTTGATTGATGAGTGTTATGTTAAGCCTTCGTGGCGGGATAAGGGGATAGGAACATCGTTTATCAAATATGTTTCCGCTGCGAAAGCCGCCTGTTTGAAAGGAATCGGAGCGGAGGTTACCCCTGTAAACAAGCGAGCAGTCGCTTTTTACTCTCGGCAAGGTTTTACACTCGCACAGAATCGATGTTTGTTTAAGAAACTGGTGCGGGATGAAACTGAATAGCGGCATGCAGGGGCTGATGCTTTACGTCAGAGATGAAAGGAGGAACGGTCATGCAACCGAAAGGACCCTTCTGTCAGAGCTGTGCGATGCCACTTGAGAAACCGGATGTTTTCGGGACGAACGCGGATGGGACTAAGAGTGCTGAGTATTGCACATACTGCTTGCAGAACGGAAAGTTCACGGAACCAACGATCACCCTGAGCCAGATGATCGAGAAGTGTGCCGGCATCATGACACAGAGAAAGATCATGCCGGAACATCAGGCGAAGGAATTGATGTCGAGGACGATTCCCAGGTTGAAGCGCTGGAAGTGGAGCCCCACGGGATAAAGCCCGTGGCCCCTCCACATGCTTCACAGGGCCTGCCTTCGCCGAAGCGGCTTCGCGCAGGCAGGCGGAACCCTCCGAAGCATACCTTACTACGCTCTTTCAGAGCTTCGAAGGGTCCCCTCTCCGCATTCATCCACGGTCTGAGAGGCCGTGGCTTTCTGCGTAGGAGGGAAAAACTGACGATGAGCAGAACAATCAGTAGCCCTTTCCGCTTTGCTCAGTGGAGGCAGAATAAAAGTGAGGCCGTGACGTTGGGCAGTGAGTAAGACAATCACTGCGTGGAGGAAAGAGCATGTACTACATCCTATTCTACAAGACAGTCGCAAACTACATAGAGAGACGTGTTCCTTACCGTGAAAAGCACCTCGCCTATGCAAATGCAGCCCATGCACGCGGTGACTTGGTCATAGCCGGAGCGCTTGCCGAACCGGCGGATAGTGCCGTGTTGGTGTTTAAGGGAGACGGACCCTCAGTTGCCGAGGAATTTGCTAAGAATGACCCCTATGTCATCAACGGACTAATCACAGAATGGAAAGTGCGCCCTTGGACTGTGGTCATTGGCGGATAGAAACCGTATTTCCACGGGCAAGTCGGCTGGATACCCCGCCTTGTAGACGGGGAGGGAAGCCGACCCTGTAATCATAACTACATTTCCCGGAAGCCCCGCCCTGTGGGTGGGGAGCTTCACTCCCCTGGGTGCGAATATGAGAAGTGAACTGAATGAGTCAAAGTCCTTGGGCCTGGCTGTGGGAAAAAATGGTTAGGCTGATACCCTTCACCGAAATGGATTTTGCTCAAGTGCTCGAGTGGATCACATCGCCCGAACTATTGATTCAATGGGCTGGGCCACAACTGTTTACTTACCCGTTAGACCAAGTGCAGCTCCATGCCTATCTGCAATTTGGTCGGGGGGAACATCCCCAGGCCAAGATCTTCAAGATAGTTAATGAACGCAATGAGATCCTGGGCCATATCGAATTGGGTGCCATCAATCAGGAAAATGGTACTGCTACGATTTGTCGGGTGTTTGTAGATTCGAGGTACCGTAACAATGGCGTCTGCGTTGAAGCTATGCGGCAGGTATTGGTGATCGGATTTCGAGAGCTGGGGCTGCACCGTATTGACCTTCGAGTCTTCGGGTTCAATACAGCTGCCATTCGTTGCTATGAGCGTGCTGGCATGGTTAAAGAAGGATTGTTAAGAAAGACGCAGCGAGTGGGTGGCCAATACTGGGACTCCATGATTATGGCCATCCTTCGCGAAGAATGGGAAGAAAGACAGTCGAAATCTTCACTGTAGCCTTGCCTCGACGGCTGTCCAATAGATGTTCTTGAAGAACGCGGCGATATAGTCAGCCCTCCTTAGTCCATAATCGATCATAAAAGCGTGTTCAAAGACATCGAGGACCAGGATGGGAATTCCTCCCGCGGGGTGGCCTGCTTCATGCTCATTGATCCAGAAGTTGATGAGTTTTCCGTTCACTGGATCCTGATAGAGAATGACCCAGCCAATGCCACGCATCGTGGCCGTGGCCCTAAGATCCGTTTCCCAAGTTTCATAACTTCCAAAATTCTCGAGGATCTTCTTGAACAACTTCCCCGATCTGTCAATTTCCTCTTTACCTCCGAGGTTCTCAAAGTAATACTCGTGAAGCCTCATGCCGTTGAATTCCCAGCCAAACCTCCTCTTGAGTTCGGCATACTCGGGAGTTCCTGTCTTTCCATCCTTGACCATTTGGTTGAGGGTGTCTATCAAGCGGTTCGTATTTGTGACATACCCCTGGTAAAGGGTGAAGTGGTTTTTTAGAAGAGACTCACTAAAGCCCGGCATTCCCAGAAGCTTACTGTAGTCCTTGGCGGTATAACCTAGAGGATCTTTGGACGTCTGAGCAAGAGAAGTGTTTGGAAAACCAACCGCGAACGGGATTCCACTTAGTCCGACGAGTTTAATAAATTGACGCCGATCCAATGAGTCCATTGTGTCTCCTCTTTTTCCCGCAGACTTATCCGCGAGAGACGATTCTCGAAGTTGGAACTTGACAGGAGATCGAAAAACAGATTTAATTTAACAGATTTTCTTTGAGTTAGAAAGATGACCAGAATATATGCAATCTTATTGGCGGCCGGAGAATCAAAACGAATGGGGACGAACAAACTCAGCCTTCCCTGGGGGAAGAAAACCGTGCTGGAGCGCTCCCTCCGTGTCCTTCTCAGCTCGCAGGTCGGCGAGGTTTGGGTCGTTCTGAACAAGCAGACATGGGAACTGGGACAACGTCTAAGAGGGCCTCGAGTGACGCTCGTTCATAACCCGCGATCCCAAGAAGGCATGAGCACCTCCATTCGGAAGGGCATTCAAGCCATGGGTCAAAAGAGCCGAGCCGTTCTGATCGCTTTGGGAGATCACCCTCTTCTTAAAGCGAATACAGTCAATGCCCTGATCCGAGCCTATGCTGAGAAGAAGGGGACGATTATTGTCCCTGTTTTTCGAGGGAAAAGGGGACACCCGGTGCTTTTCGACCGGAGATATGTGAAGGAATTGTTGAGATTGAAAAAAGACGTTGGAGCGCGAGCGTTGCTTGAAAGACATCGGAAAGAGGTCTACGAGGTCAATTCGGAATCGGAAGGGGTGGTCGTCGATATCGATACGTGGGAGGAATATCGAAGGAGAATAAAACCGTTCAACAAGAGGAGGATCCGCCGCTCGGCCGCTCCGGGCGGCCGGTAAGTGCCTCGGGATCCCCGCCTTAGGTAGGCGGGGTCAAGGGGGCACAATGAGAAAGATAATTCCTTTCCGGGAAGCGCCGGCCTGTGGCCGGGGAGCTTCAATAGTCCACCCTCTGGGCCTAAAGTACTTACGACCATGACCGAGGGATTACGACTGACCCTATTTGGCAAATCGCAGAGCCGTGTGATAAAGTAGTCATCGAGAGGAGATGGGGGACGAGAAAGCAAACATGACATGCCAGAACCTGGTTGTGTTGATCAGAGGCGCCGGAGAGATGGCCACTGGCGTGGCTCACCGGCTTTATCAGGGTCACCTGAGGGTTTGTTTGTTGGAGATTGCTAGACCCCTTGCTGTGAGACGAACGGTCTGTTTTAGTGAAGCGGTCTACGATGGGGAAAAAGAGGTAGAAGGATTGTGGGCAAAGCTCATCGCCACGCCGGATGAGATCCATTCCGTGTGGAAGGAAGAAAAGATTCCTGTTTTTGTTGACCCTGATTTGAGCCAGACGCGCGACTTCTTGAAGCCGGATGTCGTGGTTGATGCCATCTTGGCAAAAAAAACTCTCGGGACAAAAAGTGACGACGCCCCTCTGGTAATAGGGTTAGGCCCAGGGTTCACCGCAGGTAAAGATGTTCATGCGGTGATCGAGACGAATCGCGGTCATCATCTCGGAAGAGTTATTCTCAAAGGAGAGGCAGAGCCTGACACGGGCATTCCTGGAGAAATCGGCGGATACTCTGTAGAACGGGTTCTTCGAACGATGAAGAAGGGGGTCTTCCGCTCGAGCAAGTCCATCGGTGACCAGGTGAGCAAGGGGACCGTGGTGGCTGTCGTTGACGATTTCCCGGTCATGGCCCAGATCAGCGGCATGATCCGTGGGCTTCTTCGTGACGAAGCCGAGGTGAAAAGAGGGACCAAGGTTGGCGACATTGACCCCCGAGGGAAGAAGGAATATTGTTTCACGATTTCGGAGAAAGCCAGGGCCATCGGAGGAGGAGTCCTTGAGGCCATTCTCCATCAATTCAATCAATAGATGGGACCATGTTCCCGGAGGCCCCCTTGATGGATCCAAATCTAAAAAAGGTCGGGGCTATCGTTGAGAAATGGGTGAAGGAGAAAAAAGAGACCCAGTCTGGTCTTCTGACGGTTTCTCTTGGCCTTCAGGAGAGAGAAATGATCAGTCTGGTAGGCGCGGGCGGGAAGACAACATTGATGTTCTGTCTGGCCAAGGAACTCGTTCTCCAGGGAAAGAAGGTCATTACGACCACAACGACGAAGATCCTGGAGCCGTCAAGCGAAGAGACCTCTCGTCTTGTCGTTGATTCCGATGAAAAAAGGGTTCGGCGTCTTGTCGCACTTCATCTTGATCGAGATCGTCACCTCACCATTGCTCGGGAACGGCTTGGATCTGGAAAATTACGAGGAGTCTCTCCTGAGGTTGTCGCGAATCTGTGGGATTCAACGGGTGCGGACACTGTCATCGTTGAGGCTGATGGCGCTGCTGGCCGTCCGGTAAAGGTTCCTCGAGAGCATGAGCCCGTCATTCCCTCCAATACCACCCTCGTCATCGCTCTCTTAGGCCTGGATGGGATCGGTCAGCAGTTGAATGATGAGAATGCATTTCAGCCGGAACTCATCTCGAGGATGACGGGAGTTCGGGTGGGTGAAAAAATGACAGGCCCATTGCTGGCGATATTGATGACACATCGTCAGGGCATTTTTAGGGGTGCGCCAGAAGGGGCGAGAGTGGTTTCTTTTCTCAACAAGATCGATTTGCCGGGGGGTCTGGAGAATGGGAGGGAGTTAGCACGTGAAATCCTCAACAGAAAACATCCCCAGATCGAAAGGGTTGTCCTCGGACAACTGAAACGCGATCCTCCAGTAGCGGAGATATTCTTGGCTTCAGAGAAGAGAGGATAGAACAGGAGACGAATGATGACTCGCTGGATGAGGTTGTTCATGTTGGTAGTCATCCTTGTAAGTTTCTCCTCCGTGAGCCTGGCGGAGGAATTAACTTTACAATACTTTCTGGCAAAAGCTTTTTCAAAAGAGGGAGATCTCTCGAAAACAGAAAAAACAGAGCTCTTGAATCGCATTGAAGAAGTGATGGGACAAGCCCGGCAAACGCATCAACAATTGATCCAGGTAATGCTCTCAGGGGACGTTACCCTTCCGTTCCAAGAAGGTCAGTTTTGGATGTCCAAATTCAAGGAAGATGAGGCCTCCATCGAAACAGGGTTTCAGCAGCTCAAGCTGATGAAAGATAAACCGTCACTTCTTACTCCACCGGTCCTCCTCTATAAGTCGGTGAGGGACCTCGCTTCAAATTTCAACGCTTACAATAATATGTCTTCATTCTCATCCTTCGTAGGAGATGTGGGGCCCGAGTTGGAACTGTGGGCTGATCCGGTCTTTATCAGACTTTTCCTCCTCCCGCTCCTGAACTCGAAGGACAAAGAGGCTGAAGTTAAATTCCCTCCGAAAGAGAAAAAGCCGAACCCCAAGAAGTGATAGACCGAGATTCGGCAAGCACTGCTTCGCGGGCAAGTCGGCTGGATGCCCGCGTTGCCTGCCCCGTCTTAACGGGATGGCGGGGGGAAAGCCGGCCCTGTAATCGTCTTTACATCTCCCGGAAGCTCCGCCCTTTGCCTGCCTACCGCAGGCAGGGGCGAGGGGCTTCATTCTATCCAAGAGAGTTGTTATAATAAGCCGAAGATCACACATTTTTAGCTAGAAAGGATTGTGATGGAAGACCTCTATTTAGAAATCATTAAAGCCCTTGAAAAAGGGGAACGATTAGCGCTTGCCACGCTCATTCATCGAGTAGGGTCTGCCCCTCGTGCCGTGGGAGCCAAGTACTTGGTGAAGGAAGACGGATTGTCTTTTGGCTCCGTCGGGGGAGGATGTGTGGAGGCAGAGGTGTGGCAGGGGGCTCAGAAGATGATTCAAAAGGAAGAAGGAGGAGTTCTCCATTTCAATCTCACTGCTGAACAGTTGGCAGCAGGAGGGCTCATCTGCGGCGGAACGGTCGATATCTTCGTAGAACCTCTTCGGAAGGAACACCTCGAGATCTACCGAGAAGTGGTTAAGATAAGACAAAAAGGAGGGGCAGCCAGCTTAGCCACCCTCATCTCGGTCAATGATGTTTATTTCAAAGAAGAGGGTTCTAAGGCCTTGATCAAACCTTCTGGCGAGAAGGTTGGATCTCTCATGAACGAAAAAGCCTTGGAAGACAAGATACGGCTTGAAAGCAAAACGGTACTGAGGGAAAGCAAACCGAGGATCTCAACCTTGACATTTCAGAATCAGAGGGTAGAGATTCTGTTGGAACCTGTTTTTTCGGAACCCACTGTCTACATTTTTGGGGGAGGACACGTCTCTCAACAACTCGCTCCTTTGGGCAAGCGAGTCCATTTCAGGGTGGTCGTCATCGATGACCGGGAGATGTTTGCGAACAAGAAGCGTTTTCCGGATGCGGATGAGATCCTTGTCGCGGAATTTGAAAGATGTTTCGAACAACTCTCCATTGACGAATCTTCCTACATCGTCATCGTAACTCGAGGACATCTCTACGACGGATTCGTCCTGGAGCAGGCGGTGAAAACGAAAGCCTGCTATGTTGGGATGATTGGATCAAAGAAAAAGATCCGAATACTGTTTGAGGATTTGCTGGAGAAGGGAATCTCAAAAGAGATTCTCGATCGTGTCTATGCTCCCATCGGCATTGATATTGATTCTGAAACTCCTGAGGAGATTGCTGTGAGCATCGTGGCTCAACTCATCAAGGTCAGGAGTCAGCCTTCCTCTTGAGACACTCTTCTACGTGACCGGCAGGTGCCCCGTAAGCCACGCCCTTTAGGGCGTGAAGCTTTATTTTTTGTAACCAGAGTTCAGCCGGGATATTCAACTGCAGAATACTCATGAGACTTGAAGTCTGCCTCTCGTAAACTCTGTGGGTCTTAAAGGCAAGAGAAGGATGCTTGAGTGGGTTTAAAGCCGTTTTATCTTCAAACTTGATTTTGAGGGAAGGGTAATTGGAGCAGTCCTAGCCTACCTATTTCGCACCCGCGTAGGCTTTGTCGAGAATGGAGGGACCTCTCTTCTCTGAGAGCCACGAATCCAGGGTATCTTTCTTGAAACGCCAACTTCCACCGATCTTGCGGCCTGGAATGTCTCCATGCTTTGCCAGACGATAGATCGTGCGGACATGAACACTCAGGTATTCTGCAGCTTCGCGGGGCGTCATGATTTCTCTCATAGATCCCAATCTCCGTTCGAATAGGAATGGTTAAGAAGGTTCGTTGGCCGCCGCAAGATTACCTTCTGACCGCAAGAAAAGGCCAAAATCAGGCCAACGAGTCGATATTTCTGCAAGTTTTATTCCAGGAGGCAACAAATCTCTCAAGGACGCAAGATATGCTCATAGGTTCTTATTTTTATTGAACTTTTCTTGATCTTACAGGACTAAGATGGAAATTGGATTCTTGAGCGGCGAAGGGGGTAGGGGAGAGGACTTATGAAAAGATTGCATAATCACGATGAATTTTGCCTATTTTTTACAGGCAATTCGGCTAAATGCCCCGCCCTGTGGCTGCCTGCACTAGGCAGGCCTATCTGTCGGCAGATAGGGGCGTTCCGCATTCAGGGTTCGTCTTTGAGCTGACCAAACTCTTCCTTCAACAATCGCAAGGCATCCTCTCTGGTCTCAACCTCTCCTGTCACCTGCTTTTCTTGGATGAACCTCAGTATCTGACCCACCTTCGGGCCCGGTCCATAACCGAGACTCATCACATCACTTCCTGTGACCAGGGGCGAAGGATGGACGATGTCCTTCTCCCCATAGAACTCGAGGATTCTGAGACAGTGGCCTTCCACCACGTCGTCCCTTGCCACAGCAAGAATCCCACGACTCGCCTCTTTGTCCGCCAGAGTCAACAGCACCAGAAGAGGCGTTTCGTCCCCCACTTGATGGACCAATCTCTTCAGCGCAGAATCCTTCGTCTCACGGGGCAGATTTGGAATGCGCATGTGATACTGGATGAGCCGGAGGACTTGGTCCCGCATCGCCCGTGAGAATCGGAGCCGATCCATAATCCCCTCTGCTGCTCGGCACGAGAACGATTCGTGATGATAGAAGTGAACCTTCCCCTTCTCGTCAACACGGTGGGTCTCCTGCTTTCCGAGATCGTGAAAAAGGGCTGCGTAAGAGACAGAAAGGGTTCTCTCAGGCGTCAATGGGATTTCGTGATGATTCGAAGAGCACCAACCCATGGCCCATGAAATCTTTTCGACGGTCAGAAGCGTATGGGAAAGGGTATTGAGAGGGTGATACTCCCCCTGTCCGAGGGTTTCCAATCCTCTCAACTCCGGGAAGAGGGCGACGAGAAGGCCTGATTCATGAAGTGTCCTCACCCCTTGGTCTCGATGAGGCGCAAGGAGGATGTGATCCATTTCCATTTTGAGACGTTCTCCAGGCATCTTGTCGATCTGGTGTTTCTTGAGGCTGATGTCATTCACCAAAAGAGCATCGAGTTTGAACCCATCGAGTGTGGATAGGTAACGGATCGCTCGAAGCATTCTCAAGGGATCTTGGTCGATCGCTCGAGGGGAGACCGATCGGATCACCTTTATCTCAATGTCCTCCGGAGCTCCCTCTACCCAATGAAATGTATCATCCTTAAGGGAGAAGGCGATCGCATTCATAGTGAAATCTCGTCTCGCGAGGTCTTCCTTGATCGTCTCGCCCTGCAGATAGGTTAGATCGATCGACATATCCCTCTTAATGATCCGATAGGTGATGGTATCTTCTCTCCCGACCTTAAAAAAATGGAAACCAATGACTTCCTCAATCTGAGGGATCAGAAAGGAAGCCTCTCTGGAGAGGGCAAGATCGTAATCTCTGCGGTGGACTCCAATAAGAAGATCTCGGAGATATCCTCCGACAAGGAAGAGGTCTGTGTCTTCCCTTTTGGCCAATACAGATAGCTTGGAGAGAAGTGCGTCCCCAAGTAGAGTATCCTTTAGTGTCAAGAGGTTCGCGGCCCCCAAATTTGCCTAAGTCTCCTTTTTGTGATAGCGTAACTAGCAAAGAGCATAGTCGATCAAGCTGAATGTTGTCAATCGGTTGGCGCGAGATCGGAGAAGGTGAGAATGAATAAAACGATTCGAGAAAAATTAGAGGAACGAGAACGATTGATCTTCTCCCCCTTTGCCATGCTAAGTTCAGAGACAAGAGGACGGCCATCACCGGAGGAAGAGTGTCCCCTTCGACCTGCATTTCAACACGACCGGGACCGAATCATTCATTCAAAATCATTTCGGAGGTTGAAACACAAGACCCAAGTGTTTCTGGTTCCCACAGGAGACCATTACCGAACCCGCCTGACTCACACTCTTGAAGTTTCCCAGATTGCCCGGACGATTTCGAAGGCTCTTCAGCTCAACGAGGATCTGACGGAAGCCATTTCTTTGGGACACGATCTTGGTCATACCCCCTTTGGCCATGCAGGGGAGGATACGCTCAATGAACTGGTTCAGGGAGGATTTAGCCATGCCGACCAAAGCTTGAGGGTCGTCGATCTCCTCGAGAAAGATGGAAGAGGACTGAATCTCACGCAGGAAGTCAGGGATGGGATCTTGAAGCACAGCAAGGGGAAAGGGGAGATCCTGTGCGAGGATGAAGCGGAGATGGCCATGACCCTTGAAGGCCGGGTGGTCCGAATTGCAGATATCATTGCCTACGTCAACCACGATATCGACGATGCCATTCGGGGAGGAGTGATCTCGCAGGACGATGTTCCGAAAGGGTGTCGGGAACGCTTGGGTGCCACGCATGCCAAACGGATTAACACGATGGTGAACGACATCGTTCTGGAAACGCTCCGCGTCGGAGGCGGTCATCTTTCGATCAGCGAAGAGGTGCTTTCAGCGATCGTGCGATTGAGAGATTTCCTGTGGGAACGTGTGTATGAAAACCAGAGTGTCCATGATGATTTTCACAAGGCCGCAAAGATTTTGAAAGAGCTCTACCATTATTTCATCGACCATCCTGACGATTTCCTGAAGCTCGTCGAGAAGAAGTCACTCTATGATTCCTTAGAGCGGTGTGTGACCGATTTTCTCGCTGGGATGACGGACCGTTACGCCTTCCGGCTTTATGAAGTGAGATTCCTGCCTCTTCCTTGGATGATTCTTTAGAAGCGTTCTTGGAGCCGAATAAGACTGGGTTGAGAGAAGAAATTTCAAGAAACAGAACCCTTCGAGGTCTTTCTACGATGTCGATATTGGCCTCAACCTCATGGTTGAGGAGTGCGTGACGAATCGTGCCCTGAAAAGGTTTCATCCCTCGAAGAAGGGGAAAAACTCAAAGAATAAAGGTGTGCTGTGCCTGAAGGACTGATTTGGAACAGCACAAATTTCGGGAAAAGGCTTGGAATTCCTTGACAATCTGACCCTCATGTGATAAGAATTCTCCAACCGGGATGAAAAATCTCTTCCTCCGATCCTGAAGGAGAACCGAAATGGCCAGAGAGATTTTGATCGCCGATTCGGACAAGGGTGATCAGGAGGAGTTCAAGAAAATATTTGAGATGAAGGATTGCCGGCTCATCTTTTCCGAGAACGGAGAGGATGCGCTTGAGCAGGTTAAGTTCTTCAAACCAGATTTGATCATTGCCGATACGGCGCTCAGTGAAAAGAGCGGCCTGCAGGTCTGTAGTGCTCTCAAGGCGGATCGCGAGTTCAAACACATTCCAGTGGTGCTCCTAAAGGGAACCTTTGAGGAGATCTCGGAAAGAGATCTCGAGCATACTCGAGCCGATGGCGTCATCTCAAAGCCTCTCCATGAAGGTGAAATTCTGGGTCTCGTTGATCGGCTTATGGAAGAAGGGGCTATGAAAACAAAAACCGAATCATTGTTGGAAGATTTGGACAAGTTTGACGACCAGCAGATCATCGAGCTCACGGACGTGGTGGAGGAACCTGAATCGAGAGTCCGCATCGACGATCTTATGGCCTCTGAGAAGGAAGAAATCCCAGGAGAAATCGCTGATTTTGTTTCGCTTGAGAAGCAGTTAGAAAAGGTAACCGAGCCTCAAGAGGAAGAACTCTCACTTTCTCTCGGAGAAGCAATCAAGGAAGAGGTGAAGCCGAAAGCTGCCGCGCCGTCAGGCCCCCAAGAGGCGAAGGGAGAGGAGCTTTTCGAGAAGGTGGCCTTGGAAGAGATCTTTCTGAAGATGGAGCAAATCAAACCGGCCATTGAAAAAGAACTTCTGGGAGAGGAAGAGGTCCATATTGCAGAGGAAGCGCCATCGGCGATAGCAGAGACAGTCGAAAAACCCTTCAGCCTCGAGGAGTTCGAGGCAGCCCTCGAGAAAGAGCCGATGCCCAAGCCGGAAGAGAAAATGGTGCAGCCCTTCATGCCTGAGCCTCCCAAGAGAGAAGCGCCCAAGAAGGAGGTCCTTCCCGAGATACCGCCCTTTGACCTTCCTGCCTTTGAAATACCCACAAAGAAGGAACCTTGGGTCCCCGAGGCGAAAAAGACAAGCGTCGAAACCCTCTGGGGCGAAGAGATGAAGGAAATCAAGAAGGAACCCTTGAAAGAGGTTCTTCCTTCAAAGCCCATGCTGGAAGAAGAGGAACTAACGATGGAAGCACTCGAGCAAGCTCTGGGTCCCCTGGTTGAACCAGAGGCAAAGAAGGGAGGGGTTCCCAAGGCTCCAGCGAAAGAAGTGATCCTCGAAGAAGAACCCTTGGCTGAGTTGGTTGAGGAAGAATTCCCGCAGGAATTGTTGGCAGAGGCAGGATTGACACAGGAGAAATTACCGGAGGAGGAACTCCGCGAAGAAGAGTTCCCTAAAGCCCTCCTCGGAGAAGAAAGAAGAGAAGAAGCGGTAGTCGCTCTAGAGGAACCGGAAGAAGAAAAGATCGAGGAGATTGAACAGGTGACGGAGGAAGTGGCTGCTCCAACGTTTCTCCAGGCGGAGGAGGTTAGGGTGGCCGAAACGCCTCTCGAACAGAAGGTGATTGCCCCAGAGGAGATCCCTCCTCCTGGGCCAGCTATTGAAGAAGGTGCTCCCAAGGTTCGTTTGGCTGATAAACAGCTCGAAGCCATCATCGCCAAAGGGGTTCAGGCGATGATGGAGGATTTCATCACCAAGATTGTTCCTGAGATGACCCAAAATATCGTTGGGGTCACGGTAGACCGAATCGAGAAGATGGTGAAGGAAATCGTTCCAGGGATGGCAGAGAAGGCGATTCAAGAAGAGATTAAGAGGCTTCAGGAGGAAGAAAAGGAATAAGGAGGAAGCCGTTGCAGCAATGGCCTCAAAGATTTTGGACAAATCGTACGATCCCCATCAGGTGGAAGGGAAATGGTATCAGTTCTGGATGGAAGGCGGCTACTTTAGAGCCGATGAAAATTCAGAACGAAAATCCTACTCGATTGTTATCCCACCTCCCAATGTCACCGGTGTCCTTCACATCGGACACGCCCTAAACAACACCTTACAAGACATTCTGATCCGGGCCAGACGGATGCAGGGGTATGTTGCCCTCTGGATGCCTGGAACAGACCATGCAGGGATCGCGACTCAAAACGTAGTGGAGCGGCAGCTCGCTGAGGAAGGTCTGAGCCGTGATGCCCTCGGCAGAGAGAAATTTGTCGAGCGGGTCTGGCAATGGAAACACCAGTCCGGAGGAACCATCATCAACCAGCTCAAGAAGCTAGGGGCCTCCTGTGACTGGAGCCGAGAACGTTTCACCATGGACGAGGGGCTCTCTGAGGCGGTGAAGGAAGTTTTTGTTCGTCTCTACGGGGAAGGGTTGATCTACCGGAGTCATTACATCATCAATTGGTGTCCTCGGTGCCGAACAGCACTCTCCGATCTGGAGGTGGAATACGAAGAGACTGAGGGAAAGCTGTATCATCTGAAATACGCTGCGTCGAAAGAGAACTTTTTCGTGGTGGTGGCCACGACGCGTCCGGAAACCATGTTGGGCGATACCGCTGTAGCGGTCAACCCAGAAGACGAGCGATATCAAGGGGCGATTGGGAAGAGGGTGATGCTTCCTGTGATCGGACGGGACATTCCCGTGATTGGTGATCGATATGTCGATAGAGAGTTCGGAACGGGCGCCCTGAAGATTACGCCGGCTCATGACTTCAATGATTTTGAGATCGGACTTAAGCATGGCCTCGAACAGGTCAAGGTAATTGACGAAGACGGTCGGATGAATGAGAATGCTGGCCCGTACCGCGGGTTGGACCGCTTCGATTGTCGGAAGAAAATCGTGGAAGATTTTGAGCGGGAGGGCATCCTTCTCAAAACCGAAGATTACCCTCACATGGTTGGCCACTGTTATCGTTGCAAGGCCATCGTCGAACCCAATCTTTCCCTTCAGTGGTTTGTGAAGACGAAACCTCTGGCAGAACGTGCCATTGAAGCGGTGAAAGACGGCCGCACTAAGATTGTTCCAGCCCTCTGGGAGAAGACCTATTTCGAATGGATGGAGAATATCCGGGACTGGTGTATCTCAAGGCAGATCTGGTGGGGGCACCGGATCCCGGCCTGGTATTGCGACGCCTGTGACAAAGTGATTGTGGCCAAGGAAACACCCCGGTCATGCCCTGGCTGTGGTTCGGGCGAACTCCGACCTGAGACTGATGTGCTCGATACCTGGTTCAGCTCCGCCCTCTGGCCCTTTTCCACAATGGGATGGCCGAAAGAGACCCAGGAGTTGAGAAAATTCTATCCGACATCCACGCTGGTGACGGGCTTCGACATCCTTTTCTTCTGGGTTGCGCGGATGATGATGATGGGCCTGAAGTTCATGGGAGATGTTCCTTTCCGAGAGGTGTACATTCACGGTCTCGTGAGAGATGAGCGCGGAGAGAAGTACTCGAAGACGCGAGGCAACGTGGTGGACCCTCTTGACCTGATTGAACGTTTCGGGGCGGACGCACTCCGGTTCACGTTGGCGGCCCTCACGATGCCAGGAAGTGATTTAAAACTCTCCGAATCGCGGACCGAAGGGTACCGCCACTTTGCAAACAAGATTTGGAATGCCTCTCGCTTCGCCCTCATGAATCTCGGAGATTTCGATGTCCGAGAACTCAGCAAGACCTCTCAGCCTGACGATTTCAGTCTTCCCGACCGGTGGATTCGCGGCAGGCTGAATCGGACGATTCGAGAAGTCAGAGAGGCGTTGGAGGGCTACAAGTTCAATGAGGCGTGTCATGGGTTGTACCAATTTTTCTGGCATCAGTTCTGTGATTGGTATGTTGAGCTGATCAAACCGGGTCTCTATCAAGATCGAGACCCGAAGAGAAAAACACTGACTCAGAAGAGTCTTATGGAGGTCTTAGACGCCGCCCTACGTCTGCTTCACCCCTTCATGCCATTTATCACCGAGGAGATCTGGCAGAACCTTCCCTTGAACCCAAAAGAGGGATCGATTATGGTGGCGCACTTTCCTCATCCTGACGAACGGTTTGATGATGCCGAGAGTGCCGATGAAATGGAGCTGATGATCGAGGTCATCACAACGATCCGGAATATCCGGGGAGAGATGAATGTTCCTCCAGGGGATCAGATCATGACGCTGCTGCGCACTCGGTCGCCCGAAACCCAGACGCGACTGAAAAGAAATGAGAGCTTTATCCAGAACCTGGCAAAGGTGAAAGAAGTGATCATCGGAGAGAAGATCGAGAAGCCGCCGTACGGTGCCTTCAACGTCATTCGAGACGTCGAAGTTTTCGTTCCGATGGATCGGTCAAGGATGGAAGAAGAGGGAAGGCGGCTTCAAAAAGAGATCCAGAAGATCGAGAAAGACATCCTGTTCGTTGAGAAGAAGCTTTCCAACGAGCAATTCCTCTCTCGGGCTCCGAAAGATGTGGTGGAAGAGGAAAAGGGCAAAGCAACCCAATACCGGGAGCGACGTTCGAAGCTCGAAGAAAGTCTAAAAAAGATCAAAGAAGCTTTAGACGTTAAGTTCTGAATCAAAGAGACTGTAACTGTTTAGCCAGAATGATATCCGGCAACACAGCCGGAAAAGGACAAACCGCTCTCCAAGGCTTCGAATGGCAGTTTTTAAGCTCTAAACAAAAGGAGACTTTTTGAGATGAAGGTTGATATTGAAAAGGTGGCCAGGCTGGCGCGGCTCCGATTATCCGAAGAAGAGAAAGAGACTTTCGGCAGGCAATTGGAGCAGATTCTTGGGCACATGGAGCAACTGAACCGGCTAGACACAAGTGGTGTGGAACCGACCTCTCATGCCATTCCTGTTTCCAATGCTTTTCGGGAGGACGAGACAAAACCCTCTTATCCGAAGAAAGACGTGATGGAGATTGCCCCAAGCGAAGAGGAAGGGTTTTTTAGGGTGCCGAGAATCATTGAATAGAAAGATGTGAAGATAAAAGGGATTAATGGAGTATTGGAGTGTTGGAACACTGGGGACAACCTGAAAGAGAGAGAAGGTATTTCTATTCTTCAACCCATTACTCCATAACTCCAGTACTCCATTTTTCCAACAGAACGAGGTTCCTATGAATCTTTGCAAGCTGACCATTCATGAGTTGCACGATCTGATCGTGAAGAAAAAGACAACTTCCCGTGAGATCACGGAAGCGTTTTACCGAAGAATCAAACAAGTGGATGGCAAGACGAGGGCCTACCTCCTTCTCACGGAAGAACTCGCTTACCACCAGGCCGACCAAGTTGATAAAAAGGCTTCCCGAGGAGAAGAGATTGGAGATCTGGCCGGTATTCCATTGGGTCTTAAAGATATTCTGTGTACTAAGGGAATCCGGACAACCTGTGGTTCGAAGATGCTAGAGAACTATGTCCCTTTCTATGATGGCACGGTGATCCAGAGATTAAGGGAGAGAGAAGCGGTTTTTCTTGGAAAGTTGAACATGGACGAATTCGCTATGGGATCTTCGACGGAGAACTCAGGGTTCCAGATCACAAAAAATCCCTGGAATCTTGAGCGAATCCCTGGCGGATCGAGCGGTGGATCCGCCGCTGCCGTTGCCGGAGATCTCTGTATGGCCGCTCTCGGAACGGATACGGGCGGGTCCATCCGACAACCTGCGCACTGTTGCGGCATCGTGGGCCTGAAGCCTACCTACGGCCGGGTATCGCGATATGGCTTGGTCGCCTTTGCCTCGTCACTCGATCAAATCGGCCCCATGACAAAGGATGTGACAGATTGTGCCATTATGATGAATGCGATCAGCGGCTATGATCCCTGGGACTCGACTTCTGTGAATGTGGAAGTCCCCGATTACAAGAAGTCACTGGCGAAAGATATCCGGGGGATGCGAATCGGAATCCCGAAAGAGTATTTTGTTGAAGGGATGGACCCTGAGGTGGAAAAAGCCGTGAACGAGGCGATCGAGACCTTTAAACGACTGGGGGCTCAGGTTCACCCCATTTCTCTCCCCCACACGGAATATGCGGTGGCCGTTTACTATATCATCGCGACAGCAGAGGCAAGCTCCAACCTGGCTCGGTATGACGGTGTGAAGTATGGCTTGAGATCGAAGGAATACCGCGATCTCATGGAGATGTACGGGCATACCCGTGAAGAGGGTTTCGGCAAAGAGGTCAAGCGGAGAATCATCTTAGGGACTTATGTTCTTTCTGCAGGCTACTATGATGCCTACTACCGAAAGGCATCTCAGGTCAGGACGTTAATGAGGACAGATTTTGAACAGGCCTATCAGGAAGTTGACGTGATGGTGACTCCGGTCGCACCGACGCCGGCTTTTCGAATTGGCGAAAAGGTGGAAGACCCGCTCCAGATGTACCTGTCGGACATTTTTACAATTCCAGTGAATCTGGCAGGGATCCCGGCGATCGCACTCCCTTGTGGTTTCAACCACGAAGGGCTGCCCATCGGGCTGCAGATCATGGGAAAACATTTCGACGAAGGAACGCTCCTAAAGACCGCTTACGCCTTTGAGCAGAACACAGACTTTCACCTCAGAGAACCGGCCCTAACCGCTTGATGAGGCGGGCAACCCTTTCTCCGAGCATCCGACACTCCTTCTTGGCTGACGGACCGGGTTTCCCTATGGCAACAGCACCGAAATGGGAACCTCGGGGAGTTCCCTGCACGATCATGCCGTGAATAAGAAGAGCCTTCGTCATCTCAAGAACAGCCGTTTCGACGCCACCGCCGAGAACTCCACCTGAAGAAAAGGCTGCGCCCACTTTTCCTTCCAGCTTTGCATGGTATTGAACACTCTTGTCGAGGAAAGCCTTCATCTCAGCCGCCATGGTCCCGTAATAGTTCGGAGAACCGAGAATGATCCCATCCACCATAAGCAATTCCCTGGGGGTCGTCCGGCTGACCTTTTTCCGAATGGCCTTCAGGCCTTGCGCTTTCACGCCCTCTTCAACCGATTTCGCCATCTCCTCCGTGTTTCCAGTTTTTGAATGATAAACGATAAGTACCGTTGGCATAAAACCCTCCTTATTTTGAAAATAGTCTCAAATTCGGAATTCGAATTTCGGATTTCGAATTGTGGAACTTAGCTCGTCATTTCTTTCAGCCAGTTCAGATAAGAAGGAGACCCTTTTACGATTGGAAGGGCGATGATTTCAGGGAGGGAGTAGGAATGGAGGGACTTCACCCTTCTTTCTACATCCTCAATCCTAGCTGTTTGAGTCTTGATGATGAGGAGCCACTCTTTTTCGTCCCAGATCTTTCCTTCCCACCGGTAGATCGAACGAATGGGAGACACGAGGTTCACACAAGCAGCCAACCTCTCTTCGACCAGGGCGTGTGCAATCTTGAGACCCTCCTCCTCGGAACCACAGGTCACAAAGACGACCAGAGATTCAGACATCGATATTCCTCCTCACGCCTCTCCACAAGAAAAGCAACCCACGGAAGATCATGCTTTCCTCAATACGGTTCCGAAAGCCACCAATGCCGCCTCGATATCTTTCCGGTTGACATCCAGATGAGTCACCAGCCGGATTTGTGTTTTGTCGACGGCATGAATGAGAATGCCTTTCTCTTTCAAAGAGTCGCTTATTTCAAAGGAGGTTTTTCCTGAGTCAGCCACGTCAAATAGAATGATATTGGTTTCAACCTGTTCGGGACGAATCGATACTCCCCTCAACTCTTTCAGCCCTACTGCAAGCCGTTTGGCATTTTCGTGATCCTCTTTCAATCGTTCCAGGTGATGATCGAGAGCATAGATACCGGCTGCAGCGATGATCCCTACCTGCCGCATGCCCCCTCCAAACATCTTCCGAAAACGGTGGACCCGATCGATGAACGAGATTGAACCGGCAACGAGGGAACCCATAGGGGCCCCGAGGCCTTTGGAGAGACAGACGGAGACGGAGTCCGCACACTGAGCATAGTCACCGGGCTTGATCCCAGTGGCAACAGAAGCATTCCAGAGTCTCGCTCCGTCGAGATGGACCATCAGGCCCTTGGCCTTGGCCAACGGGTAGATGTCCCTCATTTTCTCAAGGGGGTAGATTGCTCCTCCTCCGCGATTGTGTGTGTTCTCGAGACAGACCAAACGAGTAAACGCATAGTGATGATCGGAAGGTCGAATGGCTGCTTCGATCTGGGCTGGATCAAGAATCCCCCGATTCCCATTCACGCAGTGAAACTGCACGCCTGAAAGGGCTGCCGCACTGCCCCCCTCGAAATTATAGGGATGAGAAGTAGTCTCGATAATGACCTCGTCTCCTGGCTGAGTGTGAGATTTGATGGCCAGTTGATTGGCCATTGTACCCGATGGAACAAAAATGGCTGCCTCTTTCCCGAGAATCTTGGCCACCTTCTCCTGAAGTGCATTGACCGTTGGGTCTTCTCCATAAACATCATCGCCCACCTCAGCCTCTGCCATAGCCTTCCGCATCGGCAGTGTGGGTTTGGTTACGGTGTCACTTCTAAAGTCGACGAATTTTTCCATGTGTCCTCCTCAAAATGTAAAATGTCGAGATAGAAAGCTCTCTGTCGCGGGCAAGTCGGCTGGATGCCCCGCCTTCCTGCCAGTAGGCAGGGGCGGGGAGAAAGCCGACCCTGTAATCGTCTTTACATCTCCCGGAAGCTCCGCCCCTTGTACGAGGAGCTTCACTCAGAATAGGCCAGACCCAAATGCGATCTCACCCAATACCTTTCAGGCCATCTTGCATCTTACCACTTGTTAGAGTGGACTCTTTGTGGTTGATATCGATCCTCCCTGGGAATTTGTTCTGCAGGGTAACCTAAGGCGATCAGCGTAAGTGGAACGATGTGATTTGGGAGATTCGTCAGCTTCCTCATGCCTTCGATCCTCTCTTCCCAGGGATAGATCCCGAGCCAGACGGCTCCAAGGCCTTTGGCGTGGGCTGCCAGAAGAAGATTTTGCGTGGCCGCCGATCCGTCCTGCACAACAAAACCTTCTCTTTCCGGGATGAGTTCCACGCAGACCAGGATCGCCATCGGAGCTTCTGTAAGCATGTCAGAGTAAGGATGGAACTTGGGAATCTCGTCAAGGATCGTGCGGTCATCAATGACAACAAAGTGCCATGGCTGTTCGTTCGAAGCCGAGGGAGCACTCATGGCAGCCCTCAGAAGTTCTGTGGTCAGTTCCCTAGGTACTTTGTTGGAGGTGTAGCGGCGAATACTTCGCCGAGTAAGAATGGCTTCCATCGCATCCATCTTTCTCGCTCCTGAGGACATTTCCCTCAACGTTACCCTTTTTGACCTCCCAAGTCAAAGTGGACCGGAAGTCCAGATCGGACCCGGAAATGAAGCTCCCCGCCCACAGGGCGGGGCTTCCCGGAGATGAATGGTTTTTTGTTATTGCGCCCCTTGACCCCGCCTGCAAGGCGGGGCTTGCAGGGCACATTCCCGGTCAACACGTTGCCTTGTTGAACAGATTTGAAAGTCATCCAAGAAAACTTGGCAAAAAGACTGGCTGATTGCGTTGATCCCCTTCTGGCGGAGTGTTATAATCCGCCCGAGAAAGGGAAGCCATGCGTCTTCTGAACCCACAGCAGGAAGCCCTGCTCAAGGATGAACGGGGGCTGATGAATGACCTTCGCGCGGCCCTGGTGGCATTCGATCACGAGTCCGGGGACCAGGAGGCGCTCAGACAGTCCATCCATCAGCTCGACGAGCTTTTCCTGTTGGTAGCGGTTGGAGAGTTCAACTCGGGGAAGAGCACAGTGATCAATGCCCTGCTGGGGGAAAAGCTGTTGGAAGAAGGGGTGACGCCTACGACCACTGAGATTCAGATTTTGCACTACGGTGAGATTCAAGGACGAACCGTGGTCAACGATCGTCAGAGCGTCCTCACCTTTCCAGTGGAATTTCTCAAAGATATGAGCATTGTCGATACTCCGGGGACCAACGCCATTGTCCGTGAACACGAAACCCTCACCTCACAGTTCGTGCCGCGTTCCGACCTGGTGCTTTTCATTACCTCCGCAGATCGCCCTTTCACGGAAAGTGAAAAACTCTTTCTTCAGCACATCAGCGCCTGGGGCAAGAAAGTCGTTTTTGTCGTCAATAAGATCGATATTCTACAGACCGACGACGAGATCTTCCAGGTGCAAAACTTTGTTCTGGAAAACGCTCGGGGTGTATTGGGAAGCATACCTGAAACCTTTTTGGTGAGTGCGCGCCATGCATTGCGTGCTAAAACGGGTGAACCCGCTCTATGGGAAGCGAGTCGCTTTGAGCGCTTCGAGCGATACATTCACGATACCCTAGACGAAGGCAGCCGCCTTCGCCTTAAGTTATTGAACCCTCTGGGGGTAGGCGCTCATCTGGTTGAAAAATATCTGGAGGTGATCACTTCACGGCTCGAATTCCTCAAGACCGATTTTGACCTCTTGTCCGATGTGGAGTCACAACTGGACCTCTATGCGAAGGACATGCAGCAGAGTTTCAATCTTCGTATGGCAGGGGTTGAGAACATCCTTCTCGAGATGGAGCAGCGGGGTCAGGTTTTCTTCGAAGACACATTCAGACTGGCCCGTGTCTTTGACCTGATGAGCAAGACTCGCATCCAACATGACTTTGAGCGGCACGTGGTGGCTGATGTTCCACAGCGCATCGAACAAAAGGTGGGTGAACTCATCGACTGGCTGGTTGCATCCGATTTCCGGCAATGGGAGGCTGTTACCGAACATCTGTCAGGACGGGCTCGGGAACACCAAGACCGGATCGTAGGGGATATCGGACTGGGAAAGTTCCGTTACGATCGGGAGAAGCTCATCGAGGCTATCGGTCGAGAAGCTCGACAAGTGATCGAGACCTATGACAAGAACCGAGAGGCCAAGGCCATTGCTGAAAGTGCCCAGACGGCCATCGCAGCTTCAGCCGCCATGGAAGCGGGGGCCCTGGGTTTGGGAGCGCTGATCACCACTCTGGCTACCACTGCAGCGGCTGATGTTACGGGAGTGCTGATGGCGAGCGTGGTAGCTGCCCTTGGGCTCTTTATCATCCCTGCTCGCCGTCGCCAGGGAAAGAGGAAGATGTTGGAGAAGATTGCGTCGGTTCGTACGAACCTGATCAACACACTTCGGGCACAATTTGAAAAGGAGATCCATCGAAGCGTACAGCACATCAACGAGGCCACCGCCCCCTATACTCGCTTCATACGGGCCGAAAGTGACAAGTGGCTGCAGACACAAGCAAACCTGGATAGGCTTAGGTATGAGATGGATCAACTGAAGGGGAGATTAGAGAGGATTCAATAGCATGCTCGATTTCTTAACAACTCTTGCACGCCCTTTGTTTTCTGCAAGCTTCGTTCCTGTTGGATACAAGCAGTTTAATAAGAATTTACGATTGATCCACACTGTTGGATAAGATAGGAATGTGAAGCTCCCAGCCCTAAAGGGCGGCGCTTCCCGGTAAGGTAGTTTTTTCTTATATTGTCCCCCTTGACCCCACCCTGAGGGGCGGGGCCAAGGGGGACTTCCCGGCCAGCTACTCCAGTATGTGGGTTTTACTGTCAAGCCGGGTCACGTAGATATGTGAGAACTTGGAATCACCCGTTGCGCCGTGCCAGTGTTTTTCCCCGGCTGAAAAAAGAACCACATCCCCAGCAGTGACGGTTTTCTGTTCTTTTTCAGTGGCAACGATTCCCTTTCCAGCAGTGACGATGAGAATCTGCTCGCTATCGTGAGTGTGGAGTTTGTTGCGTACTCCTTTGCCGAAATTCACGATGTTGACATTAAAATCCTTGCTGTCGGGTACGAGCGTCTGCCTCGTCACATCAGATCCCGTGAAGATGGGGTTTGGAAAAGGTTCTTTGGAAACCTGACTCATCTTAACCACCTTCATTTCTGTTTCCTCCAGGTACAATTTAGAGCAGCGTTCAAAACGCTCTTAGGAGCAACACGACCCACAGGCCTTGGCCAGATTGGATGAAATCTGAAATCCTGAACCCATCGGTGAATCCACAAAGTCCACCCGAATGGGTTTCACTCGTTCAAACAATTCCTTGCTGACCAAAAAGGTAAGCCCTTTGTCAGTAAAGGTCATATCCTCGTCGTGTGGTTCGTCCGGAACCATGCCCAGAGAGGGCCCTCCTCAGCTGTCACCAGAGGCTTCGATCCGGATGGGAGGCGTTTTCTTTCGGGATTTAAACGTCTGTTTAATCACTTCAGTGGCTTTTTCCGTAACCTCGAACATCGTTTCCTCCATCAAAAGTGATATTCATGTACAAATTTTAACAGGCGTGCTGTGATATTGCCAACGTTTCTGAACTCACACCTCAAAAATCGTATTCTCGGTCGGTGTGAGAATTTCATACCCGTTGAGAGTGACGACCAGGGTGTTCTCTAGTCCTACACCCCCTTCTCCTGGGAACACAATCTTGGGTTCGATAGCAAAGACCATCCCTTCCTCCAAAGGAGTGGAGTGGCCCTGGGCAAGGAAAGGCAGTTCATTCAGTTCCAAACCGATCCCGTGACCTATGAAACGGGTTTGGAGTCCTGGCGGCCCGAGGTAACTATCCTTGTACCCCAACTTTTCCGCGAGGATGAGGGTCTTCAAGAAGAGAGCTTCGGTATCTGCCCCTGGTCGAACATCTTCGAGAACCGCGTCATGAATTTCCTTGCAGGCATTGTAGGCATTGATGAATTTTCGAGGCATTTCACCAATGGAATACATACGGGTCTGATCTGCCTGATAGCCATGATAGCAGATACCCATATCCAAGAGGATCGGTTCATGGGCTTTTATGACTTTGCGGCTTGCTCCTACAGGAAAGGCAGGCGAAAGGCCCAATCCTCCCATGGGAGAATCGGATTGACTCACGATACCTCCGGTAAGGCCACTGACCACGTGCCAGGAATAGGCCTCGTAGTTGAGCGATCGGACTCTCAACAGTCCTTCGTGGCCATACCTTTTGGCAACGGCATCCAAGAGACTCCCGAATTCAATCTCCGTCATTCCTTCCTTGAGAATTGATCTGGCATCGACATAAAGCCTCTTTGCTATGTTCCCTGCCATTCGCGTGAGACCGACCTCAAATGGGGATTTGATCTTACGGACATCACGGAAGATGGGTGATGAGTCCACGAACTGAGTGCTGGAAAAGAGTTCTTGATATCGAAAATAATCCTTCACAGGAAGGACATCAAGTTCCAAGCCCAGATTTCCTGGGAGTCGACCATAATGATTCTTTATCAAGAGGGGAAAATCGCGCATAGACTTCATCGCAACTACATTGTCAATGGGGGACTCCACTTTGGCTCGCTCCAGTTCTCTTCGAACGAGAAGCAACGGCAGTCCTTCGAGAGGAACGAAGAGGAGGGCGTCCTGGGTTGTTCCAGAAAGATAGTAGTAGTCCATTTTTTGAACCACCAGAAGAGCTTCGATCTCCTTCTTTCTCATAGATGCTCTGACCCGGGCAAGACGATTGTCTATCTCTTCTCGGGGCGTGAAGAGAAATCCAAGGTCCTCACTCATTTTTCTGAATTCGCTACGGATCCATTCGCCGTGATTCATCTATGCTCCCTTTCTGGAAAAGATCGAAAGTATTATAACCCATGATCTGAAAACCGTGCCAAGAGAATCGAGGCTGCGCCTCTGATACGCGAGGACGGAGGTGGTCGACCTCCGTGGATAACTGCGTGACCCATTTACTGACGAGCTGCCGTCTCTGTCAAAATTCGCTTACATTCGTCTCTTTTTTGAGTCATAATAATGCACGCGACGTCATCGTTATTGTCGGAATAGGGAATTCCATGGGAACGAAGGAGAAGGATAAAGATTTCCGTTACGGTATCATTGACTTCGAGAGACGGGGATACCCAAGAGTCAAAGTTAGGCTTCCCATTGAATATCGCCGAGTTGACTCAGCGACAAAGCAATCTGCACGCACGGGAAATGTGAGCGAAGGGGGGTTCGGAATCTTCTTTCCAGAACGGCTCGAGATCAGCGAGCAATTGAAGGTCAAGCTTTTCCTTTCTTCTGGTCCCGATTTGGTGGCGATCGACGCCCTGGTTGAAGTCGTTTGGATGGACATGGAAGCGGTCGAGAGTTCAGGAGAGTATCGGTCAGGAGTGAAGTTCATTGACATTTCAGAAGAGGCGGTGACCAAACTCAAGGCTTTCTTGCAGGACCTTTTGCGTTAGTCCCTCTGCTTCCTGCTCCAAAAGAGCAGGCTCCGAAAGATGGGGTGGGAGAAAAGATGGATCAAAAAGCTTTTCAGGACTACTATCCAGATCATCTGAGTCACTGTTATGGCTGTGGCCGGCTTAATCAGAACGGCCTTCAGATCAGGAGCTACTGGGATGGAGAAGAGAGCGTTGCCATCTTCCATCCCAAGCCGTTTCATACGGCAATTCCCGGTTATGTTTACGGTGGCCTTATTGCCTCGATGATCGATTGCCACGGCACGGGAACAGCCTCCGCGGCAGCTTATCGAGCAGAGGGGCGGGGTATGGATACGGAACCGGCCTTGCGTTTCTTGACCGGCTCACTCCATGTCGAGTATCTTCGGCCCACTCCCCTCGGTGTGCCTCTGGAGGTGAGGGGTCGCGTGAAAGAAATCAAAGGCCGAAAGGTCACTGTTTCAGCGACAGTTTCTGCAAAGGGAGAAGTATGCGCCAGAGGAGAAGTCGTAGCCATTCAGATGCCCAAGCACCTTGAGAAGGAACTCCTATCTGGAAACAAAGGGCACACACCCTAGAGTGAAACTTATGATGACCTAAGAGACAAATCCTGTGTAAGAAGTCCGTGTGAATTCTTGGACCTCGAAGGAGGAGGTATCATGCGAATCAAAGCGAACTCCATTCAGATGAATTATGAACTCTCGGGAAAACAAGGCGCTCCGTTCCTTGTTCTTAGCCACTCCCTGGCTTCCAGTCTGATCATGTGGGATCCTCAAATGGATGCCTTGAAATCCCATTTCCAGATCCTCCGTTATGACGTTCGCGGCCACGGAGGCACTGAGGCACCTAAAGGACCCTATACGTTGAAATTGTTTGTGGAGGACGTCATGGGTCTATTGGATGCACTGAACATCCGTTCGATTCACTGGGTGGGGCTATCCATGGGAGGAATGATAGGGCAAGGTCTTGCTCTCGATCATGCGAATCGGCTTAAAAGCCTCACCCTGTGCGACACGGCTTCGTTCATTTCAGAAGAAGCGCAACCCTTGTGGCAAGAGCGGTTCGATGCAGTAAGGGAAGAGGGGATGCAGGCCCTGGTCGACGCGACTATGGAGCGGTGGTTTACACCCTTTTTCCTCCGGTTGAACCCGCCCATGGTTCAAAAGATTCGGCAGGAGATCCTGAAGACGCCCGTAGAGGGCTATGTGGGTTGCGGTGAAGCGATCCGAAAACTAAACTACACGGATCGACTGGGAGAGATTACCCTCCCGACGCTCATCATCGTTGGGGAGGAGGACCCGGGTACCCCCGTTTCTTCTGCCCAGGCCATTCACGAACGTATTCCAGAGTCGAAACTGGTGATTCTACCCTCTGCTCGTCATCTCTCGAATGTGGAGCAACCCGAGGCGTTTAACGCTGCTTTGGTCGGTTTCCTGAGAAACCTCTGACGTACCACTCGTTACTCACCAGCGGCGATAGTGTCCACCAGGGGGAGGGTACCCATGGTCCTGATACGGGTGGTGACCGTGACCAGGAGGGGGCGACGAGTAAGCAAAGCCGAACCCAACAGGGTACCCACAGTACCCACAACCGCCCCAGAAGCAACAACCCGACAGCATGAAGGTCATCACGAACAGGATCAGTAGAAGAACCACCCTTTTCTTCATTCCATCATCCCCTTTCGCTTCATCTTTGGTTATTTAGACGGCCTTTTCTGGATTCTATTCAAGCCGATTTCCGTAACGGGTTAGCCAAGGGTGGAGAAAGCACAGGCGGGCGGGCCAGTGCGGTCTTCAGACCTTTACCTGTTTAGCTGCAGAAACGAGCTGCCTTGGAACTGATTTCGCAGATTTGTAGGCTCGGTTAGCCATTCATCTGGAGACCCGCCGTACAGGAGTGAGGAGAAGACCACAGGGGTCGGGTCGCCACCCGTGGCTGGAACACTTACCGATTCTCGGGTTTGCCAATTCCGAAACGGTTTATGTTACTATGGGGCCGAGAGAAGCCTTATGTCCAATCCCATTCTCGCAAAAGATACAAACATCCGTTTTCCGCACTTTGCCATCCTGAAGGCCTCGGCAGGATCAGGAAAGACCCATGCCCTCACCAAACGATTTGTGCAATTCATTCTGTCCGATAGGATTCCCTGGAACAACCTAAGAAACATCCTTGCCATCACGTTTTCAAACAATGCTGCCAAGCAGATGCGAGAGAGAACCCTTGCATGGCTTAAGGATGTTTACTTCAAAGATCTAGAGAAACTCGACGAGATGGCTCAAATCCTTAGCCTTAAAGAAGAAGAGCTTAGCAAACGCGCAGAAACCCGAATCGATGACATCTTCTCGAACTACACAGATTTTCAGGTGAAGACCATCGACAGTTTTATGACTTCCCTGTTTAGAGCGTCGGCGATCGACCTTGGGCATAGCCCCGAGTTTGAGGTGATCCTGGCTCCGGAAACGCTCATGACCTTAGCATTTAACCGTTTCTTGAGAAGGGTGAAGCAGGGGGCAGAGGAAACAAACCTTGTCGAAGAACTCCTGGATCTCATTCTTGAAGGCAAAGGCGCAGGAGACAGATACCCTTGGGATCCATCAAAGGAACTCCTCGACGAGATGATGGAGCTTTACCAGAAGCTGACCGGAACTTTGAGAGAGGTCGAGTTGCCTAAGAAGGCAGAGGACGTGGCATCGGTCAAGGCCGACATAGCGAAAAGGGCGAAAGCGTTAGACAGGCTCATTGAAAAATCCGGGCTTCAAAGGAGCAGGCAGACCACATTTCCCAGTATCCTCGATGCCATCGAACGAGATACTTACGCAGATCTCATTGGCAGAGGCCTCAAGAGCGTTCCGGTCATTAAGCCGAAGAAGGCCGCAGATAATGCACCCTACCAACAGATCACAGACCAATGGGACCAGTTGGGGGAGGTTATCCGGAAGTACGTAGAGCTCTATGCTTTCCGCCACTATTGGCCTTACGTAAAAACGTATGAAGCCCTCAAAGGCCTCATCGAACATGTGAAGAGGGAAGAGGGGGTTGTCTTTCTCAATGACATGGGCCGAAAACTCACTCATTATCTTGACCTCTCCATGGTCCCGGATGTTTACTTCAGACTTGGCGAGACTATCTATCACTACCTCATCGATGAATTCCAGGATACTTCCCCGATTCAGTGGAGAAGTCTCTTCCCGCTCATTGAAAACTCCTTGTCCCAGGGAGGAAGTTGCTTTGTCGTAGGCGATACGAAACAGGCGATCTACGGTTTCAGGAACGCAGACTACAGGATCATGAGAGGGCTAGAGTCAGAGAATCCTTTCCCTTCTGCTCGTCACGAAGTCAAGGAACTCACCGTCAACTACCGCAGCCGCGAAAAGATCGTCCAATTCAATGAGACATTTTTCAAAAAGGTTGTGGGTGAGCATGAGGTGTACCAAGAAGCAGCACGCCAGAGTGGTCTTACCGATTATGAACAAGAGGTCAGAAAGGACCATCAGGAGTCGGGAGTCGTAGAGGTCATCCGGTGTGAAAAAAACGAGGAGGAACTTCCCGAGAAAAGAAAGCTTCAAGACCTCCTCATGGAACTCAGAAAGAGAGGGTACCGCTGTTCGGATCTGGCAATCCTCACCTTTCGAAATGAGCACGTCGTGGACGTCACGACGTGGCTCGATGAGATCGAGATTCCGTTCATCTCCTATAGTAACCTCGACGTGAGAACTAGAAAGCTGACGGAGGAGATTCTCTTTCTTCTCACCTTTCTTGACTCCCCGCTCGATGATCTCTCCTTCGCAGGGTTCCTCCTGGGCAACATCTTCAGAAGGGGCCTTGCCCGGAGAGATCCCTCTTTCACCTTGCGACGTTTGCATGAATTCCTATTCCGGAACCGAAAAAAGGCTCCCCTCTACAGGGCGTTCAGGGAAGGCTTTCCGACTGTTTGGGACGATTGCTTTGATGGGCTGTTTCGAGGGACAGGCTATCTTCCGCTCTATGACTTGGTGAGCGAAGTCTACCGGGTGTTTGACGTCTTTGAAACGTTTCAGGAAGAAGAGGCAACTCTCGTCAAGATTTTGGAGGTGATCAAGAACTTTGAAAGCCAAGGGATGAATAACCCCGCCGATTTTCTTAGGCGTGCCTCTGAACAGGAGACGACGGAGTCCGATTGGAACATTGACGTTCCAGAGGGCATTGAGGCCGTCAAGGTAATGACCATCCATAAGGCGAAAGGGCTCGGATTTCCCGTCGTGATAGTTCTTCTTTATGAGGAGACGAGCCGGGGATTCAAATACGTCCTGGACGAAGGACCTCACGGAGCCTTTCTGCTCAAGGTCAATCAGAAAATTGCTGAAGCGAGTTCCTTCCTCACAAAGCTCTATGAGACTGAACGGGAGAAGGGCTTGGTCAACAAACTGAATGCCCTCTACGTTGCCTTCACACGGGCCGAGGGAGAGCTTTATCTTTTGGGAGTATCGAGCAAGAGAAAACAGTTTCCTCTTGATCTGATGGAGAGAATCGAATTCGGTGCGGGAAAAAAGGATGGCCCTGTTTGCTTTTCGAAGGGGAACGAGCGGGTTACTTTTTTCCCCACCCATTCGAATCAGCCTGTCGAATTCTTCACAAGAGGCGAGCCTGAGGATCTCAACATCGAAGAAAGGAGGCGAGGAGAGTTCTTGCATCAGGTCCTGTCCTCGGTCGAATTCTTCAGTGAAGACATCGAATCCAGATTCGAAGAGGCGGTGCGTCGGGCAAACCATGTCCAGGGGACGGACTATCCTGTGGGGAATGCCAAGAAGATCCTCCTCGAATTCGTCATGGGAGAGGAGATTCTTCCATATTTTGTGACAAGTCCGGGACGATCGATCAAACGGGAGCAGGAATACGTGGATAGCAAGGGCCGTCTTCTCAGGATGGATCGAGTCATCATCGACGAAGACCGGGTTACGGTGATGGACTATAAAACAGGGAGTGAGAGGAAGGCAGAGGCAGGCCATATTTCCCAGCTCAGGAACTACATGAATGTTCTCAAAGGGCTATACCCCGACAAGGAAATCTGCGGTGTGATTGCCTACGTTGACCGGAGCGTGTCTCCGTCCCGTCTTAGCGGGATAGGCGGGGCCGAGGGGCACAATATAAAGATAATATGAATCATTGCCGGGAAGGCCCGCGCTGTGCGTGGGGAGCTTCACTTGAAAGAGACGAGGAAGGTGGATTGAAAAACTACACCATTCCCGCTTCAAAAAGCCTCATAGAAGAAGTGGCAAGCTACTTGGTGGAGAAAGACAGGGATTTTTCGTCAAGCCTTGTTGTCTTTCCCGGGAAGAGGCCCTCCCATTTCCTTAGAAAGTTCTTGGCAGAAAGGGAGAAATCGGGTTTCATCCCGCCCCGTATCTTCTCCATGGATGAGTTCATTGACTTCGTTTACGAAGAGTGTTTGGGGAAGTGGGATCGGAAACTCGAGATCATCGATGCGGTGGCCATCCTCCATCAGGTTCAGGGGAACTCATCTCACCCTCTCGGCCAAGAAAGCTTCCTCAGCCCTGACCGTTTTTTCCCGATCGGGCTGAAGCTCTACAGTGACCTCGAAGAACTCTGCATCGAAGGCGTTTCTCCGCGCCGTGTGAAAGAGGTCGAGTCCTTGGGACGAGAGAAAATCCCCGAGCCGACAGCCCAAAGGCTCCAATCCATTTCCCATTTCTATGAAAGCTTCTACAAGAAGATGGAGGAAGGGCGATGGTCCACCCGTTCTTCAAGATATCGGAGGGTTTCTGACGACATCGACCGAGTTGACTTGAGCCCATTTCGGAGGATCATTTTTGCAGGATTCTTTGCCTTAACGAGGTCTGAGAAAGAGCTTTTTCGATCTCTCTTGAAGCATGAGAATACTTTCTTCATCTTTCAGGAAGGATCGGGGATCGATCTTTCTGGTTTTGGGATCAGAGTCGAAGGGGAACAGCCTTCAGGAGAGCCTGAGCTTCACTTTTACAGCAGTCCAGACACGCACGGACAAGTCTTTACTGTTAGCCAGCTCCTGAAGGACAGACTCCAAGGGAAAGAAGCTTTGGATGAGAAGACGGTCATCGTTCTTCCATCTCCAGAGACCCTGTTCCCTCTTTATCATCATAGCCTCAATCACCTGAAGCCAGACGAGTACAATGTGTCTCTCGGGTACCCCCTCCAGAGAACACCCCTCTTCACTTTTTTCAATAATGTGATGGAACTCATTCTCTCGATGGAGGGCGACCGCGTTTA